>MRWG01000118.1_pt1 | contig 148032 bp, 142 predicted proteins | sample 1013341 | NCBI WGS metagenome assembly MRWG01 (sample SAMN06117577, study PRJNA244670) | biofilm metagenome | biome: Water; feature: Cathode Biofilm; material: Biofilm; isolation source: microbial consortium enriched at the cathode of a solar microbial fuel cell | place: USA: District of Columbia...
AGGTTTCGAGACGGTCCCGCAAGGGATCCGGGTAAATCTCCGCGTGCGGGATGCCTCGGGCATCACCACCAAAGCTTCAAATCGGACACGATGTCCGCCGTGCATCCCGCACCCCTCTCATCGCTCCAGGGCGCAAGCTCGTGGAGGGTTTGGTGCTGAGTGAGGACCACAGAGTGCCGCTTTCCCCGGACGTGTTCCGGGGTCTGGTGGCGCTTCTGGAGGAGGCTCAACCGGGCCCCGGCACGGGGGCCGGGGGAAGCGAGGCAAGGGAAAAGGCGTATCAGCGCACCGGCGTGGCAAACTTCGCGAAGGCGGTCGCGACCTGTTCGTAGACGTCTCGTTTCCAGGGGATGATCAGGCCGGGGATTTTGTCGAGGGCGCCCCAGCGCCAGGCATCGAACTCGACTTCGCCATGCTGTTCCAGGTCGATGACGCTGTCCGAACCGGCAAAGCGCAGGGCGAACCAGCGCTGTTTCTGGCCGAGATGGCGCTTCTTGTGAAACTTCGGATCCTCGCGCACTTCGGGCGGATAGTCATAGGCCAGCCAGCCGGGGATCTCGCCAATGATGGAGACGCTGGCGGCGGAAATGCCGGTTTCTTCCTCCAGCTCGCGCAGGGCAGCTGTCCGGGCATCCTCGCCCGGGTCTATCCCGCCTTGCGGCAATTGCCAGTTCCAGGGCGGCGGCGTGCCTTCGCGGCGGCCCAGCCAGACCTGGCCGGCGGTATTGAAGAGGGCGATGCCGACATTGGCGCGGTGATGGGGCCAGATATCGTCCGCGCCGGCCATCAGTGATGGCCGCTGGACGCGGCGGGGGCGTGATCGTCGGCGCTTGCCGTGCGGCGCGGCGCGGCCGAAGGCGGCGGGGTTTCCGGCTGGGATTCAGCCGCCAGCCGGGCTTCCAGGCGCCGCCGCGCCATCACGGCAGAGGGCGGTGCGAGCTGATAGCCGCGCATGTCCAGATTGGCGGCCCAGTCGCGCAATTGCTCGACGGTGGCCGGATAGGCAAAGCCGGTACCCAGGGCGGCGCCGTTCTGGATCGCCAGCGCTTCGAGCGCGAGCAGGCGCTCGTCGATCGAGGCGGGGCTGGGATCCTCGTCGAGAATGCGGTCGGCGATGGCGTACTCGACATCGGTCGCATTGGCGGCGGCCTCGATCGTCGAGCGGCGGCCGGCACCGTCATGCAGGAAGGCGACACCGCGCTGTTCCAGCGTGCCGAAGACCTGGCGCAGGGCGTCCTGGGAGGCCGAGAAACGGGCGCCGAGATAATTGGTCACGCCGAAATATCCCGTCGTGCGGCTGAGCAGCCAGGCGAGGCGGCGGCCATTCTCCTCGGCAGCGCCGTCGGCCAGCAGGGTGTGCGGGCCGGGATCATTGTTGGGATAGTCGAACGGCTCCATCGGCGCCTCGATCAGAACTTCATGACCGGCGGCGCGGGCCCGGTCGATCCAGGCCTGGAGGTTTTCGGTATAGGGCGCAAAGCTGAGCGCGACTTCGGGCGGCAGCTCGTCGATCGCAGCCTGGGTGACGGTGCGGTTCAGCCCCATACCGCCGACGACAATGGCGATGGTCGGGGCGGCCGGATCGCCGTGGAAGGGCCGGGCATAGGCGCGCGAAGGGCGCGTGCCGTCGGGACCGATCACGGGCAGCAGTCCGCCCGGACCCGGCTCGGTCAGCCCGGAAATCGGCGCGGTGCGCAGGGCATTCGGATTGGCCTGACCGGTCGACGCAGCGTGTCGGGCCTCGGCATCGGCCGGATCGGATCCGCCAGGCGCGGACGGAGCGGCGTGGCCGGAGGCCGAAGCGCTGTTGGGCGAGCCACCGAAACCGTCACGCACGCCGGCGAGGCTCGCATCGGTGTGGTCTTCCGGTTCCAGGAAGCGGATCGGACGTTCGTCGGCGCCATGATCATTGCGCAGACCGTCATGACCGGCCTCGGCCGTGTGCTGGGGCAGGGTGACCGGCTCGAACCCGCCACGGGCGGCGGGCGGCGCCGTATTGGCCTCGCCGAACAGGGCGACACCGGCAATGACCAGCGAGAACAGACCGGCGGTCGCGAGCCCGGCGATCACGGGCGCGCGGACGGTCAGCAGCGGCTGGGCGTGGCGAAGAACGGCGGTCGTCATGGCTTCGGGCCTGTCAGGCAATTCCACAAGCGTCCGGCGGGGTGCGGACGCATTCGCTGCCTATGTGATCGATTCGGCCGTAAAAAACGGTTAACGGCGCCCCCCTTCCGGAAGGCGCCGCCAACAATTTTGCCATGGCAGGCGGCAGAGCCGCTATTGCAGCGAGGCCTGCTGGCTTTCCATCGTGCCGCGCAGGATCTCCAGCGCCCGGTGGAGCTGATAGTCCTCGTCTTCCGACCACTCGGCCGGCGGCTGTTCGACGGAGGCGATATCGGTCTCGGCCCGGTGATCGCCATTCTCGTTCTCCAGCGCACCCGGCAGGTCGGCCTCGGAGGCGATTTCCGGCACTTCGTGCTCTTCGTCCTCTTCCAGCGCCCAGGCGGAAATCTGGGTGTCCGGAATGATGCCGGTGGCCTGGATCGAGCGGCCGGCCGGCGTGTAATAGCGGCCCGTGGTGAGGCGCAGGGCGCCGTCCCGGCCGCCGCGCAGCGGGATGATGGTCTGCACCGAGCCCTTGCCGAAACTGGTCATGCCGACGAGTTCGGCGCGTTCGCGGTCCTGCAGGGCGCCGGCGACAATCTCCGCCGCACTGGCCGAACCTTCATTGATCAGCACCACGATCGGCGCACCGTTCAGCCGGTCGCCCGGGCGGGCATTGTAGCGCTGGGTGTCACGCGGATCGCGGGTGCGGGTGGAGACCACTTCGCCGCCATCCAGGAAGACATCGGTTACGCCGATCGCCTGGTCGAGCAGGCCGCCCGGATTGTAGCGCATGTCCAGGATCAGGCCCGGCAGCGGTGCGCCATATTCGTCCTCGAGCTCGGAGATGCCCTCCTGCACCATTTCCGTGGTGCGCTCGTTGAAGCCGGCGATGCGCATGTAGGGCACGCCCTCTTCCAGGCGGGTCGCAACGGTGCGAAGCGGGATGGTGTCGCGCACCAGGGTGACGTCGAACGGGTCTTCGTCCTCGCGGGCGACGGTGATGGTGACCGGCTCGCCGACAGCGCCGCGCATCAGGGCGACCGCATCGTCGACCGAGATGCCGACAATGCTCTCGCCGTCGACGGCGATAATCTTGTCATTGGTGCGCAGCCCGGCGCGTTCAGCCGGCGTGTCGGAGATCGGCGAGACGATGGTGATGAAATCGTCGCGGCGCGTCACTTCCATGCCCAGACCGCCATATTCACCGCGGGTGGAGACACGCAGATCCTCATAGCTGTCGGGATTGTGATAGGTGGAGTGCGGGTCGAGCGAGGTCAGCATGCCTTCGATGGCGGCCTCGATCAGCTGGGCCTGGTCGGTGTCGGAAACATAGTCCGACTCCACCCGGCTGAGCACATCGCCGAAGAGTTCCAGCTGGCGGAAGGTTTCCGTCCGATTGTCCTGGCTGCCCTCGGCCGAGACCGCAATGGCCACCGCGCCTACAGCGAAGGCAACCATCGAAGCGAAGACATTGATACGCATGCGAGCTCGCGTCCTTTGAGCGCGATAGTCCTGTGCTGGCGAGGTCACCGGCTCCGCAGCCACGGGGCCGGGTCGATCGCCACTCCGTCACGTCGCAGCTCCAGATACAAATCCGGTGCCGGTTGGGACTGGTCGGGCATCGCGCCGACGGGTTCGCCCGCCAGAACGCTTTGTCCCACGCTGGCATAGGTCACCGCCATGCCAGCCAGTACGATATAGTAGTCATCGCCGACATTGAGTATCAAGAGACCGCCGTATGTGTTGAACGGTCCCGCGAACTCGACACGGGCGTCGAAGGGCGAGATTACCTGCGCGCGTGGCCGTGTCCGAATGAAAATTCCTTCAGAAGCTGTGCCATCTTCGCTCACCTGGCCGAAGCCGCGTTCGATCTCGCCGGCGGCGGGCGGGCGCAAGCGGCCCCGCGCATCGGCAAAGCGCAGGGTTTCCAGCGGTGTCACCGGGACGCGGGCGGACACCAGTTCGCGCGGCGGCCGGATGCGCGGCTCGGGCACAGCGTCCTCGATTTCGCGCCGGCGCGGGCTGACCGTAGGAACCACTTCCGCCATGCGCGACAGCTCGCCGATCAGGCTGCGGATCGAACGGGCGCGCTCGCCGGCGGAGCTGGAGGCTTCCAGCAGGGCCACGGCCTCATTGCGGCGCCGGGCTTCCAGCGCGCGGCGTTCGGCGATCAGGGCCTGCAGTTCGAGACGCTGGCCGGCCAGCGCATCCTCGCTCAGGGCGAGGGCCGTCTGCTCGCTTTCGATGTCCGCGCGAAGCGTGCGCAATTCCTCCAGCTGGACCGACAGCGCCTCGGCCCGTTCCTGCAGGGCCGGCGCGACGTCCGCCATCAAGGCGGCAGCGCGAGCGGCGTCCGCGGCATCTCCCGGCGCGGCCAGGACCGCCGGCGGGGTTTGGGTCTCGATACGCTGGATCGCCGCCAGCAGGCCGATCAGGGCTTCCCGGTTCTCGCCGAGCCGGGCCAGAAGGTCTGTCTCGCGGGATTGCAGATCGTCGAGCGAGGCCTGCGCTTCCAGCGCGGCCTGCTCGCTGGCGCCGACACGCTGGCCTAGTTCGACCAGCTGGCGCTGCATCAGCGCGACTTCGGTGGCCAGTTCCTCGGCCTGCTGCTGCATGGCTTCCGCGCGGGCGGCTGCTTCGCGCTCCTCTTCTTCCAGACGCGCGGCTTCTTCCGGATCCGGCGGTACATCGCCGGTCTGGGTCTGCATCAGGGCAAGGGCAGCGATAAGGCTCAGCATGATGCCGCACGCGGGTCAGGGGCCATCGGTTCAGTCGCGGTGATAGGGCGTCCCGGCCAGGATCGAGACGGCCCGGTAAATCTGTTCGGCCAGCATCACACGGACCAGCTTGTGCGGCCAGACGGCAGGTCCGAAAGCGAGCATCAGATCGGGCTGGGGCAATTGGGTGCGGTCATGCCCGTCGGCACCGCCGATGCAGAACACGGCTTCGCGCACGCCCTCGTCACGCCAGCGGGCCAGCGTGCTGGTGAAATCGCGCGAGGTCATCGCCTTGCCGCGTTCGTCCATCAGCACCAGCTTGCAGCCGGCCGGCAGGGCCGCGGCCAGCGCACGGCTCTCGTCGCTGGCCGATGTGAGGGACCGGTTGTCGATTTCCTGTTCGCCTGCAGGGCCCAGGCCGATGGCCCGGCCGGTCGCGCTCGCCCGTTCGATATAGGTATCGACGAGTTCGCGTTCCGGCCCGGCCTTCATGCGGCCGAGCGCTGCGATGGTGAGCTTCACCTACTGGGCCGTGGCTTCCGGCGATGCGGTGGCGTCGGGTTCGACGGACCACATCTTTTCCAGATTGTAGAAGCTGCGCACTTCCGGCCGGAACAGGTGGACGATGACGTCGCCGGCATCGATCAGCACCCAGTCACAGGTCTGCAGACCCTCGACCCGGGCCTTGCCCTGGCCGTGCTCCTTGAGCTTGCGCACAAGGTGATCGGCCAGCGCGCTGACATGCCGCGCCGAACGCCCGGAGGCGACGATCATGATATCGGTGACGGAAGATTTGCCACGCAGGTCGATAGCCACGACCTCTTCGGCCTTGTCGTCTTCCAGCGAGTCGAGAATGAGTGTCTCGAGTTCCTCGACATGCGCGTCGTCGCCGGTGACGCGAACTGCAGCGGCCGTTTCTTGCTCTTTACGGCGCGATAATTCCGTAGACAGGGCTGGTGTCCTCTCTGACATCCAAAAACAAACAGGGCATACATAGCACGCTTTGCCGCCGCGTTCGAGACGCCAATCCGCGCTGAATCAGGCCTTCCGCGTGCTCCGGTGCCGCAGCGCGGTGGAGGAGTGCGGATGATAGGGCTCGGTCAGATAGGTCCAGGCCGGTGCCGCACAGCCGGCCAGGTGCCGGGCCTGGTCTTCGTTGAGCCGGTCGCGGGCGTGGATCTGTACGGCCGGTGACAGGCGGGCGCGAACCGCATCGGTCGGGCGGGACACGACGGCGATCGGATAGCTCGCGAAAATCTCGCGCCAATGGCCCCAGCGGTGGATGCTGGACAGGTTGTCGGCACCCATGATCCAGACAAAGCGCACATCCGGATACCGGCGTCTCAGTGCGCGCATCAGATCGACGGTCCGGTTGATCCCGAGCCGGGCCTCGATATCGCTGACCACCATGCGCGGTTCGTTGGCCAGCTGGGCGACGGCGTCCATCCGCCGGACGAGATCGCCGGCCTGGCGCTGCTTCAGCGGATTCTGCGGCGAGACCAGCCACCAGACGCGATGCAGGTTGAGGCGGCGCATGGCGGTGCGCGCCACATGCAGGTGGCCGGCATGGGGCGGGTCGAACGTGCCGCCAAACAGGCCGATACGCATGCCGGGGGCCAGGAGTTCGGATTTCAGCGGCGCCGATCTCATGATGCCTCCCGCTCGAGCACGAGATCGTCGACATGGATGAGCGCGGCTGCGCGGCGATAGCCCAGCCGGGTCTCGATCTCCTCGGTGCGGCACCCGGCAATCAGCCGTGCATCGGCCGCGCTGTAGGCGCACACGCCACGGCCCACCAGCGCGCCCTGCGGGCCGAGAATGCGCACCGTCTCGCCGCGCTCGAACCGTCCGGCGACGGAGGTCACGCCGACCGGCAGCAGCGACTTGCCTGCCCGGAGCGCGGCTGCGGCACCGGCATCGACATGGATTTCCCCGGTCGGGCTTTCCGCACCGGCGATCCAGCTTTCCCGGGCGCTCGATGCGGTCCGGGCAGGGTGAAACCAGCTGCCATGGGCGGCGTCGCGCAGGCTGACCAGCGGATGCGGTGCCGTGCCCAGCGCGATGGCCGTGGCGCAGCCCGAGCGGCCTGCCAGCTCGGCGGCGAGGATTTTCGTGCGCATACCGCCCGTGCCGACCGCCGCCTGGGCATTGGCCTCGCCGGCCATCGCCCGGATGCGATCGTCGATCACAGGGATATCGTGCAGGCAGGCGGCGCCGGGGTGCTTGCGCGGATCGGCCTCGTACAGCCCGTCGATATCGGACAGGAGGACCAGAAGATCCGCGCCGATCAGCTGGGCAACGCGGGCGGCCAGCCGGTCATTATCGCCATAGCGGATCTCGTCGGTCGCGATCGTGTCATTCTCGTTGACCACCGGCACCGCGTTCAGCTCGACCAGCGTGTTCAGCGTTGCCCGGGCATTGAGCCAGGAGCGCCGGTTCTCGGTGACGTCCAGCGTCATCAAGGCCTGGGCGGCGGTCAGTCCGTGCGGCTCAAGGGCTGCGTCCCAGGCGGCCAGAAGGCGCGGTTGTCCGGCCGCGGCGGCGGCCTGTTTCTGCTCGAGTGACAGGACGGGCTGGGTGAGGCCGAGGCGCGACCGGCCCAGCGCGACCGCGCCGGAGGACACGATCACCACGCGGCAGCCCCGGGCGTTTAATCGAGCGATGTCGTCTGCGATCGCGGTCAGGACGGCAGGCCCACCCTGCAGCAATGAGGAGCCGACCTTGACGACCAGCGTGCCGACGGCGTCGAAAGCAGGCCGTGTCACGGCGCCCAGCCGTCCTCGCCGGCTTGGGCTTCGCGGGCGGCCTCAATGCGGCGGTCTTCCAGCACGACATCCCAGGCCTTGCCGCAGATCTCCTTGATGCCGGTGCCGGCAACGCCGGAAATCCGCATCACCTTGCGGCCGCTGACCGCTTCGAGCGCGGCGACCTTTTCCGCGATATCGTCCTCGCTCATTGCGTCGATCTTGTTGAGCGCGAGGATCTCCGTCTTTGTGTCGAGCCCGGCGCCATAGGCTTCCAGCTCGCCGCGCACCGTTGTGTAGGCCGCGGCCACGTCTTCCTGTGTGCCGTCGACCAGGTGGATCAGCGAGGCGCAGCGCTCGATATGACCGAGGAAACGGTCGCCGATGCCGGCGCCTTCATGAGCGCCCTCGATCAGGCCGGGAATGTCGGCGACGATAAAGCGCGAACCCGGGCCCAGATCGACCACGCCCAGATGCGGGTAGAGCGTGGTGAAGGGATAGGCCGCGATCTTCGGATGGGCGCGCGAGACGACCGACAGGAAGGTCGACTTGCCGGCATTGGGCAGGCCGACCAGGCCGACATCGGCGATCAGCTTCAGCCGCAGCCAGACCCAGCGCTCCTCGCCGGGAAAGCCCGGCGTCGACTTGCGCGGCGCCTGGTTGGTCGAGGATTTGTAGCGGGCATTGCCCTTGCCGCCATCGCCGCCGCGCGCCAGCAGAACGCGCTGACCCACTTCTGTCATATCGGCGAGAATCTCTTCCTTGTCCTCGTCGAGGATCTGCGTGCCCGCCGGCACTTGCAGCACCACATCCTCGCCACCGGCGCCGGTGCGGTTCTTGCCCATGCCGTGCTGGCCGGTATCGGCCTTGAAGTGCTGCTTGTAGCGGTAGTCGATCAGCGTGTTCAGACCGTCCACGGCCTCCACCCACACATCGCCGCCCTTGCCGCCATCGCCGCCATCGGGACCGCCATATTCCACATAGGCCTCGCGCCGGAAGGACACGCACCCCGCGCCCCCGTTTCCGGAGCGGACATAGACTTTGGCCTGGTCGAGGAATTTCATGATGAGGGCTTCTTGGCTGCAGCGTCAGTTTGAACCGGATGTCCATATAGGAAAACCCGGCGAAGATCAGTGGCTTTGTGCGGCGGCGGCTAGACGGCCGCCTCGCGCACCATATCCAGGCTCCGCGCCTTGCTCATCCGGGCCATGGCGAACAGGTGTTCCGCCTCGCCTGTATAAGCAAAGCCGAGCTTTTCCAGCACGCGGCCCGAAGCCGGGTTGTCGTCATAATGACCGGCAATGAGGCGGGATGCGCCCAGCGTCTGCGTGCCCAGAGAGACCAGGGCCCCGCCGATCTCGGTGGCAAAGCCCTGCCCCCACCAGGGGCGACCGATCCAGTAACCGATCTCCCAGTCGGCTTTCGGCGTACGCCGGAACACGCCGCCGCCGCCGATGACGGCACCTTCGTGCTCGACCGTGAGCGACTGGTTGCCCTGCGGCGTCCAGGCCGCGCGGGTGATCAGCACCCACATCTCGGCGCCCAGCGACGGGTAGGGATGGGGAATGCGGGCGGTGTTCTTGGCCACATCATACTCGCCGCAATAGCGGGATATGGCGGGGGCATCGTCCAGCTCGGGCAGTCTGAGCAGGCATCTGGCCGTTTCGATCCGGGGTCCCATGGCCGGCGTCTCCGGGGGAAAGAAAAAGGGGAGGCGGTGGCCCGTCTCCCCTTTTTCGCGCGTCTGGCGCTTCCGGACCCCGCTTTACGCGGTCGGCCCGGCTATGTCCCGGACCGCCTTACTCGGCTGCGTCGGCAATCGGTTCAACCGATACGAAAGCCTTGCCGCCAGACTTCTTGGCGAACTTCACGCGGCCTTCGGTAAGGGCGAAAAGGGTGTGGTCCTTGCCCATGCCGACATTGGCACCCGGATTCACCTTGGTGCCGCGCTGGCGCACGATGATGTTGCCCGGAATAACCGTCTGGCCACCGAACTTCTTGACGCCAAGGCGCCGGCCTTCTGAGTCGCGACCGTTACGGGACGAGCCGCCTGCCTTTTTGTGAGCCATGGAATAGCCCTCCTATAACGTTACGCGAGCGACTTGGCCGCTTCGATCCAGTTGTTAGCTTCAGCCTTGGCCTTCAGACCGGAGACGGTCTCGTTCAGGCTGTCCAGGTCGGCTTCGGTCCACGCCGCGATCTGGGCGAAGGACGTCACACCGGCTTCGTTGAGCTTCTTGGCGAAAGCCGGGCCGACACCGTCCAGCTGGGTCAGGTCGTCATTGCCGGCCTTGGCAGCGGCCTTCTTCGGAGCTGCCTTGGGCGCTTCGGTCTTGGCTTCAGCCTTCGGAGCCGCAGCTTTCTTCGGGGCCGCCTTGGCCTTCGGAGCGGCTTCGGCCTTGTCGGCCGTCTTCGGCGCAGCCGTAGTCGACTTCAGCTTCGTCTTGGCGGTTTCGCCCGGTGCCACGATTTCCGCGATGCGCACGAGCGAGCCCCACTGACGGTGGCCCTTGGTGCGGCGGTAGTTCTGGCGGCGGCGCTTCTTGAAGACGAGAATCTTGCGGGCACGGTTGGTGTCCAGCAGCTCGCCGATCACCTGGGCACCGTCGACGAGCGGCGAACCGACCGTGACACCCTTGTCCGAGCCGAGCATCAGCACATCGCCCAGCGCCATCGTGTCGCCGGCAGCGCCGTCGATCTTCTCGATGCGAATTTCGTCTCCGGCGGCGACGCGGTACTGCTTACCGCCGGTCTTGATCACTGCAAACATGATCTCTCGATCCTTTTCTGCGACACGTCCGGCCCTTGTCTGGCGGGTCCGGCGGGTCCTTTTTCTTCACTCCGTATGCCCGGAGCGTTGTTCACTGTTTATGGGCCCGCACAGACGGGTCCGTGCGAGCAGGAGCGGGCGTTATACGCATGCGCAGCCAAGAGTCAATGAAATGAGCAGTCACAGCATGCGCACGGCCATGCTGCGGGCCCGCAGCACTGTCCTCTTGATTTTGTCGGTCCGCTCAGTCAAAACCCCCGCTCCCCGTGCGGAGAGGTGCCGGAGTGGTCGAACGGGGCGGTCTCGAAAACCGTTGTGCCTTTACGGGTACCGAGGGTTCGAATCCCTCCCTCTCCGCCATATTTCCCTGGCCTTGCTAAGACTGACAGACGGCGCGGCAGTTCCTGCCGCGTTTCCGCGACGTAGGCGTATTCCCGCTTTCAGAGACCGCGCGTCTCCCGCCAATTTCCCGCTATTTCGCCGCCGTGTCTCACGGCGCCAATTGAGGCAGGTCCGGTATCGCTTTTTCCCTGATACCCCCGCAAAAACAGGGATAAATCGCAGAATAACAGGGTGCGATGGTTCTAGGGGTCGGTTTCGGTGCGACTTTTCAGAGAGATAGAGGCGATTTCCCTAAACATCCCATCAGGGAATTCTCCTTCCCTGCTCGGGACTAAAACAGGGAAGTTTCCGGGCACATCAGGGATGCGGGGTAAATCAGATGACGTCGGTAAACCCCAACACCGCGACCTGGCGATCCCAGTCCAGCGGGATGGGGGTCTGCAGGAGTTTGTGAAGGGTGAGTTCCGGTGGCTGGCGCCCCTCCAGAATGGCCGCGGTGATCGCGGGCGAGAGGAGCGCCAGACGGACGCGCTGCTTGATCGGGCTGTTCGTCCAGCCATGGCGCCGGCCGATCGCGCCCATGGATGTTCCCTGCCGGATTTCACCGAGCCATTGATGCGCCCGGGCAATCGCCTTGATCAGGGTCGGATCCGGCGCCCGCTCGACCGCACCGGTGACGATCTTCACCTCCACCCCGCGCCGGCGCAGCGCGAACCCGGTCTCGACAAGAAGGGCTTCGTCGGCGAGCGCCTCCGGATCGAGACCCAGCACCCCGGCCAGCCCGCTCCGAGCGAGCCGGATCGCCAACCGCTCCGGCGCCACCGTGATCCGCTCGACCAGGGCCTGCATCGCGTCGCTGTCCTGTGCCGCCAGCCGGGCATGGACCCGGCGCAGGGCGTCCTGGGCAGTGTAGAGGGCGATGGGATCGGGGTCGTGGAAGAGCCGGTCGCCGGTCTCGGCCAGGTGGTCGGCGATGGCCCCGCACACGGCGCGCTCCAGCTGGAGGGCAGGCAGGCGCCAACCGGAGGGATCGTCCCTGGCGCCCTTGAGGAGGCGCCGCGAGACATAATAGCGGATGCGCCGGGTCCCGCGCTTGGTGGTGCGCTTGGAGTGGGAGGGGGTGAGGCGGTCGCCCGTCTCGTCGAACAGCATGCCGGCCAGGGGTGATCTGGCCTCGGGCTGTTTGAGTTTTTGGGTGGTGCGATCGCGCACGCGGGGCCGGGCGGCATGGGCCTGGAGTTTGTCCTGAACGCGGGTCCACAGGGTCTCATCGATGATGGCCGCATGCAGACCCTCATGGACCTGATGCTTGTGGCGGATACGGCCGGCATAGACCGGGTTGGTCAGGATGGCATGAATGGCGCCATGGGAGAGCACGGCCCCGCCCCAACGCACACCGCTTTTAAAGGCGCGGCGTTTCGAGCGGATGCCGAGGTCCTTGGCTTTCTGCGCAACGGTCGCGAGGCATTCGTGTTCGTCGTAGAGCGTGAAGATGGTGCGGATGTGCGCCGCCTCGCCGGCATGGATCACCAGGCCGCGCTGATTGTCCTGGCGCGCCACATCATAACCCAGCGGGGTCACCCCGCCCATCCACATCCCCTTCTTCTTCGACGCCGCGATCTTGTCGCGGATGCGTTCGGATGTGACCTCGCGCTCGAACTGGGCGAAGGATAAGAGGACATTCAGCGTCAGCCGGCCCATCGAAGTGGAGGTGTTGAAGGCCTGGGTGACCGAGACGAAGGAACAGTTCGCCGCATCGAGCCGGTCGACCAGGCGGGCAAAGTCGGCGAGCGATCGGGTCAGCCGGTCGATCTTGTAGACGACGATCATGTCCACACGGCCGGCATCCACATCACCCATCAGGCGCTGGATGGCGGGGCGTTCCAGCGTGCCCCCGGAGATGCCGCCATCATCATAGCGCTCCGGCACCAGCCTCCAGCCCTCCGCCTTCTGGCTGGCGATGTAGGCGGCACACGCCTCGAACTGGGCATCGAGCGAGTTGAAGTCCTGGTCCAGCCCCTCCTCGGAGGATTTGCGGGTGTAGATGGCACAGCGAAGGGTGCGGCGCCCGGATGACGGCGTGGTGCTCATGCCGCCTTGCTCCGCGAGACCAGGCCGAAGAAGCGCGGGCCGGACCAGTGGGCGCCCGTGATGCGCTTCGCGATCGCGGAGAGTGAGCGGTAGATATCGCCGCGATAGCGATAGCCGGCCTCCACCACATCGACCCGGTGGGTGACGCCATTCCAGGTGCGCAGGAGCTGGGCGCCGGGTTTGAGCTGCGGGGCGGCGGGCCGGGGTGTGTCACCGGCGGCCATCGCCTGGAGCCTTTTGACGAGCCGCGGGCTGAGCCCGCCCCGCGCCTGGACCTGGAGGTCGTAGGCGAGCAGGCGGGCCAGGAAGGCCTGGCTGAGACCGCGCGGCGGTTGTTCGTCGAAGGCCTCATGCCAGAGGTCCACCAGCGCGTCGCGCCGCTGATGGACCAGGCCGTCCAGATCAATGTCGACCGATCGTTTGCCACGCGCCATCAGGCGGTCTCCACGAGCTTGTAGCGCGAGGACCGGTTGTCCTGGAGCGGCGGCAGTTTGTCGATCGTGTGCCCTGCCTTCTTGAGCCCGGTCAGCGCGGCCCGGGTTGTGTGCGGTTGCCAGTCCAGGGCGGCGGCAATGTCCGGCACGGTGGCGCCCGCCTCGGCCTGAAGCAGGGCGATCAGCTGGTCCTTCTTGCGGGGCTTTTTCGCGGTGGTGGACTGGCCCGGGTTCGCTGGCGTCGTGGAAGCCGTCTCGGCCTGCGTGTCGGCTGGAGCCTCGGGTGGCGCCAGGGCGGCGCGGCCGATATCGGTCAGGCTGATGCCGTCCTTGCCCGAGACGATGAGGCCCTGTTCGGCGAGGTGGGCGATCAGTTTGTCGCGCGCCTTGCCTTTCACGGGAAGAGCACCGAGGGCGTCGGCGTGAACCGGCCCCTCGGCCTGGCTCAGGGCGTCGAGGGTGGCGATATGGGTTTTTGTGAGTTGGGACATGATGGGTCTCCGGTTCCTCGGCCCTGCGGAATGCGGGGCCTGGCACCGGGACAAGCCCGGCGCACAAGGCCGGGCGGCATGTCCATGCATGCTTGGGCGGGCGGCAAAGTCCAGTCCCAGGGGCGGTTTATTCGATCCGGTAGGTGGATCGGCGATCGCCGCGGCGGCGATAGCGGGTCAGGCGATAGCCATCGCGCCGCAGGCCTGAGAGAACGGCGGAGAGCGCGCCGGCCGACCAGCCGAACGCGGTCTCGATCTCCTCGGCGGTGGCCCCGCCGGGCTGTTGCAGCCAGGCGATCAGCGCGGCGCGTTTGGTGCCCGGTGTGATCGCGGCCGTTCGCAGCGGCGGGGCGATGGCGCGGGCCTGCTCGATCAGCGCTTCCAGCCCGACCAGGCGGGAACGCAGGGACGGCGCATCGATCTCATCCTCCAGTTCGCGCGCCAGCCGCAGGGCCTCGCCCAGCATGTCGGATAGTCGATCGCTCATATCTGGCCTCCCGATCCAGCGGATCGGCATGACCGCTTGGGCGGCGGGCGAAGTCCACCGGGAAGCCAGACAGAGTGTGCAAACCGTGTCGGCCGCGACGAACGGCGTGCACCCATGCCTACCAGTCGAACCGCTCGAGAGGCACGACCTCGCAAAACGTTGCGATGTCGTGGTCACGGGCGGCTCGTTCCGTCCAGGCCATGAGCTGGCTGAGCGCGTCGACCTGGTCGTCATTGCGAGCATTGGGAAAGGCGGCCAGCTCGTGCAGGAAGGCGGCCCGCCACGGTGCCTTCGCCGGCAGCATGACATCGCCTGCTTCCAGCCGGCTCGTTTGCACCATGAGGCGTTCAAGTTTCGACCCCTTGACCGGCACGCCGATGGGCGTGGGAACGCCGTCTGCGTCCAGCTGTCGAAGATCGTCCAGGAGCGGGGTCCCGTTGGCGGCCTTCTCGACGAGCACGACATCGGCCTGCCAGTCCCGGGCCAGCGCGATCAGCTTTTTCTTCTGGGCGGGATAGTTGATCCGGTCGCGAAAGACATCGAGCACCCAGATGCGTTTGCCGCGCACCAGCGCCGTTATGCAGACCGAATAGTCCGCGCCGGTACTGTCGCTGACAGCCAGATCCCAGCTTTGCACGATGCGCGCGCGGGGGCCCGTTTCGCTTTCCTCGGGAAGCTGATCATAGGGTTTCAGCCACTCGGGACGGACCAGATTGCCATCCAGCGGAACCGGGCGCTGCAGATACTGGGCGGAAAAATCATACGCGCTCATATTGCGGCGGATTTCCCCAAGGGTGTCCAGCGGCTCGCGGTCCGGCTGGAGCGCCTCGCCGGCCTTGCGTTCGAAAAAGCGGTCCGCGCCGATCTCGATGCGTTCATCGCTCTGGGCGATGGCGGGCAGGTCGAGATGATCCCAGCCGCCTTGTGTGAGGAGGTGGGCGGCCAGATCATCGTCGTGCAGGCGCTGCATGACAACGATCACGGCGCCGGTGCGTTTGTCATTGAGGCGGGTCAGGGCGGTGTTCGAGAACCAGTCATTGACCGCCTTGCGGCGCGTATCCGACAGCGCATCGCCGGCCTTGATGGGATCGTCGATGATCAGGATATCCCCGCCGCGCCCGGTCATCGCCCCGCCCACCGTGGTCGACAATCGGCCGCCATGGCGCGTGGTCTGGAAATCATGTTCGGCAGCACGGTTGCGCGCGATGCGCGTGCCGGAAAACACCCGGCGATACCAGGGCGACCGCATGACCGAGCGGCAATCGCGGGCATGCTTGCCGGACAGATCCTCGCCGTAGGAGGCGGTGATGACGCGGCAGGTCGGGTCGTGGCCAAGCAGATAGGCGGGAAAGGCCACCGAGACCGTCATGGATTTGAGCGAACGCGGCGGCATGGTGATCAAGAGGCGCTTGATCCTGCCCTGGCGAACCTGTTCCAGCTTCCAGGCGATCGCGTCGAGATGCCAGCCCGGCGACAGTTCGCCGCCCGGCTCCAGCTCGCGGAACGTCCTTTGAAGAAAGCTCGCAAAGTCCGTGCGCAATGCCGCGTCGAAGGCGTCGATGTCGTGGATCATGTCGAACTCCGCCGCTTGATGAAGCTCTCCAGGATCGCCGCATCATCCGCGCTCAGGGTCGGCTCATCGGGGCCCTCTTCCGGCAGGCCGAGATGCTGGCCGATCAGGCGCACCAGCGTATCCGCCGCCCGCGCATCGCCCTTGAGGGCTTTTGCCGTGATGGATTTGAGCAGCAGGCGTTGCTTGGACAACACCACCGGCTTGCCGTTCTCGCGCACTTCTATCGTCTCGGTAAGCTCTTCCATGAGATCGGTACGAAAGTTCTTCACGCCTTTCGGCCGCCCCTTGGGATTTCCCGACTGACCCTTCTTGAACCGGGTGTGCCGGGGCGGCTTGCCATAGCCGACCTCGTAGTCCTTGTCCTTGCTCATGCCTCGTCCTCCTCGATGGCGCGCCGCCAGTGCGCGTCCTCGATTGTCTCCCCGGTGATCGCCAGCACGGCCTTCTTCCCCGTCGCCTCTTCAAAGCGCCGGACGATCAGATCGACATAGCGTGGGTCGAGCTCGGCCAGCGCGGCGCGCCGGCCGGTCTCCTCGGCCGCCAGTAGCGTGGCGCCGGATCCCCCGAAGGGATCGAGCACGAGATCGCCATGGGCGGTCACGTCGCGAATGGCATCGGCGACCATGGCGGTCGGCTTCACGGTCGGATGAAGCTTGAGATCCGCTCGGCGCGCATGAACGCCGGGATAGGCCCACACATTGCTGCGGTGGCGGCCCTGGCGGCCCAGCTGGACATTGTTGCGATGGGGCGCGGGGCCATTGCGGAAGACGGCGACCAGCTCGTGCTGGGAGCGATAGAGCGATCCCATGCCGGCGGCTTGTTTATCCCAGACGCACAGATTTTTCACAGGGCCGAGCCCGGCCTCGCCGGATTGAATGAGATCGGCGATGTGCCGCCAGTCCATGCACACGAAGGCGATCGCGCCGGGCCGGCTGGCCCCCTTGAGGCGCACGAACATCATATCCAGAAAGCCGCGGAATTCGGCCGCACTCATCTCGCCGGACGCCATCACGAACTCGTCGTGGTGGACCGAACCCAGCCCGCAGACATGGCCGGATATGGGCACATTATAGGGCGGGTCGGTGAAGACGGCATCGGCCCTCTCCTCGCCCAGCAGGGTGGCATAGGTGTCCGCGTCCAGGGCATCGCCGCAGACAAGCCGGTGGCGGCCCAGCTGCCAGACATCGCCGATGCGGCTGACCGGCGGGCCGGGATCCGGGTCGGGCACGGTTTCCGCAGGCGCGTCTTCATCGTTATCCTGCAGCAGGACATCGATCTCTCCGGTCTCGAACCCGATCGTCTCGATCTGAAAGTCCAGCTCCATCTCCAGGAGGGCGCCGATCTCCAGGCGCAGAAGATCCTCATCCCAGCCGGCCGTCTCGGCGAGGCGATTATCGGCGATGACATAGGCGCGCTTCTGCGCTTCGCTCATGTCCGCGAGACGCATCACCGGCACCTCGGTCAGGCCGAGCGTCTTCGCCGCTTCCAGCCGGCCATGGCCGGCGATCACGCCATAGTCGCCATCGACCAGGATGGGGTTGGTCCAGCCGAACGTGCGGATGCTCGCGGCGATCTGTTCGATCTGTCGCTTCGAGTGCGTGCGCGGATTGTTGGCATAGGGGCGAAGCGCCGAGACCTTGACGGTCTCGACGCTCAAGTCGCGGATCGGCGCGGTCACAGGCGCCTCCCCAGGCGCGTGCCCTTTTTGTCGCAGATCAGCTCGTAGCGCGGCGAGCGCAGGATCAAGGGCGTGCCGGTGATGTCGTGCTTGTAGAAATAGGCCCATTGCACCGTGCCCGGCGTTGTATTCGGGTCCAGCAGCATCTGGGTTGTGCAGTGCGTATAGCCTTGCAGAGGCAGGGCCGGCGGCGAAACAAGATTCTTCATGAGAATTTCCTTTCGTGTATGGAAAGGAAATCCATGTCTCGTATCACCGAGCTGGAGTCGTCCGCCGAATTCGTACCGCTCGGCCTATTTCTTCTTTTTTCGTTGAATGTGGCGTTTGAGGGCCGTGCTGACGTAGCTGTCGACGTCCCTGGGCCTGTCGGGATTTTCGATGGCGATGAGTTTGACGCACGCCGTGATGAACTGCCCGGCCGGTGTGGCCGACCGCGAGGAATGTGCACCGGCCGCGGGCCGATTGTGATGAGTGACGTCTTTCTTTGTGATCCTAGTGTAGAACTTGGCGAGTTCATCGATCAGCCAGTCGATTTCGTGATCCGCATCGGGACCGCGCTGCGTCATCATCTCGTCGCGAACGGAGCGAGCCGCTTCGCGCAAGATGTCGTCGGAGATTTCGTCATGCGCCAGCCGCCGCGTCAGCCCTTTCACGAGACCCCTTTGCCAAAGCGCGTTGATCATCGCGTCTTCGGCCCGTCCGTTGAGACGCATTATGTCCGGCCCCGTGATCCGTTCGAGTTTGAGAAGCTCTTCGAGCGCGGCTCCTGCCTCGCCCCGGGTAAACCTCTTCGGCCCCCTGCCGTCCCAGTTGCGATAGAGCGCGGCAATGTTGGTGAGTTGGTGGCGGAGCCCGGCGATCGTGTCGGCATCGGTCTGGCCGAGGTGTTCGGCGATCTCTTTGAGCGCCGCGTCGGACACCTCCAGGGGCTCGACGTCGTGGAAGCCATCATCGCCATGGTGGGTATTGATGCGTCGAGGCATGTCCGGGCTCCTTGTTCAAGGTGAGCCTCGATCACATCCCATCAGACTGTCCCGGATCAACTATTACTTCGGCCGCACGGGCCAGCCGCTCGGCCTCCGCTATTCGCGCCAGGAGCGGGGCAATATCCTCCGGCAGGGTGCCCGCCTGGTTCTGTGCGGCCAGGGCGGCGGCGCCTTCCAGACAGGCGGTGATCTCCGCCATCAGGTGGTGGAAGAGGTCGGCGCGATCCTCTTCCGCCGGCATCAGCGGTCCAGCCGCTCGACAAGGGCCTGCGCGATGGCGCGCATGCTGGTGAGCCGGTAGCGCGCATATTTATCGTCGCTGGTATGGCGCGAATTGGGCCGCAGGGACATCTTGTCCTCGCCCGGCTGGGCGATGTCGGGGACCTCGGCGGAGGGGACCAGCCAGGCGGTCTCCAGCTGGCCGGTGGTGCCGTCGATCGCAACGGCCAGCAGCGCCAGGTCCGGACTGTCGCGCCAGGTTGTCTTACGGACATCGAACTGGACCGTGCGGGGCCGGTCGGGGCTCAAGAAGGTCCAGCTCTTGATCTGAAGCCCGATCGTGGAGTGGCTGACCTTGTCGTGGATCATCACGTCGATCGCGTCATCATCGACCAGCGGGACATAGCAAGAAAACCGGCCATCGGAGGCCAGCATCAACTGGGTGGCGACCATGATCTCGGCCGCGGCGCCGAGCTGGCCGCCGGTGGGGCGGGGTGGTGTGTGCGTCTGGGTCATCATGGGGACTACACACGCTTGGATAGCGGGTCGAGTCAACCAGAAAAGAGACTCATGGGCTGTAGATCAATCGGATGCATCACTATCGGATATCCGGATGGATATTCGTCATCGGCTTTCGGCCAACATGAAGCGCCTGCGCAAGGCAAAATCCTGGTCCCAGGAGGAGCTGGCCGATCAGGCGGGCCTGCACCGCACCTACATCTCCGGCGTGGAGCGCTGTGTGCGCAATCCCACCATCACCGTGGTCGAGAAGATCGCTCTGGCCCTGGGTGCGGGGTATGACGAGCTATTGGGGTGAGGATGGGTGCTCCAGCGGTTGCAGGCCGTAGCGGGTGCGTAGGGCATTTGTGCTGCGCCACCCCTCGTCTTCCGTTACGGACCGGCAGGCTGTCTGGAATGCATATTCCTGTGACGGCATGTCTGCGCCATGCGCGGCCCCGATGTCTTCCAGATGGCGCTGGGAGGGATCGTTGTCCCAGAAGTGGCATACATCCTCGCCGTCGCGGTGGGCCGCGATCGCCGCATCAAGGGTAAGGGCCCGATCCACCCCGCCGACTTGAACGGGATAGCCGTCCGGTCGCGGGCGATCGAGGCTGGGGCAGAGATCGTGCAGGGCCTCGGGCGTTTCTGTCAGCGACAGATCGACAATCTCCACATCCCAGGTCGGGAAGGGGTCATGCGCGTCCGGCGGAATACGGTCCGCCTCGATCCGGGCGGTATAAGCCAGCTCTGATTGTGAAACGTGGTCGGAGGTGAGACGAAGCGGGGCCCAGCCGCAGATGCGGCGTGCGGTGTCCGGGAGAACCGTGATCGGGCCGAGCTGATGGGTGATGCCGGCCTCCTGCGACAGGCGGTCCGTGATGGCGTCATCAAGCGCCGGCCTCAAGCCGCGCTCCACCGAGGAAAGATGCTTGGCCGGTGCGACCCGGTTTTGCGGCGTCATCAGTGTTTCAAACTCGCCGGTCCCGGCCAGGCGCGGACACCAGGCGGAGACTTCGTCAGGGCTGGCATCGGCATTCACCAGCGTCATCGGCAGCGTGTTGGTGTGTTCGTGCCGGCGTTCGAAGGCGTCGATCCGCGCGAGAAGCCAGCGGGGCGACCAGGACCGGTCCTGCGACGTGGAGATCTGGTACTCGCCGCAGAAGTGGTCGCCATCGCGAACGCCCGGATAGCCCAGATTGAGCATGTACGTGTCCTCAGGCATGTCCGGCCAGATACGGTCCAGGCTGTGCATGATGACACCGGCAGGGCCGCCTTGAGGCAGTTCCACCGCTTCCGGGTCGAAGTCCGGGAAGGGTGGTAGCGGCAGGTTCGGCTCCAGCACCTCGGTGCGCAGACTGTCGGGCATGTTCGGACACGCCCGATCGAGCGCCGCGGCATCCGCCGTCCGGTCAATCACGGTGATCTTGGGGACCGTGGTCCAGGGAAGATCCACGGTCTCGCCTGGCTCGACGCGCAAGATGTAGACCGCCACGACCTCATACTCGGCATCGGCCAATTCATGGGTGTAGGAGCCGCATAGATGCCCGTTGTCGACAAAGGTGGGCGAGACCATCAGGCGTGGCGTCGGAGCGTCTTCGGGGATCTCGCCCCAAAACGCATGCATCATGCCGGTCGCAAGATCGTGCCACGCGCGTCGATCGGCAGGCTCCTCCGGCCACACGCCGACATAGTCGCCCGGCACCGCTTCGGTCTGACTGGCGACAAGGCTGCTCGCGGCGAGCAGGGGCAGAAGAAGAGGGGCCATCATGAGATCGATCCTTGCGTGCCGGGTGTGATCGGTGGGGTGAGTGCGCTCTGTTTCGTCATCGAGCCCTAATCATCCGGCGTGTGAAAGGCGCACATGCGGTCCCCGTCGCAGGCGGCCAGCCGGGTGCGCATCATCGCATTCATCCGCTCGTACTGGTCCCGTGCCGTCTCATAGTCGGTAAAGCGGCACAGGGGTCCGATGTCGCGCGGATAGCCGGGCACATCGGCCGGCCAGTCAACGCCGGGCAGGGTGGCAAAATCATTCTCCCAGAAATGGCAGACCAATTCGCCATTGCGATGGGCCTCGATCGCCGCCTCCAGGCTCTGCGCATCGTCAAAACCATTGGCCTGGTTGCCATAACCCTCCGGGCGCGGCTGGTCGAAGGCCGGGCAGGCCTCCCGTCCGGCCTCCATCCCGCTGAGCAGCGCCACTTCGACAATCTCCACATCCCAGCTTGTAAACGGGTCCTGCGCTCCCGCCGCCACGCGGTCCGCGGCGATCCGGGCGCTGAAAGCCATCGGGCTGATCGTCGTGTCATCGGAGGTCAGATGGACATTGAGCGTGCCGCAGACCTGGCGGGGCGATTGCGGCAGGAGGGTGATCTGGCTACCCAGTGAGGCCGTGATCGGCGGTCCCCCATCAGCCGGGTCGGCGGGCAGGCTGGCATTGATATGGTCGATCACCGCCGGGGTGAGGGTGTCTTCCACCGAGGCGATGTGTTGTGCCGGGTCCGATGCGTGTTCCGGCGTCATCAGCTGCGCAAAATCACCCGACGCCGCCAGACTGGGACACCAGGCCGCAACATCCTGCGGGGACGCATCGGCGTTGATGATGGTGAGCGGCAGGACCAGTTCGCGATCGCTCTGCGGCGCAAAGGCGTCGATGCGGATGGTCATCCAGTGCGGCGTCCAGGCCCGCGCCTGCGGCGTGGAGCGCTGATACGCAATGCAATAATGGTCCCCCTCGCGAAACCCCGGCCGGCCTACACGCGTGTGGATCGTGCCTTCGGGACGTTCGGGCATCACACTTAAAAGGCTCCTGTGCATCATGAAACGCTGGCGCCCCTCCAGCATGCCGACCCCGTCCGGATCGAAGTGCGGCAGATCGGCCCGGAACCGGGCATAGGGATCAAGAATCCCGGCGCGCACATCATCGGGCAGGTTGGGACAGTACTGGTCGAGGTCCGCCGCCGTGGCCGCGTGCGTGATGAGTTCGACGGGCAAAGCGCGCGGGGCGTCCGGATCGCCCAGGTCGGTGGTCTCCAGGCGGGCGACGAGGCTGCCATAGCGCTGATCGAAATTGCCCGTCCCACCGAACTGGTAGACGCCGCACACATGCAGGCCGTCGAGAAAGCGCGGCTCGATCAGCGAGACCGGTCGCGTGTCTTCCCCGTCGGGTCTGGCCATCAGTGCGCGCTGAACCCCGTAGGTCAGCTGCCGCCAGGCTTGCGGGCTATCGACTGTCTCCGGATCGGACGGCCAGCGGCCGACATACGCACCAAAGGGCGAAGCGGCCTGCAGACCCAGCAGTGTGGTTCCGGCCATCAGGGCGAGAAGCGTGTGAGGTGCCATGCAAGCTACACACGCTTAGGTGAGGGCGTGTGTCAACTGAAAAATGAGACTGATCGGCTACTTTTTTGGGAGCAGGTCGGCCAAGGTTTCGTTGCTTGGGGGCGCTCGAAGTAGTCTGAGATCGTCCATGCCAAGCTGGTGATGCGAACGGGCGCATATGGTCTTGATGCGCCCGCTCAGGGAATAAGGGCTAAGCGTCTGTGCAGGGGACCAGATGTCTGCTGACATGATTGATGTCGTGCAGCAGGAATCTGAGGAATTCCCTCTGGTGGTCATCCAGACATTCCAACTCCTGCTCCATGAAGACGGTTACCTTGTCGTGGAGCTCAGATTGGCCGGTAGCTGGCGTGCGGTAGAGGGCTTGAGCCGCAGCTCCCACGGCCGACAAACGCATCTCGTCATCGACATCCAGATCCGGCTTGTCTGCATGCTCTACGAAATTGGCCTTGGCCCGATAGTATGTGGCGAGAGCCGTTCCTATCGTATTCATGCGACGCCTCCCTGAATGAGGCCGAGTTCGTGGATATCCCTCGCGATTGCATCAATGAAGGCGATGTGAGCGGTCTCGAGATGGTCCCGCTCGAAGCGGGCAAATGTGGCCAGTTTGTCGAACAGGTCGTGCTGATTGAAACATCGCGCCACATAGAGCGCATCTCGGGCTTCGGCGACATGGTCCGCGGCCACATCTGCAGCGCTATTGTCGATATCCAGTTCAAGCAAGGCTGCCATGGCCCTGTGATAGCGCGCTGCCGCAATATTGAATTCTTCACGCATGAGTTTCTCCTTCTGCAAGCCGGCGGAGTGCCGGCTGATCGCCTGAATGGCAGGCGGATGCAGAGTATCGGAAACCACCGGGACGAGATGGGTGCCGAGGGTGGTGTTATCCGCTTTGGCGCACGAGCGGACAAGGTCGCTTTCGGCTCGCGGGCGATACTGCAAATTCAGGCTTGAACCTCTAGCGGCTAGAGGAATTAGGGTGGTGCCGTCGCTTGAGGGCTTGATCGACAAGGCCTGCCCCTCTAGGCCCTGTCGAACCGGAGGTGTTCGTGCTCATCCTGCTGCGCACATTGCTGGCCGTCCTGACCGTCCTGTCCTTCTCCGGAGAGGTGGTGGAAGCGGCTGTGCCGGGGCACGACCACCATCTGGGCCATGAGGACCTCGCCGAGGGCGGTTCCGGTGAGAGCGAACACCGCCATGCCCAGCATCCCGTACATGCCTGCGGGGTCTGCCATCATGCGATCCCGGCCAAAACGGGGGCATCGGCCCTGAGTGTGCCGGCCAGACGGATCGCCTACCGCCTGTCCCACGAATCCGGTGCGGACCGGGCGTTGGTACCGCCCCACCAGCCTCCCATTGCCTGACGAGAGCGTTCGAACCTTTCGTTCTCATCAGACAATCGGAAAAGCTGAATGTATTCAGACAAACCTTCCCGGCCGAACTGGCCGGGCCGAGGGCTTGCAGGCATGGCCTGCAGCGCTCTCCTCGCGTCCGCCGCGCTGGCACAGCCGGCTCTGCAGGACGCCCCGCTCGATCTCGCCGCGGCATTGCAGCGCGCCGTGCAATCCAATCCGCGCATCGGGTCGGCCCGGGCCGACGTGTCCGCACGGCTGGGTGACGCCCGTCAGGCGGGCCTGTGGGACAATCCGTCCCTTGAGGCCGAAATGGAGGATTTCGGCGGCGATCGCGGGGGTATCGGCGATGGCGATCTCACCGTCGCGGTGCGCCAGACCGTCCCGCTGGGCGGCGACCGGCGCCGCGCCCGCGAGGCGGCCGAGGCCTGGGCCGGTGTCGAGACCGCGCAGCTGAACGCGGAGATCGCCAGCCTGCTCGGCGACGCGGCCACGGCGTTCGTGGACGCCCGTGCGGCCCAGGAAACCGCTCGCGTCAGGGCGGAACTCCAGGATCTCGCGGAAACCGCCGCGTCGGCCATACGCCAGCGCGTCGAGGCGGGGCGGTCCTCGCCCATCGATCTCGACCGGGCCGACATTCTGGCCGCCACGGCCGGCATCGAGGCGGCATCGGCGTTGACCGAGGCGCGGCGTGCAGGTCTTGCGCTGGCCGCGATATGGGGCGGCGCGCCGGCGGGCGAGGTCGCGCCCCCGTCCGTGCTCGTGAACAATCCGGAACTGTCGGCACTGACGCCGGAGGCGATGATGCGGCGCAATCCGGATCTGGCGGTCGCACAGCAGACATCCCGCGCGCGAAGCGAAGAGATTGCCAGAGAACGGGCCGAAGCCATCCCGGATCTCACCGTCGGGGCCGGGATAAGGCGCTATGGCAGCGATAACGAGACGGCCTATCTCGCCATGGTCGAAATGCCGATCCCGGTGATCGACCGAAACCAGGGGCGCATCGCTGCCGCTGCGGCGCGAGAGACCGGGGCCCGGCTGGACGAGGAGGCCCGGCGGCGGCAATTGCTGGCCCGCCATGCGGCCGCCTACCGCCGGTGGAGCGATGCGCAGCAGCGTCACGCGGCACTGAGCGAAAGCGTGCTGCCGGCCGCGCAGAACGCCTTCTCCCGCGCCAGCCTCGCCTATCGCGAGGGCGCCCTCCAGCTCCTCGACCTGCTGGACGTCCAGCGCACCTATTTCGACACACGCATCCAGGCGATCGAAGCCCGGGCGGAACTCGCCCGCGCGGCCATCGAACTGGACGTGCTCTTTGGCGCACCGCGCCTGAAGCAACTCGCCGGCATTGCCGGCGCGGAGGCCAATCCATGATATCGACACTCACCCGGACACTCCTCGCCGGCACGGCCGCGCTGGCGCTGCTCTCCGCCTGCTCGGAACCGTCGGCGCAAGCGCCCGCCCGCGAAGATCCTGCGGGCACAGATACGCATGAAGGCACGGCCGAGACCAGTCGTGCGGGGGACAATCACGCCGATGGAGCCGAAGAAATAGAGCTGACCGACGGCGACATCGACGCGCTGGGCATAACGATCGGCCAGGTCGATACCGGTCCGGTCGACGGCGAGGTGGAATTGCCCGCCGAAGTCCGGTTCGACCAGACGCGGCTGGCGCATGTCTCGCCGCGCGTATCGGGGATCGTCCATGCCGTTCATGTCACGGAGGGTGACACGGTCGAAACCGGCCAGCTCCTCGCCGTACTGGACAGTCGCGCCCTGGCGGACGCCAAGGCCGGATACCTGTCCGCCTTGGCCCGCCTCGATCTCGCCCGGTCGCGTTTCGAGCGCGAGAGGCGGCTGTGGGAGCAGCAGATCTCGGCGGAGCAGGACTTCCTCGACGCCCGTCAGGCGCTGGAGGAATCCCGCATTGAGGTGCGCAGTGCCCGCCAGCAATTGGAGGCGCTGGGCGTTGACGAGGCGGCGCGCGACGCCCTTGTCTCGGGAGCCGATCAGCCCCTCACACGCTACGCCCTTGCGGCACCGATCTCCGGTACCGTCATCGAGCGCCATGCCGTGCTGGGCGAGGTGATCGAGGAAGGCGCCCAGCCGCCGGCCTTCATCATTGCCGATACGTCCACAGTCTGGGTCGATGCAGCCATCTACGGTGCCGATCTCGACCGGCTGCGGGCCGGAAGTCCCGTCCGGATCGATCCGGGCGACGGCGGCCCCGAAATCGTCAGCCAGATCGCCTTCGTCAGCCCGCAACTCGGCGAAAGCACACGCACGGGCCGGGCGCGGATCGTCATCGACAATGCCGGCGAACGCTTGCGTCCGGGCATGTTCGTCACGGTTCACGCCGAGGCGCTCGCCGCCCGGGCCAGCACCCGCGTCCCGGCGACCGCACTGCAGACGGTCGACGGCGCCGATCTCGTCTTTGTTCGCACCGATCACGGTTTCGAAGTTCGTCCGGTCCGGATCGGACGGCGCTCAGACCGTTTCGCGGAAATCCTCGCGGGGGTCGAGCCGGGCGAACGGATCGCGACCGCCGGCGCCTTCGCTCTCAAGTCCGAACTGCAAAAAGGGGAGTTCGAAGATGGACACGCCCACTGACAACACCTCCCCGCAAAACCAGGGGGCGGCCACGCGGCTCCTGCATCGCATCGCCGGCGGGCGCCTCCTGGCGGTGCTCGGCTTCGTCGCGGTCATTCTGGCGGGCGGAATCACCTTCCGGACCATGCCGGTTGACGCTTTCCCCGACGTCACGCCCGCCCTGGTGCAGGTCTTCACCGAGACCGAAGGCCTCGCCCCCGAAGAGGTGGAGCGCTATGTCACCTTCCCGGTCGAGACGGCGATGAATGGTCTGCCCCGGCTGACGGAAGTCCGCTCCACCTCGAATTTCGGCCTGTCGGTCGTGAATATCTATTTCGAGGACGGGACGGATATCTACTGGGCCCGCCAGCTCGTCGGCGAACGTCTCCGGCTGGCACGTGAGGACATACCCGACGGCTTCGGCGAGCCGGCCATGGGGCCGATCACCACCGGGCTCGGACAGATCCTCTTCTACTTCCTCGACAGCGCCGACGGCGCCATGAACGGCGTCGAACTGCGCACCATCCAGGACTGGCTGGTGAAGTTCGACCTGCAAACCGTGCGCGGCGTGACCGAGGTTCTCTCGCTGGGCGGTTTCGAACGGCAATACCAGATCGATGTGCGGCCGGAGGCGCTCCTGCGCTACGACCTCACCGTCGCGGACGTGGTGGCGGCCGTAGAGGCCAATAACGCCAATGCCGGGGCGCAGTTCCTGGTCGAGAACTCCGAGCAGTATACAGTGCGGGCCGTCGGCCTGGCCGAGGGCGAGCACGATCTGGGCGATATCGTCGTCAAGGTCGTCGATGGCGTGCCGGTGCGCGTTCGGGATATCGCCGGGATCGAAATCGGCGGCGCACCCCGCCAGGGCCTCGCCACGATGAACGGCCAGGGCGAGATCGTTGCCGGGCTGGTGCTCAAGCTGATCGGGGCGAATACCAATGAAGTGATCGGCCGCGTCCACGACCGGCTGGACCGCATCAACGAGACCCTGCCCGAGGGCGTCGAGGCGATACCCTATTACGACCAGTCCGAACTGGTCGGTGCCGCGGTCTCGACCATGACGACGGCGCTCTGGCAGGGCGCCCTGCTGGTTGCGATTATCCTGTTCGCCTTCCTGCGCGGCTGGCGGCCGAGTCTGATCGTGGTGGCGTCCATCCCCTTCTCGGTCGGGTTCGCGCTGATCGCGATGAGTCTGTTCGACGTTTCGGCCAATCTGATGTCGCTGGGCGGGATCGCCGTCGCCATCGGCATGATGGTCGACGGGGCGGTGGTCATGGTGGAGAACGCCAACCGGCGTCTGCGCGAGGCCGAAGCGGGTGCAGACCGGCGCACTGTCGTGGCGCAGGCCTGCGCCGAGGTGCTGCAGCCGCTGGTTTTCGCCATCCTCATCGTCGTGGTGGTTTTCCTGCCGATCCTCACGCTCGAAGGGGTGGAGGGAAAGACCTTCCGCCCGCTTGCCTTCGCCGTGGTCTTCGCCATGGCGGGTTCGCTGGTGTTTGCCGTGCTGCTGGCACCCGCGGCGGCCTTTTTGGGCCTGCGGCCGAAATCGACCCGGTCGGAGGGTGGCAGTCTCTATGCCCGCTGGTTCGGTCCGGCCGTCGGTTTCTTCGTGGCGCGGCGCTGGGCGGCGGTCCTGCTCGCCGGCGTCATGCTGGCGGCGGGCGCGCTGATCTTTCCGCGCCTGGGTTCGGAGTTCACACCGCGCATGAACGAGGGCGACCTGCTCATCCGCTTGACGATGGCGCCTTCCATCAGCCTGCCGGAGGCCCGCAACACGGTCACCCGGTTCGAGCAGACCCTGCTCGACGACTTCCCGGAGGTCGAGCGCGTGGTGACACGGGTCGGCCGCGGCGAAGTCGGCGCCCACGCCGATCCGGTCAACAGCGGCGAAGCCTTCGTCGCCTTGAGGCCGAGATCGGAATGGACGACGGCGCGCACGCAGGCGGAGCTCCTGGCCCGCATGAGCGAGCGCTTCGAGGACTTCCCCGGGGCCCGGTTCAACATCACCCAGCCGATCGCGGCCGCGACGGACGAGCTGCTCACCGGCACCAAGGCGGACCTCGCCATCAAGCTGTTCGGCGAGGACATGGCCGTGCTGGAAGGGCAAGCGGCGGAGATCGCCCGCGTGATCCGTGGCATCGACGGGTCGGCGGACGTCCAGACCGACCAAGTGACCGGTGCGCCGCAATTGCGCATCACGGTCGATCGCGACGCGATCAGCCGCTTCGGCCTCAATGTCGAGGACATCCTGTCGGTTGTGCGCAGTGCGGTGGGCGGTGAGACCGCCGGGCAGGTCTTCGAAGGCATCCGGCGATTCAATATCGTGGTGCGCTATCCCGAGGCCGACCGCGCCAATGCCGAACGCATCGGGCGCATCGTGCTCAACGGACCCGGCGGGGAGTTGATCCCGCTGAGCCAGGTGGCGACCATCGAGCGGATCGAGGGACCGCGCCAGGTCACCCGCGAGAACGGGCGCCGCTTCATCACGATCCAGACCAATGTCCGCGGCCGCGATATCGGCTCTTTCGTGGCTGAGGGGCAAGCAGCCGTGGACACCGAAATCGACCTGCCGCCCGGCTACTACGTCGAGTGGGGCGGCCAGTTCGAACTGCAGCAGCAGGCCAATGCCCGCTTTGCCGTGGTGATCCCGGTGACGTTGGGCATCGTGATGCTCTTGCTGCTGTTCAGTTTCGGCCGTCTGAAAAGCGCCCTGCTGATCGTGGCCAACATCCCGCTTGCCCTGGTTGGCGGTATCGCGGCGCTCTGGCTGACCGGCCAGAACCTGTCGGTGCCGGCCTCAGTGGGTTTCATCGCCCTGTTCGGCATCGCCCTGGGCAATGGTATGGTGCTGGTCTCCTTCCTCGACCGTTTTGCGCGAACACGCCGGGACGTGGATGCCTTCAGTATCGAGGCTGCGGTGATGCGGGCTCAGCCGGTGCTGATGACCGCCACCACCACCGGGCTCGGCCTGATGCCGCTGCTCTTCGCGAGCGGGATTGGATCGGAAGTGCAACGTCCTCTCGCGGCCGTCGTCATCGGCGGGCTGGTGACATCGACCGTGTTGACGCTGCTCGTCCTGCCAGCCGTCTACAAATGGTTTGCGCCTCGGCCGGTGCTGCCAGAACGGGAGGAACCGGTCTAGCCGGACGGTTCGACGGTGAGCCCCGGATCGTTAAATCGATCCGGGGTTTCCACCGTTGACCCGGTCCCGCATCGATACCGGCATTGACTCTATAGTCGCTACAGGAATTAGGCCTGCTGCAGGCTCATCAAGGAGCACTCCCGTGCCACACGATCACCGCGAGCTTCACATCGACCCGCAGTCCGGCGACCGCCGGGTTTCCATTGCCATCTGGGCAAACGGCCTGCTGACCGTCGCCCAGATTTTAGGCGGCATCCTGTCGGGCAGTCTCGCCCTGATCGCCGACGCGCTTCACAATTTTTCCGACATGGCGGCATTGGTCATCGCCTTCGCCGCCCGCAAGATCGCGCGGCGGCCCGCGGACAAGAGGATGACCTTCGGATACGGCCGGATCGAGATCGTCGCCGCGCTGATCAACTACACGACGCTGATCCTCATGGGCGTCTATCTCTTGTACGAGGGCGGTATGCGGCTGATCGATCCGCCAGAGGTCGCCGGGTGGACCGTAGTGATCCTGGGCGGTGTGGCACTTGCGGTCGACACGCTGACGGCGCTGCTGACCTACTCGATGCAAAAGGGCAGCGTGAATATCCGGGCGCTTTTCCTGCACAATCTGTCGGACGCGTTCGCCTCGATCGCGGTTGTCGTCGGCGGCACGCTGATCCTCCTCTACGACATGCGCTGGGTCGACCCGGCCATCACCATCGGCATTGCGGCCTATCTCCTCTACCTGGCCTTCACCGAGATCGGCACCCCGATCCGTACGCTGATGCTCGGCAGCCCGCCCGATATCGACGGCGCCGCCGTCATCGAGACAATGCGCAACCGGGACGGCGTACAGGACGTTCACCACGTGCATCTCTGGCAGATGCAGGAACATGAAGCAGCGCTCGACTGTCACGTCGTCCTGACCGGCGCGGGCTGGGCGCGCCTTGAAGATATCAAGGCAGATCTCAAGGACGCGCTGCAAAGCCGCTTCGGTATCGCGCATTCGACCCTGGAGTTCGAACACGCCGATCGTGCCCACGAAAATGCCGGCCTTTACGGTCATCCCGAGCCGGCGGAAAAGGAGGACAACGATGTTCACTGAAACACTGACCGATCGTGACGATGTCATCGGCATCGTCTGCGAGGGAAAACTCTCGCAGGCCGACTTGAAGCGCATGCACGCATTGCTGCACGAGCGGCTGGAAACGGCCAACGGCAGCCCGGGCCTGCTGGTGGATCTCACCGGCTTCGAGGGCTATGAGGGACCTGCAGCAATGGCCGAAGACCTGAAGATGGACACGGCGCACCGCAACGACTTCCACCGCATCGCCGTCGTGGGGGAGCGCAGGTGGATGCAGTGGGGCACATCGCTCGCCGGCCTCCTCACACGCGCCGAGATGCGCTGGTTCGACGCCGCAGAGACGGCCGTGGCCGCCGACTGGGTCCGGCCGGGCTGAAGCGCGATCATGAACCCGAACCTCAAACAGCCTGGGCCGCAGAAACGAGCCAGGCGCGCGCCGCCTACGCGGCCCGCGAGGACGCGCTGGCGCTCCACCATTTCGAGCGCGCCCACATTCTCGGCCAGCGGTATTTTCTCACCCACTGGTCCACGCACTGGTGGATGCTCAAGCTCGGCATCCGCCGGTCCGACCGGCGGGAGATTCGCGGACAGATCGTGCGACTCGTCGCCGTGATACCCGGCTATGTCTTCGGCTGGGTCCCGAAGGGCAATACCGGCGGGGCAGATGTTTCCGCCATCAAGCCGATGGCGATCCCACAGGACCTTGAGGCGTTGCTGCAGGACTATTCGGTGTCTCGTGACGTGGTCGGACGAATGTTGGTGCTCGCCGCTCTCGCGGCGCTGGCCCTCTTCGTCCTGATCCGTTGAAGCCAACGGGGCCGGCAACAGGAGGCGCAGGCTGCGACTGCGGCGTGGACAAAGCGAAGCAAGTGCTAGGTCCGCTATCGGGATGGAGCCAATTTTGGCCTCCGTTCCGCCGAGGCGCATAATCCATGGCTTCCAAACATGGAGGCCACAATGGACATCATCTGTCTGCCGGACCGCAGCCGGCCGGAACCCTGGAACACACGAGAAAGCCCGGATATCGGCTATTGCGTCGCCAGCGCATTCAGGATCGCGCAGTCCGGTGTGTCACCGCGGTGACAAGTGGCGATCAGCCCGGCGAGCGAGGTTTCCAGACGCTGCAGGTCGTCGAGCTTGCGCCGGATATTGCGCCGATGGGTTTCGGCCATCTCCGCGACCTGCCCGCAAGTGTGATTGCCGCCGTCGACCATAGCGAGCAGGCCGCGAACCTCTTCGAGACAAAAGCCGAGATCTCGCAGGCGCAGGGCGAAGCGAAGCCGGTCGATATCGGCCTGCGAATACAGCCGGTGGCCGCTCGCAGTCCGATCCGTCGGGCCGATAATGCCGATGGTTTCATAATAGCGGACCGTCTCGATATTGCAGCCGAGATGACGGGCCAGGCCTGTACGTTTCAGCGACGCTCTCATTTTCGTGATCCCCTGCACGGATTCCGGTCTTGATCCTGTACTTACTACAGGGTCTAGCCTCGGGTCATGTCAAACCTGCGTGACCTATCCAGCCGGCTGTCGCGGTGGCTGTCCGGCGACAGCGCCGCACTTGCTGGCGCATCCTCTCGGTCCGCTGTCGTCCACCGGCGGCACCAAGAATTCCGTCTGCAGCACGGGCTGCCGGACTGGACGTGGAGCTGAAATGTCCGAACCCCGAAACACAGAACTATCCGCACAGGCGCGCGCAATCGATCCGCCCGGCAAGCCGCGCAGCCTGGCTGCGCTCGGCGTGCTGGGCGCCTTGCTCGCCTCCTCTTGCTGCATCCTGCCGCTGGTGCTGATTCTCGCAGGGGTAAGCGGCGCCTGGATCGGCTCGCTGACCGCGCTGGAGCCCTTTAAACCCCTGTTCATCGCCGTCACCGCCGTATTTCTCGGCCTGGGCTTCTGGCACGTCTATTCCCGGCGCAAGCCGGACTGCGAACCGGATAGCTATTGCGCCCGCCCGCAATCGTCGATCGTCACGCAATTCGCCCTCTGGACAGGCGCGCTGCTCGTCCTACTGGCCGCCACTATCGATTGGTGGGCGCCGCTTTTTTACTGATGGAGACCAACATGAAGCGCTTTGTTTTCTTTGCACTCGCCCTGGCCGCAACCGGCCTGACAGGGATCGGCCACGCGCTTGCACTCCCCAATAACTCGGCCGGCGGAGATGTCGCGCAGGCCCAGGCCGCTCGCCATGAGACGGTCAGTTTCGACATCGACAATATGACCTGCGCCATGTGCCCTGTGACGGTGCGCACTGCCATGAACCGGGTCGAGGGCGTCCAATCGGTCGCCGTCGATTTCGACGCCAAGACCGCCACGGTCGCATTCGATCCCGCCGTCACGACCGCGGACGATATTGCCGCGGCATCGACCAATGCCGGCTATCCCGCACATCGGCAGGACGAGGCCGGCGAGTGATGCACGATTGCGGTCCGGCCGATCGGAAGACCTACGATCTGATTGTCGTCGGGGCCGGCTCGGCCGGTTTTTCCGCGGCCATCACGGCTGCGCAAACCGGGGCGCAGGTCCTGATGGTCGGGCACGGTACGATCGGCGGCACCTGCGTCAATGTCGGCTGCGTGCCGTCGAAAAACCTGATCCGGGCCGCCGAAGCGGTACACGCCGCCGGTGCGGCCGGCCGCTTCCCCGGCATCGCCGGCCGCGCGCAGCTGGCCGACTGGCGCGCCCTCAAAGCGTCCAAGGACGCACTGGTCGCCGAGCTTCGCGAGAAGAAATATATCGACCTGCTGCCACAGTACGAGAACATGGCCTATGTCGAAGGCAAGGCCCGGCTGGTTGAAGGCGGTGTCCAGGTAGAGGGCGACATCTACCGGTCGCCCCGCACCTTCATCGCCACCGGTTCGTCGCCCTGGATTCCGGACATTGCCGGCATTGATACCGTCAATGTCCTCAACAGCACGGACGCGCTGGACCTTGAGGACTTGCCCGCGAGCCTGCTCGTGCTCGGCGGCGGCTATATCGGCTGCGAGCTGGCCCAGATGTTTTCTCGCCTGGGCAGCGCCGTGACCCTGGTCACGCGCTCGCGCCTCCTGCCGGAAGCGGAGCCGGAAATCTCCGACGCCATGACCGCCTGCTTTCTTGCCGAAGGCATCAAGGTGGTGACCGGCGTTCAATATCGTGCCGTCAAGTCCACGCGGCACGGTATCGCCCTGGAGCTGGAGCGTGACGGGCGGAGACAGGTGCTCGAAGCCGGGCATTTACTGGTGACGGCAGGGCGTCGACCGAACAGCGACGGCCTGGGCCTCGCCGCGCTCGGTGTCGCGCGCGACGCCGACGGCGGGATTGTCGTGGACGCGCAGATGCGAACTGGCAATCCGGCGATCTATGCCGCCGGCGACGTCACCGGCCGCGACCCCTTCGTCTACATGGCCGCCTATGGCGCCAAGCTTGCCGCGCGCCATGCTTTGGGCATCGACGCGCCGGCCTATGAGAACGCGGCCATGCCGTGGGTCGTGTTCAGCGATCCGCAGATTGCCGGCGTCGGACTGTCCGAATGCGATGCCAGGGCCAGGGGATTGTCCGTGAAAACATCGATTGCGCCGCTGGACCAGGTCCCTCGTGCGCTGGCCGCCCGCGACACACGCGGCCTGATCAAACTGGTCGCCGATGCTGCAACCGACAGGCTCGTGGGCGCACAGATCATGGCGCCGGAGGGCGCGGACAGCATCCAGACCCTGGCCTTGGCCCTGAAGTTCGGCATGACGGCACGGGAGTTGGGCGAGACGATCTTCCCCTATCTCACCACAGTCGAAGGCTTCAAGCTGGCGGCCCAGGGCTTCGAAAAGGACGTGACCAAACTCTCCTGCTGCGCAGGCTGAGGGCGCGGGAGATGGTTATCGCACCGGACGGGCCGGCGGATCGCGCCTGTAACCGCCGTGCACTGCCATTTGAACAAGGAGGTAGCAGAGACCGTGACCGAAGTTCTGAGCGACCAGCCGGCACGGTCGGACTTCGCCAGATGGCGCCGACCCGACTGACGGCCGGGGGCGTCGCCGAAGGCTTGGTGGCCGGTCGGAGTGGTGCGGCGCCATATGCCATCGCGTGCCCGGAAAACAGCTTCGCCTTCCTGTCGGTCTGGCATCTCGGCCTCCACAAGTAGAAGGACACACAATGCGCCAAACATACGACCTCATTGTCCTGGGCGCCGGCATGGCCGGCATCACGGCGGCGAAGAAGTGCGCTTCCGAAGGCTGGACGGTGGCGATTGTCGATCGGCTACCCTATGGCGGTACATGCGCGCTGCGCGGCTGCGATCCCAAGAAGATTCTTCGCCGCGGCGCCGAGATCGTCGACAGCGCCCGACTGATGCAGGGCAAAGGGATCGAGCCCGGCTCGCTGGCCATCGACTGGTCCGATCTGATGGCACACAAGCGCAGCTTTACCGAACCGATGCCGGAAAAGATGGAAGCGGGCCTCGCGCGCAGCGGTGTCGAGACCCTGCATGGCAGCGCACGCTTCACCGGACCGAATGCGCTGGAGATCGACGGCGCTCCGGTGACCGCGCGGCATGTCCTGATCGCCACCGGCGCGCGGGCCCGCAGGCCGGACATCCCCGGGACCGAGCACATGATCGACAGCGCCGCTTTTCTGGAACTCAAAAGCCTGCCCCGGCGCATCCTGTTCGTCGGCGGCGGTTTCATCTCCTTCGAGTTCGCGCATATCGCGGCGCGGGCCGGCAGCCGGACGGTGATCGTCGATCGCGGCGAACGGCCGCTGAAGGCGTTCGATCCCGATCTGGTGGAGATGCTGGTCGAGCGCGGCAGCGCGGCCGGGATCGAGGTGCAGCGCCGGACCGAACTCCGCGCCGTCGCGCGCTCGCCGGATGGCTTCGCCGTGACCGTCGAGCAGGACGGCCGGCAGCGGACGGTCGCTGCGGATCTGGTGGTGCTCGGCGCGGGACGCGTGCCGCAGCTCGGCGATCTGGACCTTGAGGCGGCGGGCGTCGAACACGGGCCCGGCGGCGTGACCGTGGCGGGCCACATGCAAAGCACCACCAATCCGGCGGTCTACGCGGCCGGCGATGCAGCGGACACGCCCGCCTTACCGTTAACGCCCGTCGCGGTCATCGAAGGCAAGGTGGTCGCCTCCAACATGCTCAAGAGAGCGCAGACCGTACCGGATTACACCGGCGTCCCGTCGGTGGTGTTCACCGTGCCCGAATTGGCCCGCGTCGGCATGCTGGAAGAGGAGGCGCGCACCTCGGATCGCACGATCGACGTGCGGTTCACCCACACGAGCGACTGGTATGCCAACATGCGCATCGGAGAAACCTCCGCGGCCGTGAAGATAATCGTCGACACCGAACGCGATACATTCCTGGGCGCGCACATGTTCGGCCCCGGCTACGGCGAGCTGATCAACATCATCGGCCTGGCCATGAAGCTCGGCCTCACCACCCGGCAGATCACGTCGATGCCCGCGGCCTATCCGAGTCTTGGCTCCGATCTGGGGCCGCTGGTCAAAGGTTCGTGACGAGCGGAGACCGGAACGTCACACGCGATCGAACGTCGACGGGCTGCGCCACCCATCGGTGTCGGGCAGCGCACGGCTGCTTCGCGTCTACACCGACCTCTTGCCTCCCGTCCCGCCCGTCGTGGCACGTTGCTTCGTAATGTCCGCTCCCGGGATGAAGCCGATGCAGGATGTCACCCAGAGGTGACATTTCGCGCATAAGCGGCGGTATGCGGACGTCCTCCGAAGATTGAATAGTGCGGCATGACAATTAAAGGATATGGCGATATTGTTTAATAATGCCGAGTCGCTATTAAAGGTTGGAAATGCCTTTCGATCAAAATTCACGCGTAGGAAGTTTTGTCGATACCGTCGTAGGGGGGGATCGAGCCAGGGCCTATATACCACAGCCGTTACCGCCTGAACCAAGCCTCGATCTGGGCGCGCTGATGGTCCTCTACGACAGAGCCAGCGCCGCCGTCGGACGATTGGACGGTGTCACAACCATTTTTCCGTCCACGCCATTGTTTTTGTACATGTATGTCCGCAAGGAAGCGCTTCTTTCCTCTCAGATCGAGGGAACGCAATCATCGCTTTCGGACCTGCTTTTATTCGAAAGCGATGAAATCCCGCACGTTCCGATCGACGATGTGACCGAGGTGTCGAACTATGTTGCCGCGGTGGAGCATGGTGTGAGGCGACTGCGGGACGGCTTCCCGCTCTCCCTTCGACTGATCCGCGAAATGCACGCGATCCTGCTCAAGTCGGGTCGCGGCGCCTCCAAGCAGCCAGGCGCGTTCCGCAGATCGCAAAACTGGATTGGCGGGACGCGCCCGGGCAATGCGTTGTTCGTGCCCCCGCCGCCCGATCGCGTGGAAGACCTTCTGGGCGATCTTGAGCGGTTTATGCACACGTCCGATCCCGGTATTCCCCCCCTGATCAAAGCGGGGCTGGTGCATGTGCAATTCGAAACGATCCACCCGTTCCTCGATGGCAATGGCCGCATAGGGCGGTTGCTCATTCCGCTTCTGCTTCATGAAGCCGGCGTTTTGCAGGAACCGAGCCTTTATCTCAGCCTCTTCCTGAAATCGCGGCGGGACGACTATTACCGTCTTCTCCAGGAAGTGCGCCGGGAAGGAGCCTGGGAGACCTGGCTGGAATTCTTTTTGACGGGGGTCGCGGAAACCGCGGAACAGGCGGCCGAATCCGCGCGGGAGATCCTGGCCTTGTTCGACCAGGATCGCCAGAAACTCAGTGGCGTTGGCCGCGCGTCGTCGTCGATACTGCGCGTTCACGAGGTTCTGCAGAGCCGCCCGGTCATTTCGATCAAGGCGGCATCGAGCTTGTCGGGCCTGTCATTCCCGACCGTCGACAAGGCCTTCGCAAAAATGGAAGAGATGGGCCTCGTGCGCGAAAGCACCGGGCGCCAGCGCGGCCGGGTGTATGCCTATGCCGCATATCTTGACCTGCTTGATCGTGGAACAGATCCGCTCTCTCAATAGCCCGGTCATGCAAATAAGGGCGAAATGCGTCAAAGACGGTCACGGACATCAAGTCTTATTGATTCCGGCTCGTCTGGTGGCGATGCCTTATAGGTCGTTCACTTTGACGGAATGGGCATCCAGGGTGTTCTCTTCCACAAACGGATCAACGTCGCGGGAGGCCCCAATGAGCTCACATGGCAACCCCCATGCCGGCCACATGCCGTCGAGCGGTCCTGGCATGGCGATTTCGGCATGGCTTACGGGAATCTATTTCCTGATAGAGATGGGCATCGGCCTCTGGACCGGGTCGATCGCCGTGATCTCGGATGCGTTTCACACGTTTTCCGCTGTGGGCGGCGTTCTGGTGGCGATCATGGCTGCACGCCTGGCCAGGCGCCCGGCGGACGGGAATTTCAGTTTCGGATGGTATCGTTCGGAGATCATCGGCGCGCTCGTCAATGGCGGATTCCTGGCGGGTATGGCGCTCATTGTGATCTATATGGCGGCCATGCGGCTTGGCTCGCCCATCGATCTCCCGACGGGACCCATGCTGATCGCGGCTGCCGGCGGTCTTGTGACCGAGGTGATCTCGCTCGGGCTGATCTGGAAACAGAGCAGGAGCGATCTCAATGTGCGCGGCGCGCTCTGGCACATCATCCAGACCTTTGTCGGCAGTCTGCTGATCATCGTTACGGCGCTGGTCATCAAGTTTACCGGCTTTCTGCTGATCGATCCCATCCTCGGCATGGCTTTCGGCTTCGTCCTGTTGTGGGCGAGTTGGGGAATCCTGCGCGACTCGGCACGCCTTCTCATGGAGGGCACGCCTGCCGAGATCGATCTGCACGCCGTGACCGAGGCGCTCCGGGCGATGGACGGCGTGCGCGACGTTCATCATGTCCATGCCTGGGCCCTGACCAGCGGCCGCAATGTGTTTTCGGGACATGTGCGTGTGGTGGACGGGACCGACACCCGCGAGGTTCTCGAGCGGGCGCATGCGTTGCTGAAGTCGGACTTCGGGTTTTTCTTCGTCACGCTGCAGGTCGAAACGAGATGTCTGGACGAAAGCGGGGCCGAGACGATCGACGTGACGCGCAGCGGCCTCAACCGGACGACTGTAAAATAATACGCGGGGTGTGAGGGAGGTGGCGCTATTCTGCGTAATACCCCGAAACGGGAACCCGAGGGCCGGATGCAGCGCATCGTTATGACAACGCCATCCTTCCAGACCAGGCTGGTCGGCCTGGTCGCGGTTCTGATTGCGGCTGTCTCTTTGCTGGTCGCACCGGCCCACGCCGACAGGCCCGACATGGCGTGCCCGTCCGAGGCCACCCCGACCTGCTGTGCCGACATGGACGGTGCAGAGATGCCGGAAGCGGCCTCTGCATCCGAAAACCTTCCGGCCGGCCCGTCCGGTCATTGTGCGGATACCGACTGCCCGGTCATGACAGCCTGCGCAACGCCGTCACTGGCCGTATTGGCCACCGCCGGCCTGTCGCCGCAGTCTCATCCGATCCGGCACGCGGGCCCAGTTGATGCGTCCCGCGCGCCCAGCGCGCCGCCTGCCCCGCCCGAACAGCCCCCGCGCGTCTGAACCTTCGACGCAGCCGGTCTCTACCGGCTGCGCCTTGTGTCGATTGGTTCCAGACCCGTGGAGTTTTCATGTCCTTGTTCATACTGCCGGCTGCTTTTGCAGCCGTCCTGGCGTCCGGCGCGATGCAGCCGGAGGCCGATGCGCCGCCGCTGAGTCTGGCGGAAGCCGTTTTCATCGCTGAAAGCCGGGCGGAGCCCGGTATCGAGGCCTGGCGGGCGCGTGCCGATGCGCTCGTTGAGCGCGGCGAGGCCGACAGCGCCCTGCCGGATCCATCGGTCCGGATCGGCGTGGCCAGTATCCCGCTGAGCGATTTCGACCTCGAGCGCGAGGCGATGACCCAGGCGCAGGTCTCCGTGCGGCAGATGTTCCCGCGCGGCGAGACCCGTCAATTGCGGCGCGCCCGGCGTGAGGCCGAGGCCGAGGGTGCGCGGGCCGGCATGGCTCTCGAGGCCCGCGAGATCCGGCGAACGGTCCGCCAGCGCTGGCTGGAATTGTTCTACTGGGAGCGGGCCCGCGATCTCACGCTCCAGCGGCGCGAGGAGATGGACCGGCTGGGCGAGGTGGCGACCGCCGTCTTCGCCAGCGGCCGGGCCAACAGCCACGATGTGATCCGGGTCGATCTGGAAACCGCGATGCTGGGAACGCGGCTGGTGGAGATCGAGCGGCAGTCGGAGACCATCCGGGCCGATCTCGCCCGTTATCTCGGCACCGAAGCCGACCGGGCGCTAGCTGCCCGGATACCGGTACTTCCGCCTGTCCCGGATGACGCCGATGCCGTCGCCGCGCTGGCCGGCCACCCCGCGATCCAGACCCACAATGCCCGGATCGAAGCGAGCGAGCGCGAGCTGGATATCGCCCGGCAGGCCTTCCGTCCGGCCTGGGCGATCGATGCCGGCTACGGGCTGCGCGGCAGCCGGTCGGATGTGGCGAGCGTGGGGGTGAGTGTGGAAATCCCCCTGTTCAACCGGACGGGCCGCGAAGCCGGGGTCAGCGCAGCGCGGCAGGCGCGCAGCGCCGAGGAGCTGGAGCGCCAGGCGAGCCTGCTCGACCTGCGCCGCCAGCTCGACCGGGCTGTCCGGCAGCACCGCTGGCTGAGCGACACGATTGCGCTGCACGAAGCCGAGGTTCTGCCGCGGGCCCGGGAGACGGTGGAAGCCGTTCTGGCGGCCTATGAAAACGAACAGGCCGACTTCGCCGAACTCGTCCGCGCCGAACTGGCGCTCCTGGACGCCGAACTGGCCCTTGTCCGCATGCAGGTCGACGACCGACAGGCCCGGGCGGACATCCTCTTTCTTACGGGAGATGTGCAATGAACCGCACAAGCTTCATGATCGCCGCGCTCGCACTTCTGGCGGGCGTGGCCGCCGGCATGACCGGAATGGCCTTGTTCCGCGCCGAACCGGCGTCCGACGTGTCCGGTGAGCGGGATATTCTCTACTGGGTCGCGCCGATGGATTCCAGCTACAGGCGCGACGCGCCGGGCAAATCGCCCATGGGCATGGATCTGATCCCCGTCTATGCCGGTGAGGCGCCGGCGAGCGAGGGAGCCGATATCGTCCGCATCAATCCGGCCGTGGAAAACAATATCGGCGTGCGAACCGCGCGCGTGCAGCGCGAGGACTTCCACCGGCATGTCGCCACGGTCGGCTATGTCCGGCCCGTCGATGCGCTGACCTCGGCTGTCGATGTCCGCAGCGAGGGCTGGATCGAGGATCTGCGGGTATCCACGATGGGTGATGTGGTGGCGGAGGGCGATCTGCTCTTCCGCATGTATTCGCCGGAACTGGTCGCGGCCCAGTCCGAGTACCTGCAGGCGCGGCGGGTCGGCCGCAGCCAGCTTGTTGAAGCGGCCCGGGCACGGCTGATCGCGCTGGGCATGACGTCCGGCCAGATCGCATCGGTCGGCCGCTCCGGGCAGCCTGCGCGGCTGGTCGACGTTCACGCCGCGCGCAGCGGGATCGTGATCGATCTGTCGGTGCGCGAGGGCGAGCATGTGCATCCCAGCGCCACGCTGATGACCATTGCCGATCTCTCTTCGGTCTGGGTCGTGGCCGACGTGTTCGAGGACGAGGCGCAAGCCGTAGCGGTTGGCCTCGCTGTCGAAATGCGCTCGCCCGCCTATCCGGGCCGCGTGTGGAGCGGCACGGTGGAGTACGTCTATCCCACGGTCGATCCGCAAAGCCGGTCTGTGCCGGTCCGCATGCGGTTCGACAACCCGCAGGGCGATCTCAGGCCGGGCAGTTTCGTCAATGTCGTCATCAAGGCGCAGCCGCGGTCCGGCGTTCTGACCGTGCCGCGCGAGGCGGTGATCCGCACGGGCCGGTCCGACCGGGTGATCCTGGCCGAGGGCGAGGGGCGTTATCGCCCGGCGCGCGTCGTGCCGGGAACGCTCTCGGAGGACCGGATCGAGATCCTCGAAGGCCTGGCCGAAGGCGAGCGCGTGGTCGTGTCCAGCCAGTTCCTGATCGATTCCGAGGCGAGCCTGCAGGGTGCCATGCTGCGCATGAGCCCGCCGGGCCCGGTGCAAACCGGCGCAGAGGCCGCGCCCCGTGAAGCCGATGGCACCGGAACCGTGACGTCGGTGATGGCCGGTCACGGCATGATCGACCTCGACCATGACCCGATCCCCGAGATCGGCTGGCCCGCCATGACGATGTCCTTCCGCACGGTCGACGGTGTGGACCTCTCCGGCCTGGCCGCCGGCAACAGCGTCACCTTCACCCTGCGCGAGACGGAGGGTGGAGACTGGCTCATCTCGGACATCCAGCCGGCCGGGGCCATGTCCGCGCACGACATGCACGATATGGACGACATTCCGGAGATGGAGGAAACCGATCATTCCGGCCATGCCGATCCTCACGGGGGGCACCGCCCATGATCGCGTCCATCATCCGCTGGTCGGTCGGCAACCGGCTGATCGTCCTCATTCTTGCTGCGTTGCTGGGGGCCTACGGCACCTGGTCGCTGGCCCGCACACCGCTGGACGCCATTCCGGACCTGTCCGACGTGCAGGTGATCATCAAGACCACCTATCCCGGGCAGGCGCCGCAGGTCGTGGAGGACCAGGTCACCTATCCGCTCACCACCGCCATGCTGGCCGTGCCGGGTGCGGTGACGGTGCGGGGCTATTCCTTCTTCAACGACAGCTATGTCTACATCATCTTCGAGGACGGCACCGACCTCTACTGGGCCCGCTCGCGGGTGCTGGAATACCTCTCCCAGGTCGCCCCGACCCTGCCGGACAGTGCCTCACCGGCGCTCGGGCCGGACGCCACCGGTGTCGGCTGGATCTACCAGTATGCCCTGGTCGACCGCACCGGCGGACACGACCTCGCCGAACTGCGCTCGATCCAGGACTGGTTCCTGAAATACGAGCTGCAGACGGTCGAAGGCGTGTCCGAGGTCGCCACGATCGGCGGCATGGTGCGGCAATACCAGGTTGTTGCCGATCCGGACCGGCTGCGCGCCTTCTCCATCCCGCTTTCCCGTGTCCGCGAAGCTATCGAGCGCGGCAATCAGGAGAGCGGCGGCCGGGTCATCGAGATGGCCGAGGCGGAATACATGGTCCGCGCCTCCGGCTATATCGAAGGCATCGACGATCTTGAGGCGATCCCGGTCGGCGTTACCGATACCGGCACGCCCATCCTCCTCTCCGACGTGGCCGACATCCGAACAGGCCCCGAGTTGCGGCGCGGGATCGGCGAGTTGAACGGCGAGGGCGAGGCGGTCGGCGGTGTCATCGTCATGCGCTATGGCGAGAACGCGCTGGCCACGATCGAACGGGTCGAGGAGCGCCTGCACGAGCTTGAGGAGTCACTGCCGGCCGGTGTCGAGATCGTCACCACCTACAATCGCGCGGGATTGATCGAGCGGGCAGTGGATTCGCTCAAGGAAAAGCTGATCGAGGAATTCATCGTCGTCGCCGTGATTTGCGCAATCTTCCTTTTTCATCTGCGCTCCTCGCTGGTGATCGTGCTCAGCCTGCCGCTGGGGGTGTTGGCGGCCTTCGTGGTGATGAACGCCCAGGGCATCAATGCCAACATCATGTCGCTGGGCGGGATCGCCATCGCCGTCGGCGCGATGGTGGATGCGGCGATCGTGATGATCGAGAATCTTCACAAGCATATCGAGCGCGAGAAGGTGATGCGGGAAAACCGCTGGGAGATCGTCACGCGCGCCGCGACGGAGGTGGGGCCTGCCCTCTTCTTCTCGCTGCTGATCATCACTTTCTCCTTCGTGCCAATTTTCGCACTGGAAGCGCAGGAGGGCCGGCTCTTTCATCCGCTGGCCTTTACCAAGACCTATGCGATGGCCGCCGCCGCGGGCCTCTCGGTCACGCTGGTGCCGGTGCTGATGGGGTATTTCATCCGTGGCCGGATCACGCCCGAGCATCGTAATCCGGTGAACCGGCTTCTCATCGCCGGCTACCGGCCCTTCATCCGGCTGGTCCTGGCTCACCCCTGGGCCGTGATCGGAGCGTCGGCCCTGGTCCTGGTCAGTGCGGCGGTCCCGCTCTCGCGCATGGGTAGCGAGTTCATGCCGGATCTGGACGAGGGCGACCTGCTGTACATGCCTTCCGCCTACCCGGCGGTCTCGGCCGGCAAGATGGCGGAGATCCTCCAGCAGACCAACCGGCTGATCATGACCGTGCCCGAGGTGGAGACCGCCTACGGCAAGGCCGGCCGCGCCGAAACCGCGACCGATCCGGCGCCGCTGACCATGGTGGAAACCACGATCCAGCTGCGTCCGCGCGAGGAATGGCGGCCCGGCGTGACGATGGACGATATCCGCGCCGAACTCGATGCCCTGGTCGACGTGCCCAGCCTGATCGATGTCTGGATCATGCCGATCCGCAACCGGATCGACATGCTGGCCACCGGTATCAAGACCCCTGTGGGCATCAAGGTTGCCGGTCCCGACCTGGAAACCATCGCCGAGATCGGCGAGCAGATCGAGGATGTGATCCGCGGAGTGCCCGGCACGGCGTCGGTCTATGCCGAGCGTGTCACCGGCGGACGGTTTGTCGATATCGATATCGACCGGCGAGAGGCGGCCCGCTTCGGGCTCAACGTCGCCGACGTGCACGACGTGGTGCGCACCGCCATCGGCGGCATGACCATCACCGAGAGTGTGGAGGGGCTGGAGCGCTATCCCGTCAATCTGCGCTATCCGCGCGACTATCGCGGCTCGGTCGAGGAGTTGCGTGCGCTGCCGCTGATCACGCCCACTGGTGCGGAAATCCCGCTCGGCCGGGTCGCGGAAATATCCATCTCCGACGGACCCGGCGTGATCCGCAGCGAGAATGCCCGGCTCAACGGCTGGATCTATGTCGACATCACCGGCGTGGATATCGGGTCCTATGTCGCCGAGGCGCAGCGCGCCGTGGCCGAGCAGATCGAACTGCCTGCGGGCTACTCGCTCTCATGGTCGGGCCAGTACGAGTACATGGAGCGCGCAAAAGAGCGGCTCAGTGTCGTGGTTCCGGTCACCCTGGCGATCATCGTTCTGCTGCTCTTCCTCAATTTCCGGCGTCTGGTTCCGGTTCTCCTGATCATGGGCACGTTGCCGCTGGCGCTCGTCGGCGGGCTGTGGCTGCTCGACCTTCTGGGCTACAACATGTCCGTGGCGGTCGGGGTGGGCTTCATCGCGCTCGCCGGTGTCGCGGTGGAGATCGGCGTGCTGATGATCGTCTATCTCGAACAGGCGCTGAAGGACCGGCAGGAACAGGCTGCGGCGGAGAATCGTCACCTTACGCCAGAGGACCTCCGGGAGGCCGTGGTGAAGGGGGCACTCCTGCGTGTGCGCCCCATCATGATGACCGTCGCGGTCGTCATCGCCGGCCTCTTGCCAATCATGTTCGGCTCGGGCACCGGGTCGGAAGTGATGCGTCGCATCGCAGCCCCCATGGTTGGCGGCATGACAAGCGCGACGGTGCTTACCCTGCTCGTCTTGCCTGCGGCCTTCCTGATCTGGCAGCGCTGGCGGCTGCGGAGCGGGCCGGAGGGCGATGAACGATGACCCGTCCGCGCGTGTATGACCCGTGTGCCCCGCGTGCGGACAACGGTCCGGACAGGCTTGACTCTCCAGTTACTGGAAAGTGCAGATATCTAGTGTCAGCGGTGAAAGGAGTCCGGCATGACATCTGACCAGGCACACGCACAGGGGTGTTGCAGCCAGCATGCGCAGGCGGATCCCGGCGGTCACGACGGCGATACGGTGAAGGATCCGGTCTGTGGCATGGATGTCCGGCTTGGCGCCGGCAAACCGAGCTTCGAGCGCCGGGGCGAGACCTGGCATTTCTGCTCGCAATCCTGTCACGACAAGTTCGCCGCGGATCCGGATCACTATCTCTCCGGCGACCACCGGCAGGCCTATGAGGACATGCCGGCGGGTACGCAATACACCTGCCCCATGCATCCGGAGATCGTCCGCGACAAGCCGGAGGACTGCCCGATCTGCGGCATGGCCCTGGAGCCCATGGGCGTGCCGGCCGCCGACCAGGCCCCCAATCCGGAGCTTGTCGATTTCCGGCGGCGCTTCTGGATCGGGGCGGTGCTGACCGTGCCGCTTCTCGTGCTGTCGATGGGCCCCTTTTTGGGGCTCGGATTCGTCCGGGATGCGCTCGGTGAGGGCGTGGCCGTATGGACCGAGCTGGTCCTGGCCACACCGGTCGTGCTCTGGTCGGGCTGGCCCTTCTTCGTGCGCGGCGTCAAATCCGTCCTGAGCGGCAATCTCAACATGTTCACCCTCATCGCCATGGGCGTCGGGGCGGCCTACCTGTTCAGCGTGACCGCGACGCTGGCGCCGGGCATTTTCCCGGCCGGTTTCCGGGATGAAGGCGGCCATGTCGCCGTCTATTTCGAGGCCGGTGCCGTGATCACCGTCCTCGTCCTGCTGGGCCAGCTGATGGAGCTGGGCGCTCGCGAACGCACCGGCTCGGCGATCCGCGCCCTGATGGACCTTGCCGCGAAGACGGCCCGCATCGTCCGTGCAGACGGCCGCGAAGAGGAAATCGCGCTCGAGGACGTCAGCGTCGGCGACCGGCTGCGCGTGCGGCCGGGCGAGAAGATCCCGGTCGATGGCGATGTGGTCGAGGGACGGTCCTCGGTGGACGAGTCGATGATTTCCGGCGAACCCGTGCCGGTGGAAAAGACGGCCGGCGACACCGTCACCGGCGCGACGATCAACGGGACCGGTTCGCTGGTGATCGAGGCGAAACGCGTGGGCAGCGATACGGTGCTCAGCCAGATCGTGGAAATGGTCGCGGCGGCCCAGCGCAGCCGGGCCCCGATCCAGAAGCTCGCCGACGTGATCTCCGGACGCTTCGTTCCGGCCGTGATCGGGGTCGCCATCCTCGCTTTCATCGGTTGGTCGGTGTGGGGGCCGGAGCCGTCCATGGCCTATGCCCTTGTGGCCGCCGTCTCGGTTCTGATCATCGCCTGTCCCTGCGCGCTGGGGCTGGCCACGCCGATGTCGATCATGACGGCGACGGGCCGCGGCGCCCAGGCCGGTGTTCTTATCAAGAATGCCGAGGCGCTGGAGCGGTTCGCGAAGGTCGATACGCTGATCGTCGACAAGACGGGCACGCTGACCGAAGGCCGGCCGAAGCTTCAAAGCGTTTTGCCCCAGACGGGTTTCGGCGCCGACACCGTGCTCCGCCTCGCCGCGGGCCTGGAGAATGGGTCCGAACACCCGCTCGCCGAAGCGATCGTTGCGGGCGCGCGGGACAAGGATCTGGAGCCCGGCAAGGCCGAGGATTTCGAGGCGGTCACCGGCCAGGGCGTCACGGGCCGGGTCGAAGGACGTGATGTCGCCCTGGGCAATGTGAGACTGATGAAGGGGCTCAGCCTCGATCCTGCGCCGCTTTTGGCGGATGCGGACCGCCACCGCGACGAGGGCGAGACCGTCATGTTCGTGGCCATCGACGGGCGGATCGCCGGTCTGGTCTGTGTTGCCGACCCCGTGAAGGAGGCTACGCCCGACGCACTGATGCGTCTGCACGAGCAGGGCTTCCGTATCATCATGGCGACCGGCGATAACGAGCGTACCGCCAAAGCTGTCGCTGCACGGCTGGGCATCGACGATATCCGGGCCGACGTTCTGCCGGAAGACAAGGCGCGCATCATCCGCGAACTCCAGGCTGACGGCGCTCGCGTCGCCATGGCGGGCGACGGCGTCAACGATGCGCCCGCCCTGGCCCAGGCCGATGTCGGCATCGCCATGGGGACCGGAGCGGATGTTGCCATCGAGAGCGCGGGCTTTACGCTGGTGAAGGGCGATCTGACGGGCATTGTACGGGCGCGCAGGCTATCGACGGCGACGATGCGCAACATCCGCCAGAACCTGTTCTTCGCCCTGGTCTACAATGCCGCCGGAGTGCCGATCGCGGCGGGTGTGCTCTACCCCTTCATGGGCATGCTGATCTCGCCCATGTTCGCGGCGGCGGCGATGAGCCTGTCCTCGGTCTCGGTCATCACCAACGCACTGCGGTTGAGGTCGGTCAAACTCTAGTCCCAACGGGAGAAGAGCGTGGAACAGGACTACAGATCGGGCAGTCTCACCCTGGCCGGAACCGTGGCCATGGGGACGGGCGTGATGATCGGCGCGGGTATTTTCGCGCTGACCGGCCAGGTCGCGGAGTTCGCCGGTCCGCTATTCCCGCTGGCCTTCGTGCTGGCAGCCCTGATCAGCGCGCTCAGCGCCTACACCTATATCAAGGTGTCCGGCAAATATCCCTCGGCCGGCGGGATCGCGATGATCCTCGAAAAGGCCTATGGCCCTGTCACGGTGACCGGCGGAGCGGCGCTGCTGATGGCCTTTTCCATGGTGATCAATGAAAGCCTGGTGGCGCGGACTTTCGCCACCTACACGCTGCAGCTCTTCGACGCCGAGGGCATGGACTGGCTGGTTCCGGCGCTGTCGATCGGACTGATCGTGGCGGCCTTCCTGGTCAATATCGCCGGGAACGAGGTGATCGGCACACTGTCCAAGGTGGCGGCCGTTGCCAAGGTGGGCGGCATTCTCGTCTTTGCCGCCATCGCCCTGTGGGCGTCCGGGTTCGAGTATGCGGCAACCGGGTCCGGCGGCGATGACGGGGCGATCGGTACGGCCGGCGGTTTCCTGGCCGGAACCGCCCTGGCGATCCTGGCCTACAAGGGCTTCACGACGATCACCAATTCCGGCAGCGAAGTGATCGACCCGAAACGCAATGTCGGACGGGCGATCATGATCTCGCTCGGCATCTGCCTCCTCCTCTACCTTCTTGTCAGCCTGGCTGTGGGATCCTCGCTCACCGTGGAGGAGATCTCGGCGGCCCGGGACTATTCCCTCGCCGAAGCGGCGCGCCCGGCCCTGGGCAATGCCGGCGTCTGGTTCACAGTGGTCCTCGCCATCGTCGCGACGGCCTCCGGCGTGATTGCCAGCATATTCGCGGTCTCGCGCATGCTGGCGATGCTGACCGACATGGAGCTGGTTCCCCATCGTCATTTCGGTATGCCGGGCCGGATCCAGAGCCATACGCTAGTCTATACCGTCGTACTGGCAGGCCTGCTGGCCGCGCTGTTCGATCTGGGCCGGATCGCCTCGCTGGGCGCGGTCTTCTATCTGGTCATGGACATCATCATCCATTGGGGCGTACTGCGCCGCCTGCGGGAGGATATCGGAGCCAACCCGGCGGTCCTCGTCGCAGCGATCGCGCTCGACCTGCTGGCGCTGGGCGCCTTCATGACGCTCAAGGCGATGCAGGATCCCTGGATCATCGTGATTGCGGTGGGCGGCGTTGCGGCCACCTTCCTTCTGGAATGGCTCTACCTGTCGCGCTGGCGCAAGCACGATCCAGGGCCCGGCCCCTTGCCCGACGAGGCGCGCTCACAAGCGGGGCGGTCCGATGAACCGGACTGAGTACAGACGGCACAAACGGGCGCTGCAGATCCAGCTGGTGGCGCTGCAGCGCCACCTCATCGCGCACGACCAGCGGCTTGTCGTCATCCTGGAAGGCCGCGATGCGGCCGGCAAGGATGGCACGATCAAGCGGATCACCCAGCATATGAGCCCGCGCGAGACGCGGGTGGTCGCCCTGGGCAGGCCGAGCGACCGGGATCGCGCCTCCTGGTATTTCCAGCGCTTCGTGCCGCACCTGCCCGCCGATGGCGAAATCGTCCTGTTCAACAGGTCCTGGTACAACCGGGCCGGTGTCGAACGGGTGATGGAGTTCTGTTCGGAGGAGGAATACGAGGCCTTTTATCGCGACGTGCTGGCCTTCGAGCGCTTGATCGCCGCCGCCGGCACGACCGTGCTGAAATTCTATCTCGACATTTCGCGGCACGAACAGGCTCGGCGCCTCGCCGAACGCCGGACCAGCCCGCTGACCGCCTGGAAGTCCAGCCCGATCGATGCCGTAGCGCTCGACAAGTGGGATGCGTATTCGCAGGCTCGCAACCGCATGCTCGCCGAGACCGATCCTGACGACCTGCCCTGGCGTGTCGTCGCGGCCGACGACAAGCGCCGTGCCCGCCTGACGGTCATGGCCGAAATTCTGGGCGCAGTGGAATGCGAATGGATCGACCCGCCGGCGCTCGAGGCGTTCGGCGGACGGCTCCGCTACGGTCAGGACGCGCTGGCGGAGCCCGGCTTCCTCGCGCTCTGAGACTGCCGGTCCCCCGGACCGTTAGAGCGAGGGCCCTCACAATTGCTGCCGCGCCCAAGAGGGATTGCGGAATACGATGCGTAGACTCCATGTCGGTATTCGGGAGCAGCGCGTGACGGGTCTACACATATTGCGGTTTATCGCCGGTCTTTTTCTTGTCCTCGCCGTTTGGGCTCCATCGGCACAGGCTCATCCACCGGCCGAGCATCCTGCCGAAGCGGTGCATGACGAGATGACCGCCCCTGAACAACAGGTGGAAGGCACGGTTGACCATGGGGCAACTCATGATCATGCCGGTCCGGACCGGGAGCCGGGCGCTCCCCATGAGGATCAGCACGATCACGGCGCCCCCGCCGGGGCAACGGAATCGGGACATGCCCATTGGGGCGACAACGGACCGCAAACGGCTTTCGAACGGGCAATGGCGCGTCTGGGCGTGCTGCACAGTGTTTCGGTTCATTTCCCCATCGCCTTGCTCATGGCGGCGGCGCTGGCCCAGATCCTGACGCAGGCCGGCCTTCCCGGCGGCAATCTCCAGACAGTCCGCTTCCTGGTCTGGACCGGAGCACTGGGTGGCGTCGCAGCCGGGTTTCTCGGCTGGGCACATGCCGGTCCGATGACGTCCGGCGAAGGCGGTGTCATGCTTGCCCACCGGGTGCTGGGTACGGCATTGGCCGTGGGCCTGACCGGTCTTGTCGGACTGGTCGAGTGGAACGCCCGCCGGCCCGGACGGATTGTTGGCCTGCTGACACCATTGGCGGTTTATCTCGCGGGCCTCGGCGCAGCGATCAACGGCTTTCTGGGCGGAAGCCTGGCCCATGGCGGCATTCGCCATCTGATCGGAAGCTGAAGGAGATCGGAAAAGATGAGTATGGAAACTCCCGAGGAAATGCTCGACCGGCTGTCTCGCGCGCCGGAGCCGACGCCCGGTCCGGCTTTCAATACGGCCGTGTGGCAACGGATCGACGGATCGCCACGGGACAGCAGAAAGTGGATTGACGATCTGGTCCCCGTGCTTGGATGGCGTGCGGCCCCCGCATGCCTGGCACTTGTTGTGGGAACGGTCGCCGGTTCGATGATTGTTCGCGAACACCAGGACGACGCTCTGGACGTGTTCGATCCTGAATCTGCCTATTCCATCGTTGCCGTCGTTGGCACGGAAACTGGAGCGCGATGATGATCAGAGCCGGTATTTTTGCTTCGATCTTGGGGTTTCTTGCCGGACTGGCCGGTGTCTGGACCGGTCTGCACATCTTCGAAGCGGAAGATGCGAAAGCCGATGGTCTCCACGAGATCGTGCATCACGAACTCGCCCTGAGCACACGTCAGGAAACGACCATCGCCGAGCTGGAAACAGCCTTCGAGGCTGAGCGCGTCCGGCTCGAGCAGGATGTGTTCGACGCCCGGCAGGCGCTCGGCGAGGCTTTGGTGCGCGACAAGGCCTTGTCGCCGGATGTCAGGACCGCGGCGGCGCACTTCCACGATGTCATGGGCGAGCTGCAGATCGCCAGCCTCAATCACATCCTGGCGATGCGCGCGACGCTCGATCCGGAGCAGCAGGCCCGGTTCGACGAGAAACTGGTGCAAGCCTTCAATGCCGGGCACTGACGGCGAACGACATTCCCCTTCGGATGCAGACCTCGCGCGCCGGGCCGCTGGCGGCGAGCGCGGCGCATTCGACATGCTGATGACCCGGCATGCCGGCCGGGTCGTCCGCTTTGCCCGGGCGCACACGGGTTCGGCCAGCGAGGCCGATGATATCGCCCAGGAAAGCTTCGTCGCCCTGCACCGCAATCTCCACCGCTACGACCCGGCGCGCGCCTTCGAGACCTGGCTGTTCGCGATCGTGCGCAACAAGATCCGTGACCATCATCGTCGCCGTGCGGTGTTGCGCTGGGTCGGCGCGGAACCGGATTTTTCCGATATGCCGGCCGGGGAGGCCGGTCCGGACCGGCAGCTTGAGGACCGCGACGATCTTCGCAGGGTTGAAGCCTTGATGGCGGGCCTGCCGGAGGGGCTGCGCACCCCCCTTTTCCTCTCGGCGGTCGAGGGTATGAACCTGGCCGAGATCGGCGACTTGATGGGGCTGTCCGCCAAGGCTGTGGAAGTTCGGGTCTATCGCGCCCGCAAGAAGCTGAAAGCGCAGTTCGAGGATGAGGGGCAGGGCGCCGGCTGACGTAGTCCTCGGCATAGCTCCTATCAGAACGAGGACAGGATCATGACCCACTTGAATCTACGCACCGCCTGCGTCGCCATTCTGCTGGCTTTCGCGTCGGCGCCCGCCCTGGCACAGGATCATGGCGGACACGGTGAACACGGCGAGATGCCGCAGATGACGATGGCGGAGTGCCGCGCGATGCATGAGCGCTGGATGGGCGATGCAGACCCGTCCGACGAGGCGATGACCGGGGTGGACACGATGGGCGAAGACACCCGGACGCGTATGCGGGCGTGCCACGCCATGATGCAGACCGGCGGGTCCATGCAGGACCACATGGATCAGCACATGGACGGTCATCACGGCAGCGGCAATGCAGGGTCGGACCACCACGGCGACGACGACACGCCGCAGTCCGGTGACCACGGCCATCACGGCTAGATTGCCCACCACCCTTGCACGCACTGCGGGTTCCGGCGTTGCCGGAACCCGCTTTCATGACCGGAGCCGAGACGCATGACCGTTCTGCTACGCTGGACGATCCGCATTCACAAATGGCTGGCGCTGGCCGTGGGGATACAGATCGTTCTCTGGGTCATGGGCGGCGTGGTGATGAGCGTGATCCCGATCGAACGTGTGCGCGGCGAACACAATATCGCGTCGACTGTCGACCAACCGCTCCACCTGGACGGTCTGATCCCGCCCGACGCCGCAGTCCTGGCATCCGGCCCAGGCGATGACATCCGCTCGGTCACGTTGGGGACCTGGCTCGACAGGCCGGTCTACGACGTCGTGCGGTTGGACGGTGCGCGCGACCTCGTCGACGCCCGCTCCGGCGAACGCCTCACCCCGATCGACCGGGACATGGCGCGCGTCGTCGCCCGACGTGACTATGCCGGCGATGCCGATATCGCATCGGTCGAGTATTTCGAGACACCGACCGGGGAATACGGGCGTGCCGGGCCGGCCTGGCGGATCAGTTTCGCCGACGGTGAGGGCACGCGTCTCTATGTCGACCCGCAGACCGGTCTGGTCAGCGCCCGGCGCAATGACGCCTGGCGCTTCTACGACTTCTTCTGGATGCTCCACATCATGGATTACAAGGCGCGGGAAAACTTCAACAATCCGCTGCTGATCACGGCCGCCGGCCTGGCGCTCGTGACGGTGCTGGCCGGCCTCGTTCTCCTCGTCCTGCGCCTGCAGCGCCTGGTCCGCATGGAGCTCGTCCGGCGCCGTACCGCAACATGATGAGCGCGATCAGCCCCGTCCACGGCGGTTGAAAAAGCGCCACAGCGGCACGAACAGTACCGCGATATACCAGCCATAGGCATAGGCACCGGCTGCGCCGGCCAGAAAGCCCCGGAGCGTCAGCCATTCGAACCCCGGAAGGAGCGGTGCCCAGGCCCGGTGCATGTGCAGGCTTTCCGGCGCGACCAGTCCGAAACCGATGCAGAGCAGATAGGTTATAAGCAGGAAGGCGGACAGTGTCAGTCCGACCGGCACGATGGCCGGTCCTTCCCGTGTGGCCGTTGTCGTCATGACAGCCTCCTTCATTCCAGACACCGGAGACTACGCCGGATCGGCTCCTGTCCCTCGGCGTCTCGCGGGTTGAGGGCGAAATGCCGCACCTGCGTATCCCTATCAACGGGATGGGGGCGCCAATCTTTCGCAGCACGACAATCGCCGACGCCTTTCAGGGTACACAGAACCGGCTCACTCTCATCCGGCTGGGTCTGGCGGGCGCCGTACTGCTCGAACACGCCGTGATCGTGACGCAGGGGCCCGGACATCCACCGCCGCTGGCCCTTCATGGCTGGTCGCTCAGCTATGCCGCGGTAAATGCGTTTTTCATCGTCTCGGGCTTCCTGATCGCCGCCAGTCTGGAGCGCCGCAAAGACACCGTGTCCTTTGCCGTGGCCCGCGCCCTGCGCATCATGCCGGCGCTTGTCGTGCTGTCGCTTATGGCTGTCTTTCTGGTGGGGCCGCTCATCACGACCGTCACCGCCGGCGAATACTGGTCGTCTGCGGCGACATGGCGGTTTCCGCTTCAGGTCCTGGGCTTTCTCGATACCTCGCAGGGTCCGGCAGGCGTCTTTGCGGACAACCCCTGGAGCGGGGAATTCTCCGCGCCCCTGTGGACGCTGCGCTACGAAGTCCTGGCCTATATCGGTGCCGGCGTCCTGGTGCTGTCGCCCCTGCCATGGACACGCCGCACGGCGCTTGTCCTCTATCTGGCCACAACACTCGGACATGCGCTCCTGTCCGGGGCCGGTCAGGACCTGCCCGGACTACTGACGGCATCCGCGCGATTGTCGGCACCCTTCGCGCTCGGCATGCTTGTCCACGCCCTGCGTCACAGCTGGCCGGTCTCGCCCTGGCCTGCTGTTGCGGCTGTGGGTGTGTGGTGGCTGGCCGGCGCTTCACCGCTGGCCGAACCCTTCCTCAACCTGGCCTTGGCGGCCGGCCTGTTCTGGATCGCCTTTGCACCGCTGGGCGGCTTGCCGACCTGGCACCGGATGCCGGACTGGTCCTATGGCGTTTATATCTGGCACTATCCCGTGATGCAGGCCGTACTGGTGGCGAAACCGGGGGCGGGCCCGGTTGAGACGGGCCTCGCGGCACTTGTTGTCACAATGCCGGTCGCCGCAGCGTCCTGGCACTTCGTCGAGCGCCCCAGCCTGTCCCTGAAGGCCCCTGTGGCTCGGCTTTTCCACGCCACCCGATCCGCTTGATTGCCCCGATGCGCAGTCAATGCGGACTTCGAGACCGCCCTGCGTTTGTCTGACAGCACCGCCATACTTCCCTGGCATTGCGAAGACTGACAGACGGCCCGGCTATTCCCACCGCGGTTCCGGCGACCTTTTGCGGCGCTACATCCCGGGGCCGGGTGTGGATCAGCGTGTCGTGATGATCGATTGCGGCGCGTCGGCGAATTGCCGGGAAGAAACGGTGACCCGGGAAGAAACGGTGACACTCACCCGGAAGAAACGGTGACACTCACCCATTTTTCCCGGCTCGGAAGAAACGGTGACACTCACCCATTTTTCCCGGCTCAGCGAGATCTGTCATAAACGGTGACACGCACCAATTTCCACGCGCTACAACACGTTTTGGTTGTGCTGGAGGGGCTTTACCCCTAAATTCGGCGCATGGCCCGCCGTGCACGCATTGTCCTGCCCGGTTTTCCGCATCATGTGACCCAGCGGGGAAACCGGCGTCAGCAGACCTTCTTCGAGGATGCGGACTATGCGCTGTACCGTGACCTTATGGCGGCGGCTTGCGCGACGCACGGCGTGCGTTGCTGGGCCTGGTGCCTGATGCCAAACCATGTGCATCTTGTGCTGGAGCCGTCGCGAGCGGAGGCGCTCGCCCGGACCGTCGGACACGCGCATTGGCACTATACGCAGCGGATCAATGCGCGCGAAGGCTGGACGGGTTTTCTCTGGCAGGGCCGGTTTGCCTCCTGCGCGATGGACGAGGGGCATGCGCTGGCGGCTGTACGCTATGTGGAGAACAATCCGGTTGCGGCGCGCCTGTGCGAGCAGGCGCAGGACTGGCCCTGGTCGAGCGCGCGCTGCCATGTCGACGGAAAGCCGGACGGGTTGACGCAGACGGCGCCCTGGCTGGACCGCATCGCCGACTGGCCACGCTATCTGGCCGAGGGCACGAGCCCGCGCGAGGAGATGCTGCTGGGCGATTTCACGCAGACCGGCTATCCACTGGGGGAGGACGCCTGGATCGCGGATCTGGAGACCAAGTCCGCCCGCCGCCTGCGCCCCGGTTCGCCGGGGCGCCCGCGCCGGAAGGGTTGAGGGAAATCGGTGCGTGTCACCGTTTATTCGGTGTCACCGTTTATTCGCCGGGGCGTCCGCGCCGGGAGGGTTGAGGGAAATCGGTGCGTGTCACCGTTTATTCCCGGTCATGCAGATCGTCTTTTGAAAGAGGACGCGGGTCTCGAACAGGTCGCTGTCAAGATCGCGGCAGGTCTCCGAAATGAACCCATACGGGTTGCGCAGCAGGGCGAGCGTGCTGTCGAAGCCCTTCGCAGATGGTATGCCGGACATGGGTTATACCCCCGTTGTGTTTTCCTTGCGTTGACCCTGAGCAGGCTGGTTCTTCGCCGAGCGGAAGCTGTCCCAGAACAGCAGGGCCGCACCGCAGAAAATCGCCACGTCCGCGAGATTGAAGGACGGCCAGTGGTATGATCCGTAATGGAAATCCAGAAAGTCCGGGACGGCCTGATAGCGCAGGCGGTCGAGGACATTTCCGAGCGCGCCTCCGATGATCAGACCGAGGGCCGCACCCGTCAGCCTGTCCGGCGCGCGCCACAGCCAGATCAGTAGCCACGCCACGATCACGCCAGCAAGCGCGATGAGGCCCCACCACGGTACGACCCCGCCGAGTATACCGAAGCTGACCCCATCGTTCAGAACCCGCACGAGGTTCAGAAAGGGTAAAACCTCGACCCCGCTCTCAAGCGCCGGTGTGCTAAGGGCAAGCGCCTTGGTGCCCTGATCGAGACCAAGCGCTGCGATCGCGCAGAGCCCGCCCAGAACGCGGCTATTCATGCCGCCGCCTTCAGATCGGCCCGCGCATCGCGAATGATCGCCCAAGCGGAGTGCAGGAACAGTCCGGCGATACCGAAGGCGACGATAAGGTCGGGCCACGCGCTGCCCAGCCACGCTACGAGACCGGCGGCGATGACGACCGCCGCATTGCCGATGGCGTCGTTGCGCGAGAAGAGCCAGACGGCCCGCATGTTCGCGTCGCCCTTGCGGAACCGCAGCAGCGGCAGAACGGAGACGACATTGACGACAAGGGCGATCATGCCGAGCAGGCCCATGAGACCTGCATCCGGCGTCGTCCGTTCGAAGACCCGGACGATCGTCGTGCCGAGGACGCCAAGACCGAGGAGCCCGAGGAAAATGCCCTGGATCAGGGCCGACCGAGCCCGCCAGGCGAGGCTCCAGCCAATGGCCAGCAGGCCGAGGAAGGTGATCGCGCCATCGCCGATGAAATCGAGCGCATCGGCCTTCACGGCCTGTGATCCGGCGATGAATCCGCCGATCATTTCAAGGACGCCGTAACCCACGTTCAGGATCACGACGATCCAGAGAGCGCGTCGGTAGGCCGGATCCTGATGAGCCGGATTCGGCGGAATATCTCCATCGCCCTCGATCCGGTCGAAGCCGTAACCGGTCACCGCAACGGCCTTTTCGATATCTGGCAGGCGCGCCTCGGAGGCGTTCAGTGTCATGATGTGCGTTGCGGCCGACACCTTCACATCGTCGGGCGCTACTCCGGCCGACTGCGCCGCCCGTTCAATCTGCGCGGCATCCTTTGCGCAATCCATACCGGAAACCCGGTAACGGAAGGGCGGGGCATCAGCCGTCGATCCGGCTCTTTCGGTGTTGGCCATGGTCGCGCTATTCCTGCTAAGATGAATCGAAGAACAACATATCAGCGAGGAGTGATATGGTGCAAATCGTCGATGACCGCAAGAGCGCGACCATCGAGCGACGGGCGAAATTGTTCCGCGGCTTCGCGGACCCGAGCCGCCTGGCCATTCTCGGTGCACTTTGCAATGAGCCATTGGCCGTTCACGAGATCGTCGAGCGGACGGAACTATCGCAACCCAACGTCTCCAACCACCTGAGGTGCCTGCTGGACTGCGGGCTTGTCGCCAGCGACCGCGATGGGCGCTTCATCCGCTACCGTATCAGCAGCCCGCGCATCACGGTCCTTCTGAGCGATGTGGACGCACTTCTCGACGTGGTCGCGGAAGGCGTTGAGGCGTGTGACAATTATCGTGGGGCATGAACGGCCGAGTTTTAACCGGCACCGCAGCATAGTAGACCTTAGCGCTTTGACGGCACAGCTTGCCAACATGTAGAATAGTCGGCTCGCGCTCGCCACGCCATCCCGATCCTTGAGCCTCAGAGCCCGACGAGAAGACGGACCCCTAGCCACGCATAGGCGACTACGGCGAGCCAGAAGAGCATCTTCTCAATAGCGCCGTCGCCGGCTGAGAAGGAAAAACCAGTCCTTTTCGGGAAAAACGGTGACATGCACCAATTTCCGAGACTCGTCCGCTTTCGTCTGACAGGCCCGCCAGCTTTCCCAGTTCTCGCGTGTGTTGAACGCCCTGGTGCCGGCCACGGCCCGGTCCTGGCGCATCGGCTTCAGCGGCCTCTTGTGGCTGCCATTCCGGCTGCTGACCCGTCCCGCGTTTTGCGGGTTTCAGGGCGAAGAAGCGTGAACGACGCTGGCGCGCGGCCTCGTCTCTTTAAACGACCAGCATCAGCCGTTGCCCGTATGTCGTTTCCAGTTGTCGTATGAAATTTGAACCGTGTGTATCTTTTTTTGTTGACACTGTTCAGCGCGATTGCTCTCGTCGTTTGTATAAAGAACGGGAGGCAAGGAATGTCGTTCAGGGGAATCTTAAGGTCGGGAATCGCGCTGGGTGCGCTGGCAATCGGCGGCTCCGCGCTCGCTCAGGACGCTGCGCCGTCCCAGCAGGATGAGGATGTGATCGTCGTAACCGGCACCAATATCCAGGGGGCCCGGATCAACGAAGCGCTGCCGGTGACGATTATCGGCGAAGCGGACATTGCCGCGATCGGCGGTGTGGATGGCGAGGATTTGATCCGCGCCCTTCCGGCCCAGGGCAGCGTGCAGTTCCGTACGGACAACAACACCACCAACAACAATGCGCGCGGCGACGTCGCGTCGATCAATCTGCGCTCGATCGGCTCGAGCGGTACGCTGGTGCTGCTGAACGGCCGCCGCGTAGTCAATCACCCGTCCACCCAGGCCGAGCTGTCGACCCCGGTGACGACGACGAATGTGAACGCGCTTCCGGTGGCCGGCATCTCGCGCGTCGAAGTGCTGAATGACGGTGCGTCGGCCATCTATGGCACCGATGCTGTGGCCGGCGTGTTCAACACCATTCTCGATGACGATTATGAGGGGCTCTATGTCCGGGCGCGTCATCTGTTCGCGACCGGCAACGGTCTCGACGAGCAGACGCTGACCGTCAAGGCCGGCGACAACTTCAATGAGGGCCGGACCAATATCTCCATCTCGGCGGAATATTCGCGCCGTGACGGCCTGTTCGCGTCTGAAGTTCCGGTTGCGTCCAGCGAAGATCTGCGGCCCTTCCTGGTGGGCACGAGCTTTGAAGGCGACACGTCCTTCGACAACCGGGCGACCCAGTCTCCCTGGGGACAGTGGACGCTGAATACGACGACCAGCAACCGGGTCCGCCAGAATGGTACGACGCTGACCTCGGCTGCAGGCGTATTCCACTTCCAGCCGACCAGCTTTGCCGGTTGCCGCGCCGATACTGCGGGAGCCCTGTCGGTCGCCAACCTCTGCATCGACGATGGCAGCCTTGACCGCGATTTGCGGTATGACGGTGCCTATGAGCGTTCGATCATTTCCGACCGGGACCGCTTCAACGGCTTTGCTTTCGTCAATCATGATCTGGACAATGGCGTGCGTCTGTATGCCGAGTTCGGCTACTATTACGCGGAAACCCGGTCGACCAACGAACCGCGCAACGGTATCGCGGCGACCGAAATCTCGGTCCCGGCGAACTACTACTACAACCCGTTCGGTCCGATCACCTTCTCGGACGGCTCGATCAACCCGAACCGCCTGCCGGGCCTGACGAACGTCCCCGCCGAAGGCCTCCCGGTCTTCACCGATGGCGGCCGCTACCGCTTTGTCGATGTCGGTTTCCGGGACATCGAGGTCATCAACACCCAGTGGCGCGCCCTGGGCGGTGCCCGCGGCGAATTCGCCAATGGCTGGGACTGGGACAGCGCGCTGCTCTATAACCGCGGCTATGCGGAAGACACCGCGAACAACTCGATTTCTCGGACCCTGTTCCAGCAGGCGCTCTTCAACGAAACGCCGAATGTCTACAACATCTTCAATGGCGGCGATCCGAACAATCCGTCGATCGGCGATGCGACAGCCAATTCCCGCGACCTGATTGCTCCCTTCCTGGTCGATGTGGTCCGCGAAAGCACGACCGAACTCGCCCTGATCGACTTCAAGGTTTCCAATGGCGACGTTTTCTCGCTTCCGGGGGGTGCGATCGGTATCGCGGCCGGTGTCGAGGCACGCTACGAGGCCTATGACGAGAACCGGGATGACCGGCTCGACGGGACGATCACCTACACCGACATGGTGACCGGCGAGGTCAGCGAAACCGACATCTACGGCACCAGCCCGACCCCGGACTCCAGCGGATCGCGTGACGTGCTTGGCGCCTTCATGGAAGCGTCCATCCCGCTGGTCAGCCCGGACATGAACATCCCGCTGGTGGACACGTTCGACGTCCAGATCGCGGCGCGTATCGAGGACTATTCCGACTTCGGCAGCAGTGGCCTCAAGCCGCGTGTGGCAGCTGCATGGCGGCCGTTCGAGGGTCTGATGTTCCGCGGGGCCTATTCCGAAGGCTTCCGGGCACCCAACCTGATCGTCATCAATGAAGGTGTCGACCGGTCGAACGCCCGTGAAGACAGCTATTTCTGCGAAGCTGGCGTGCGCAATGGCACCTTTGCCACCTTCGCTGACTGTACAGGCTTCTCGGTTGGCCGGACGGAACGCCGCTCGGTGGCTGACGATATCGGTCCGGAAGACGACACCAATGTCACGTTCGGCGTGGTGCTGGAACCGCGCGGATTCAGCGGGCCGATGAGCTTCCTGAACTCCTTGACGGTCACCGTCGACCGCTGGGAAATCGAGCGTGAAGGCGTCGTCGGCGTGTTCGGTGCCGAGAACCATATCAGCCTCGACTACCTGCTCCGTTTGCAGGGCTCGTCCAACCCCAATGTCGTGCGGGACGCGCCCGACCAGGATGATATCGACTACTTCACTGCAGCCGGGCTCGATCCGGCAGGTGATATCCTCTTCATCCTGGACACCTACGACAACAATGAAGAGATCGAGGTCGCGGGTATCGACTACGCGCTCTACTATGATCTTGAGGACACGCGCTACGGTGACTTCAATGTGAAGATCAACGCGTCCTATCTCGACACCTACTTCATCGCACTGTCGCCGGGTGCCCAGCAGATCCGGGATGCGGTGGACAGCGGTCTGATCGCCGACGAGATCACCGTTTCCCAGGAAGGCGATATCATCATGCAGGATGGCCAGCCGGAATGGCGGGTCGGTGCCAGCCTGAGCTGGTCGCATCCGAACGGTCTGGGTGCCGGTATCCGTGCCGACTACACCAGCGAGTTCATCGACACCGGGGCTGGTCTGAACCCGGACGGCGACCCGTTCATCGTCGAATCCTGGACCCAGACCAACGCCTATGTGGAGTACGAGTTCGACCGCCAGGGCCCGCTCGACAATCTTCGCATCCGCGTCGGTGCCAACAATATCTTCGATGAAGACCCGCCGCTTGCCGACGAGACCAATGGTTATGATGCCGCCTATCACAGCATCCGTGGCCGCCAAGTCTATTTCGACATCCGCAAGGTCTTCTAGGGAAGGGGTTTATGGGGGGCGCTGTCCTGCGGCGGCGCCCCATGCCCCCTGTATTCTGTGCGGCCCGCCATGCTGCACACCTGGTTGATTACATCACGCTTGAAACACCATAAGCGGTACATAAGGGCGACATAAAAGCGGCATTGAGCGCCGTTATTCTTATGTTGCGCCCCGGTGTCTGCGGAAGAGGACCAAGCCGGTTCCCCCGACCAGGACCAGGGCGATACCGGCCAGCCAGGGCCAGTAGAAGCTGAGCTGGCGGCGGATCGCATTGCGGAAAATCTGCCGGTGCACGCTGTAGCCCTCGGGCATGGGCAGGACGCCGGCAGCCTCCGCCCAGTCATTATACGATGCGATCATGCGGGCGAGGATAAGGGGCTCGCTATCCCCCAGATCGACGGTCTCGCCGGGGTCGGCTTCGATGTCGAATAATTGCCACTCGCCGCTGCCCCAGGGCGCCAGATTGCGCACGAGCTTCCAGCGGCCCTGCACGAAGGCGGCATTGCCGGAGACCTCGAACCCGATACTCCTTTCGGCGAAACCCGTGTCCGGCGCTCCGGCGAGAAGGCCGGCCAGCGAGCGTCCGGTGAAGCGCGTCGGGTCGGTGTCGAGCCCGGCCGCGTCGGCGAGGGTGGGGGCGATATCGGCGACACTGGTCGCGGCGCCGACCCGCCCGCCCTGCGCAATGCCCGGTCCGGCCATCACCAGCGGCACGCGCAGCCCGCCTTCCGAGGCGTAGAATTTGAACAGGTTGAAGGGCGAGGCCGCGGCGAAGGCCCATTCCGGCCCGATAAAGGCGGTCGTACCCGGCTCGCCCAGCGTCTCGACATCCCAGCTGATACCGTTGCGGAACATCCAGAAGCGAAAGCCCGGCTCGCCGACGGGATGGCTGGGTTCGGGACCGTTGTCGGAGGTGATGACGATCAGCGTGTTGTCCAGCTCGCCGGTTGCGTCGAGATGATCGATCAACCGGCCGAGATGCTCGTCCATCGCCTCCAGCATGCCGGCATTCACGGCCATGGAGCGCGTATAGAGGGTGCGCTGTTCGTCGGTGAGGCTGTCCCAGGACCGCAGCCTGCCGGGCGTTTCCGCCAGCCTCGTGTCCGGAGCGACGAGGCCGAGATCGATGGCGCGGTCCAGCCGGTCTTCGCGCAGCGCGTCCCAGCCGCCGGCATAGGTGTCGACATAGGCGTCGGTATAGGCCGGGTCGACCTGCAGCGGGATATGGATGGCCTGGAAGGCGACATAGGCGAAGAAGGGCCGGCCGTCCCGTTCCGGCGTATCGAGATAGTCGATCATGCGGTCGACGATGAAGCGCGAGGAATAGAAGTCCTCCGGCAGCGTCGCCGGTTGCCCGTCCTCGAACCAGGGCGCGCCGCGATAGTACGGCATGTAGGATTTCTGTTCCCAGTTGTCGGCCCCGGAGGCATCGAGTGCAAAGGAGCGCTCGAACCCCTGGGCGTCCGGCGTCTCGCCCGCGCCATGGCCCAGATGCCATTTGCCGGTCATCGCCGTGAAATAGCCGGCCTCCTGCAGGCTTTCCGCAATGGTGGCGACCGACGGATCCAGCGACAGGCGATAGCCCGGCGCGCCGCGATGTTCCGGCGGGATCACTTCGGGAATGGTGCCGACGCCGGCCCGGTGTGCGTCCAGACCGGTCAGCAGCATGGCGCGCGAGGGGGCGCAAAGCGGTGTCGAGCGGTGGGCGGTGAACAGCATGCCGCGCCGGGCGAGGGCGTCGATGGCCGGAGTGCGGGCCTCCCCGCCATAGGCGCCGAAATCCATGAAGGCCGCATCGTCTACCACCACGACCAGTATGTTCGGCCGCGTGTCCGTTTCCTGGGCGGGCGCCGTGCCGTTGCTTGCGGCAAGAAGGCCCAGAACGGCCAGGCCGGTGGTGAGGATGTGGCGGGTCATGATCAGTCGCTCTCCCAGACCTCGACATTGCCGCGCCGGGCAATGCGGCGGTCGATCTTCGCGTCGAACAGGGGTGTCAGCCCGGCGGCCTCGAACCAGTCGGCAGCGCGCTGGCGCGGCCCGTCATCGAGGGCGGCCAGCGCGTCCTGCAGTCTTTGCAGCAGGTAGACGCGGTAGGGCGAGACGCCGGAGGTGAAGTCGATGCCGTAGCAGCGTGTCTGCGTGGTGCCGACGGCCCGCTTGTGCGGCTTGTCGAGCAGGCGCGTACCGGCGCCACCGGTCTGTTCCGATGCCCAGCGATTGAAGGCGTCGACCTGATCGGTGATCTCCGGCAGGAGCTCGCCGGCCAGAACCTGCCCGATCGCCAGCAGCGTGTCCGGCACCGCATCGTCCGGCAGGAAGCCGTGATGCGGATAGCTGGGATATTCCAGGATATCGAGATTGGGCGCGCCAACGCGCTCGGTCCATCGGAACACGCGGGGTGCGCGCTGCTTCATCTCGAAGGCGGGCACCGGATCGCGTCCGAGATGGGCAAAGAGCGGACCGTAAAGACCGTAATCGCCCAGGCTCGGCCAGGCGCCGAACAGGCAGGGATGGTGCGCCAGATGGGCCTGGAAGGCGTCGAGCAGCCGGTGATAGCTGGCCTCGATATGCTCAATACTGTCGGGATTGACGCCGAGAATGCCGAGATAGCCCGACAGCTTGCCCATCATGGGGCGGGCGAGGGCATCGGCCTCGTCGGCGGGGCTCTCCGGTGCGATGCCGTGAATGAAACCGGCGGCGATGAACGGGTCCTGCCGGTCCAGATAGCTCCAGCGGTAATGCATCGCCATGCGGATCAGGCCTTCGCTGCCCGCCAGGTTGAAAAAGTGGGACAGCACGTGCTGCACCGGTCCGGGTGGATGGCAGCTCAGGCGCGGCGCGCCGTTGGCTTCCAGCCAGCCGATAATATCGTCGGAATCCTGGACGATCGTGCCGTCGGGGGTTTCCAGCACCGGCAGGACGAAACGCCCGATCGCCGGGAAGATGCGTTCGCCATAGCCCGGATGCGCGCTGGAATACTCCTCGAAGGCAATGCCCTGCTTGCGCAAATAGGCGCGGGCCTTGCCGGAAAAATACGAAGCCGGAACGCCGTAAAGGGTGAGGGGCGCGCTCATCGCACCCCGCCCTCATCCTCGACCGGCGGAATGCGGTCCAGCGTGTCGAGGATGGCGCAGGCCGACATCTCCATCACGCGGGCAGCCCCGGCCCGGGTGAGATCCAGATCGAAGCGCAGGCGGCGCCAATAGCCGAAGCCGGTGACAGCGGTCAGCGCGTCGAAGAGCTCAGCGGACAGCACGCCGTCCGGATTGACGGCGATCTGCAGGCGCTCGCGCTCCTTGGCGATCAGGAAGTGGTAGTCGTCCTCGAAGGTTTCATAGCGGTCGCGATAGTTTTCGGCGGCCAGACGATAAGGTTCCATCTCGCCGAACATCGACACCCGGTTGGCCACGAGGCGTTTCAGGCGCTCCATCCGGTCGGCCGTGTTGAGATCCAGCACGGCGCGCGGCAGGAATTCGGCGCGCACGGCCGCGGAGAGTTCCTGGTAGAGCGCTTCCATGTCCTCGAAACAGCGGAAAACGGTGCGCACGCTGACCCCGGCGCGTTCGGCGACGGACTGGGCGCTGGGCTCGTTCACCCCTTCACGGACGAATTCCAGGAAGGCGCGCGTGATCTTCTCGCGGCTGGCATTGCGCCGGGCATGACGTCCGTCGGTGGAAACCGGCCGGGTCATGCGGCCGCTCCGGCCGGGCGCAGCCACAGACGGGCCGGCATCATCAGGGCGAAGAGAAGGAGGCCTGGAACCAGGGCAGAGGCGTGCGCCATGGCGCCGTCATCCAGCACCAGTCCGAGAAGGCGTCCCACGATCACGAGACAGGCCCAGGCGAGCGGAATGTCCAGACGCCGGCCATCGCCCGCCAGCGCGGCGCGCAGGGCAAGAAGCCCGATCAGTCCGAGCGAGGCGGCGACATCGCCGCGCATGAAGTTGAGGCCCAGCGCCTCGGGGCTTTCCAGCCCGACATGGGGCATCAGCCGCATCGGCACCAGCAGGGCCAGTAGGCCAAGAAAGACAAGGCCGGCGCCGGCCAGGCCGGTCGTCGCACGAAGGATGGGTTGCAGCATGCCAGGCGTCTCCCGCTCGAACGCAAACAATTGACACGCACAATGCCACAATCTAGCGTCACGTCAAATCGCCTGCTGGCGCAGGACGAAATTCCGGGGAGGACCGCGATGATCGATCTCTACACAGCGCCGACGCCGAACGGCTGGAAAGTGTCGGTCATGCTCGAGGAGACGGGGCTGCCCTATGAGGTGCACCCGGTCGATCTGATGAAGGGCCAGCAGAAGACCCCCGAATTCCTCGCCCTCAATCCGAACGGCCGCATCCCGGTCATCGTCGATCGCGAGGCCGGTCTGACGATCTTCGAGTCCGGCGCCATCCTGATCTATCTGGCCGAGAAATCCGGCCGCTTCATGCCGTCGGACACGAAACAGCGTATGGCCGTGCTGCAATGGCTGATGTTCCAGATGGGCGGGCTGGGGCCGATGATGGGCCAGGCGAATGTCTTCTACCGCTACATGCCGGAGAAGATCGAAGCGGCCATCCAGCGCTATCAGGCCGAGACGGTGCGCCTGTTCGGTGTGCTCGACGGTCAGCTGGCGCAGAATGAGTATCTGGCCGGGGATTATTCCATCGCCGACATCGCCAACTGGTGCTGGGCGCGCACGGCCTTCTGGTCAGGCGTCGACCGCGAGCCCTTCCCCCATCTCAATCGCTGGATCGCGCAAATCGAGGAACGGCCCGCCGCGCAGGCGGGTATCAAGGTGCCGGTCGATATCTCGGAACTGCTGGGCGGCAGCGAGGCGAAAAACAAGGCCGAGACCTTCGTGCGCGGTGCGCGCACCATCGTGACAACGGGCAAGGACGACTGAGATGCGCTGGCTTTTCATCCTCGGCGGCGTTGTCGTCCTGCTCGCCGGCGCGCTGGCGCTGGCCTGGCCCCACCGGATCGCCCTGCCGGGCATGCTCGATCGCTGGCGCGATCCGATCGGCGAGACGCAACACGTGGTCTGGGATCAGGGGCCGCAGACGACCGATACCGCCCCCGGCGAGCGCTCGCCGAATGTCATCGTCATCCTGGTCGACGATCTGGGCATCAATGACATCACCACATTCGGCGGCGGGCTGGCCGCCGGCGACGTGCCGACCCCGAATATCGACGCCATCGCCGCCAATGGTGCGGTCTTTGTCAACGGCTATGCCGGCAATGCCACCTGTGCGCCCTCGCGCGCGGCGATCATGACCGGCCGCTATGCCACGCGGTTCGGCTTTGAATTCACACCGGCGCCGGTTGCCTTCCACCGCCTGGTCGGCTCGTTCGACTATGGCCCGCGCGAGGCGATCTTCCATGATGACCGCGTCGCCGAAGCGATCCCGACCGACCAGCAGGGCCTGCCGCCGGAAGAGATCACCATGGCGGAAATCCTGCGCGACAGCGGCTACCGCACCCTGTTCATCGGCAAGTGGCATCTGGGTGCCGCAGAACCCTTCCAGCCGCAGAACCAGGGCTTTGACGAATGGGTCGGCTTCTATCCCGGCGCCGCGCTCTTCCTGCCGCCGGGCCATCCCGACGCGGTCAATCTGCGCCAGGATTTCGATCCGATCGATCCCTTCCTCTGGGCCAATCTGAATTACGCCGTGCGCTGGAACGGTTCGCAGCGCTTTGCGCCGGACGGCTACATGACCGACTATTTCGCCGATCAGGCGGTCAATGCCATCCAGGCCAACCGCAACCGGCCCTTCTTTCTCTATCTTGCCCTCAATGCCCCGCACACGCCGCTGCAGGCGCTGCGTTCGGACGTCGAGGCGCTGGGTCATATCGAGGATGAGCGGCTGCGCATCTATGCGGCGATGATCCGGGCGGTCGACCGGGCCGTGGGCCGGGTGCGCGAGACCCTGGTGGAAGAGGGGCTGGCGGAGAACACGATCATCGTCTTCTCCTCCGATAATGGCGCGCCGGGCTATATCGGCTTTCCCGATCTCAACGCGCCTTATCGCGGCTGGAAGGCGACTTTCTTCGAGGGCGGTATCCGTGTGCCCATGCTGGTGGAATGGCCGGCGCGGGTAACGCCGGGCACCGTCATCGAGGCGCCCGCCGCCCATGTCGATCTCTTCACCACGGCGGCACGCGCCGCCGGGGCCGACCTGCCGGGCGACCGGACCATTGACGGTATCGACCTGATCGATGTCGCCACGGGCGGTGCGGCACCCGAACGCGCCCTGTTCTGGCGGTCCGGCCATTATCGCGTGCTCATGCACGAGGGCTGGAAGCTGCAAGTGTCCGAACATCCGCAGCGCACCTGGCTGTTCAACCTGGCCGAGGATCCGACCGAGCAGACCGATCTCGCCGACGCTGAGCCGGCGCGTCTGGCTGCGATGATGGCCCGGCTGGAAGCACTCGACGCCGAACAGGCCGAGCCGATCTGGCCCAGCCTGGTCGAGCCGCCCGTCTTCATCGACCGGCACCTGCTGGAGCCGCTCTCGGAGGAAGACGATTATGTCCATTGGCCCAATTGAGGACCGGCATGCGTAACTGGATCAAACGTCTCGTCTATCGCCGGATCACCAGCCTGAAGCGGCGCGATGCGGCCCGCCTGTCGGCCCGGCGCAAACGGCAGGCTCGGGGCGCGCGGCGGCAATTCCTCTACTTCCACCGCTTTGGCGATCCGGCCAGCGTGCTGATGCCGGGCCTCGTGCGCGCGCTCGCCGAGCGCTTCGATGCCGACATTGTCTGCCATCTCGTCGGCCTGCCCGAAGCGGCCGTGGCGCCGGAGCCGGACCAGCTCGACGCCTTCGCCCTCGCCGACAGCGCCCGGCTGGCGCAGCGTCTGGGACTGGATGTGCCAAGCTTGGCAACTCCGCCAACGGCCGAGCGGGTCGCGGCAGCCGAAGCGGCGGCGGCCGAAAGTCTGGGTGCTCCGGATGCGCTGGAACGGATTGCTGCCATCGATACGGCCCTGTGGAGTGGCGGGGATCTGCCGCCGGGCGGGGTCGGGGCCGCGGCGGCCCGTCAGGCCGGCGAGGCGCTGCGCGACCGGCTGGGGCATTTCCAGTCGGCGACGCTCTGGTATGAGGGCGAATGGTATTGGGCGGCCGACCGGCTGCACCATCTCGAGGCGCGGCTGATCGGCGAGACAGGTGATGCGGGCCTCACCCCGCAAATCCCGGTACTGCATGAAAGTGGCCGCACGGGCGATTGCGGCGGTGCGCGGCTGACTTTCTATCCCTCCCTGCGCAGCCCCTACACCTATCTTGCGGCGGAACGCGTGTTTGCGCTGGCGCGGCGCTGGAATGTCGAGGTCGACATCCATTTCGTCCTGCCCATGGTGATGCGCAGCCTGCCGGTGCCGCGCCGCAAGGGCGTCTATTTTCTCAAGGATTGCGCCCGCGAGGCACAGCGGCTCGGCCTGCCCTTCGGGGATATCTCCGATCCGCTGGGACGGCCGACCGAGCGCGGCCTGGCCGTGCTGCATCGCGCGATCGGGCAGGGCAAGGGCGAGGCCTTCCTGCTGAGCTTCCTGCGCGGGGCCTGGTCGGAAGGCATTGATGGCGGCAGCGATCGCGGCCTGCGGATCATGGCCGAACGCGCCGGGCTGGACCGCGCCGATGTCGATGCCGCCCTGGCGGACGAGCGCTGGCGGGCGGTCGCGGAACGTCATCGCACCGAACTGGCCGGGCTCGGCCTGTGGGGCGTGCCCAGCTACCGGGTCGGCGATTGCGCCGTCTGGGGCCAGGACCGGCTCTGGGTGGTCGAGGACGCCCTTCAACACATGGCGGAGCAAGGCGCATGAAACGTCTGATCCTTGTCGCAGCTGTGGTCCTGGGTGTGCTGGCCCTGCTGGCCGTGTCGGCGAAGGCCTTCCTGCCCGGCCTGGGTGAGCGCGCCTTTGCCCGGCAAGTCTCCGAACGCGTGGGCCGCGACCGGCTGGGCGAACTGCCCGACGGGCTGCATGTGATGTTCTGCGGCACCGGCTCGCCACTGCCCGATCCGACGCGGGCCCAGGCCTGTGTTGCCGTGATCGCGGGCGAGCGGATCTTCGTGGTCGACAGCGGGTCGGGATCGGTGGCGAACCTGCTCCTGTCCGGCCTGCCGGCCGGCGCGATCGAAGCGGCCTTCCTGACGCATTTCCACTCCGACCATGTCAGCGATCTGGGCGATCTGGGCCTGCAGCGCTGGATCGGCCGGGCCGCCGAAGCGCCGCTGCCGGTATACGGTCCGCCGGGGGTCGAGGGCGTGGTCGACGGGTTCAACGCCGCCTATGCGCTCGACAGCACCTATCGCACCGGCCATCACGGCGCCGCCATCGCGCCGCCCGCCGGACGCGGACTGGCGGCCTCGGTCTTCGAACCCGGCGACGGCACCGCGCCTGTCACGGTCTATGAGGATGATGGTCTGGCCGTGCGTGCGGTGCGGGTCGATCATGCGCCGGCGGATCCGGCCGTGGCCTACCGGTTCGACCATGCCGGCCGTTCGCTGGTGATCAGCGGCGATCTGCATGCCGGGCGATCGCCGGGCTTTGCGGTCCTGTCAGAGGGCGCCGACGTGCTGATCGTCGAGGCGCTGGAACCGCGCATGGTCGCGCCGATCACGCAGGCCGCATCGGATCGCGGTCTGGCCAGTCTGGCGACGATCACGGTGGATATTCTCGATTATCACACCACGCCGGCCGGCGCCGCCGAGGCCGCGTCCGCAAGCGGCACGCGCGCCCTCGTGCTGACCCATGTCGTGCCGCCGGTGCCGTCGCGGCTGATGGAGCCGGCTTTCCTGCGCGAGGCGCGGGCGCGGTTTGACGGGCCGGTGCGCCTGGCCCGCGACGGCGATGTGATCCGGCTGCCGGCCGGGTCGGATGCCGTGGAGTTCGCGCATTGGCGATGATCTCCCGCCTGCCGCCAGTCCTGGGCCTGGGCTGTGTGCTGGCTTGTGTGCTGGCGGGATGCGGCGCGGGTGGCTCCTCCGCGCCCGCGCCGCACGCCGAAGCCTGCCGCCCGGTGACACCGGGCGAGCGCGTCGCCATTCCGGCCGGGGCGTATGTGATCGGCGGGCCGGTGCGCAATCCGGAGGAACGGCCCGAGCGGACCGTCACCACGCCCGGTTTCGATATCGACGCGCACGAGGTCACCAATGCCCAGTTCGCGGCTTTCGTGGCGGCAACGGGCTATGTCACGATTGCCGAGCGCCAGCCCGACCCGGCCGACTATCCCGATATCGATCCGGCCCTGCTGGAGCCGGGTTCGGCCGTGTTCGGTGTCGATGCCGGGACGGGATACTGGTGGCGCTTCGTGCCGGGGGCGAGCTGGCGTCATCCGGAGGGACCGGGCAGCGATATCGAGGGCCGTGGGAGCTATCCGGTGGTCCATGTCGCCTATGCCGATGCGCGCGCCTATGCCGACTGGGCCGGTACCGACCTGCCGGACGAGGATGAGTGGGAGATCGCGGCGCGCGGCGGCGGTCACGGTACCGATTATGCCTGGGGCGAGGAATTCCGGCCGGGCGGGGACTGGCGCGCCAACACCTGGCAGGGCGTCTTCCCGGTCATCGATCGCGGCGATGACGGGTTCGCCGGACTGTCACCGGTCGCCTGCTACGACGCCAATCCGTTCGGCGCCTTCGACATGATCGGCAATGTCTGGGAGTGGACGGCGAGCCCGTTCGACGCAAGCGGCGCGGCGGGCACGATCCGCGGCGGCTCCTATCTGTGCGCCCCGGACTTCTGTGCCCGCTTCCGCCCGGCCGCGCGCCAGCCCCAGGAATGGGACTTCTCGGCCAGCCATATCGGCTTCCGCACGGTCATCCGCGAGCCCGGCACCGCCGGCTAGCGTGCTGCGCCCGCGCCCGGGCGTTTGACCTCTTCGTCGCTGGCGCGCGGAAGATCGAGCTGGTTGCAATCCGCCCACAGGCTGGCCCCGTAATCGACCGGCGCCGGGGCAGCCGGAACCGGTTCGGGGACAGGCCTGTAGACCTCCAGTGCGGCCGCCAGCAGAATGGACGCGATCAGCACCACGATCATGGGGATTTCCGGCCGCATCATCCTGGCTCCGCCGGCGTGAAGGGCGTCATGTCGGCATTGAAGGCCAGACGTGAGACGCCGCCCTCCTCATCACGTTCGAAGCGCAGGAGGGCCGCGCCGCCCATTGCGGGGTGTGCGACCAGCTCGCCCTCCGGCGTCAGCGACCGGATGGCGGTGACCTCGGTGCCATCCTCCGACCAGGTCCATTGGAGGCGGATGATTTCGTTCCAGTCCGGGTCGTAATTCCATATCTCGACGCGATTGCCGCGTTCGTCATAGCGCACGCGGTTGAGCACCGTGCCCCACGAGAAGGTCTGGACATTGCCGTGCCGGTCAAAGCCGCGCATGCCGATCTTGTTGCCGTTTGCGTCGTAGAGATGCTCGCCCAGATGCACGCCGGGGGTGTTGCCCTCGACCGCATTGCCGGCATGATCATAGACCTGCCAGCGGATGAAATTGCCGGCGAGGTCATAGGTGATGCGGTCGATACCGGCACCGGTCGCGTTGTTGGCCGGCTCGCCATTGCGGCCGCAATTGCGCATGAAGGCGAGACGTCCGTCGCGATCGTATTCCAGCTTGATCTCGTAGAATTCCAGCTCGGGCCGCATCGCCACCATCTCGCCGGCCAGATCGTAGCGGTTCTCGAAAATGTGCCCGTCATCGGACGGCCGCCAGCTATAGCGGTGAACGCCCCAGGCGTTCTGCGAGGGCGCGCCGCTTTCGTCGAAGAATTCCAGCGCGGTGCGGGCGCCGGTCTCGTCGAGCGTATAGACTGCCCGGTAGACATCGCCATGGGCCGAGATCTGCTCGCCGCTGCGGCCGTAATAGGTGTGGACCTCGCGGCCGTCCTCCCAGGCAATCCGCACTTCCGGTGCGAACCAGATGAAGGTGTCGAAGACGCCGTTATCGCCGATCGGCGTGTCGCCGATCTGGTAGGCGATCCGCGTCACCCGTCCCTGAGCGTCGTAGGAGAAGTCGTAATGCGCGACGGCCTCTGCCTCTTCGGGCTCGATCGGATGGATGCCGCGATAGGGGGCGTAGGGCGACTCGCGGAACATCAGATGCCGGTAGTCGGCATTGTCCTGGGCGAGGGCGGGAGCCGAGGCAGAAAGCGCCAGAATTGCAGAGGCCAGCAGGCGGGTCTTGAACATGGTGTGTCTCGTGGGGGCCAGGGAAGACGGAGACGACACCTTCGCCGTGTGGCCGGGATGCCCGGATAAGCTGGATTGAATTTAACGACACGCGCGGCAACGGGCTGATAATCTCGGTGGGTGTTATCGGCTGCCGGCATGGCGCTCCTAGAGAGGGGCAGGCTGGCCGCCATCTTCAGCGCGCCTGTCCGGTGCTGCTGCCAACCGGGTGCCCATGTATCTGTCGACGCTCGATATCACCCAGCTGATCGCCGCCTATCATTGCGCGATCCTGGCCTGTCTTCTCGTCTCGCGCCCGCGCCTGCGCGGGCTGACCCTGTTGTGCGCCACCTTCTGCGTCCACATGGTCTTCAATCTGGGCGTCGGCCTGGGCGTGATAGGGCCGTCCTTCGACATCACCAGCGCATTCGGTCTGGTCTACGGCCCGGCCTTCTACCTGTTCGTCCGGGGCGTTGCGGCAGAGGCTTTCCGCTGGCAACCCGTCACGGCCCTTCACGCGCTGCCCGCGCTCATCATCGCGATCTGGCAGCCCGAACCGCCCATCCCCTACCTGTTCGGCTTGCCCAGCCTGGTCATCTATATCGGCCTGGCGCTGCAGCAGCTCTACCGGCACGGGCGGCAAAGGGCAGAATGGCGCTCGGACGATCTGGCCATTTCGCTGGACTGGGTCCATGCGGCACTTGTCGCCTTCATCGCGCTGGCGCTGATGGATATCGGCCGTGAAGTGATCGGCTTCACCTCGCAGGCCATCCCGGACGATCTGGCCCTGGCGGTGATCATTGTCGCGGTGGTCGCGCTCCTGACCCTGATGACGCGTGCTGCGCGGTCGCATGACGACAAGCGGGGCGCGCTGCCCGACATCGCCCTGACGGCGCCGCGCCCGCCGGCCGACGAGGACGAGACCCGCTATGCCGAAGCGTTTGCGCGGATTGGCCAGCTGATCGAACGCGAGGCGGCCTGGCAGGAGCCGCGCCTGTCGCTGACCGATCTGGCGACCCGGCTCCGGCTGAGCCCGCGCGACGTCTCGCGGGCCATCAACCTGCACGGCCGGGCCAGTTTCGCCCGCTTCATCAACGGCTACCGGGTCCGCGCCATCGATGCCCTGATGGCGGACCCGGATAATGCCGGCCGGACCATCATGGAGCTCGCCTATGAGGCCGGCTTCAATTCGAAATCCACCTTCAACCGGATCTATCGCGAGGTGACCGGAAAAACCCCGACCGAGGCCTTCGAGCTGGCGCGGGTCGAGCGGAGCGGGAACAACGAAAAAGAGCCACGGAGCAACTAATCGGTCCCGAAACAGGTTTCGGGACGACCGGGATCGCGCAATGGGACGACAGGAGGGGCAGGCCGGCCCGAAAACCACCGGCGTGTTCAAACGCGATCCACGCGAAAGGAAAATCCATGCGTCCTCAAAACCTCCTCAGCCTTGCCGCCCTGTCCCTGGCCCTCTTCAGCGCGGGCTGTGCCACGGCCTATGCCGAAGGCACCACCCTGCCCGCCGATGTCAGCTTTGGCGCCGGCCTCGAGGCGATGTCGCCGGCCTTCGACCGGTTGTGCGACGACTATGACGTCCGCACGCTCGATCCGGCCGACCTGCCGGTCGCCGAAACCAGCCATGTCCAGGTCGATTGCCGCGGCTTCGATCACGCCGGCGCCGGGCGCCTGGCCGAATTCGTCTTTGCCGATGACAGCCTGGTCTTCATCTGGGTGCTGACCGATGCGGCCGAAGAAGCCACGCACCTGGCCGCCCTGCGTGCCGCTCACGGCACGCCGACACACGACACACCGGTCTTCGTGGCCTTTGCCGATGACAATGTCGCCCTGCGCCGCGATGAGCCGGAATTCCTCTACTACGGGGATGCCGTGGCGCCGATGTACCGCGCCTGGTTCGACCAGATGGCCTCGCAATAGACCGCGAGGACATAAGCGGCGGGCCGGCCACGGTATCCCCACTCTCGGGCCGGCCCGCCGCACCGCTTTCAAGATGCCACTGAAGAAGGAAAAAGCATGATCGTCATACCCGGCCTTGCCGCCGCCGCTGCAATGCTTGCCAGTCCGGCAGAGCCGGATGTGTCGCGCCACCAGTTCTGCGCGGCGATGACGTTTCGTGAGACACCGTTTTCCGACATGCGGTGCGCCCGCGAGCTGGCGGCGGACGCGCTGGGCGACCGGAAATATTTCCGGCTGTCCTATGACGCTGCCGGCCGCCTGGTCGAGATCAGTTTCCGGCAGAACGGCGCGCTGCGGGCCCATGAGGGCCGTTTCGTCCGGGCGCCGATGATCCGCATCGCCTATGAACCGGGTCAGGAGATCCGCCGGTACTATGACGAACATGGCAACCGGACCCTCGTATCGGGCAATGTCTACGAAACACGCTTCACGCTGTCGGACGAGAATGAGCGGATGACGGCGCGCTTTTTCGGCATTGAGGGCGAGGCCGTCGAGGACCATTTCGGCATTGCGCGCTACGCCTGGTCGGTCGACCCGCACGCCGTGGTGACCGAGCACCGCTACGACATCGCCGGCAATATCACCCGCAACCGGCCCGGCTTCGGCTATTTCGTCACGCGCTTCCATTTCGATGCCGACGGCCTGTTGCGCCGGATGGAAAACTGGGGCGAGGACGGTGTCGCGCCGGTACCGGACGATGCCGGCATTGTGGCGACGGAAATCCGCTATAATGACCACGCCCAGTTCACGCGCTGGCGCAATCTGGGCGAGGACGGCCAGGCCCGGCGCGGCATGAGCGCGATCGCCGAGATCCGCTACGATCCCGGGCCCTACTACAGTGAGCAGCGGGCCGATTTCATCGATGCTGACGGGTCGCCGCAGGCAACCCGCTGGGGCGCTCATACGGTCGCCTATTCATTCGACCGGTTCGGCAATCCGGTCGAGCGGCGCTTTCTCGATGCGGATGGGGCACGCGTCACCGTCAACAATGGTACGGCCCAGGTCCGCTCGCGCTGGTCGGACGATGGGGCGGTGCTGCTGGAAGACGCGTATTTCGATGCGGATGGCAACGCCGTGGCCCGCTCGGACACCGGCATCCACGCCTATCGCAGCCGCATTGATGATGCCGGGCGGATTGTCGAGACCGTGTCCGTGAACCTGGCGGGCGAACCGGTAACCGATCCGGCGTCGGGTTATGCGCGGCGGCATATCCTGTTCGACGATGCGGGCCGGCAGACCGGAGCGCGCTTCAGCGACGCCGCCGGCCAGTCCGTCGATCATGCGGTCTGGGGCTTCGCCGAGGTCCGCTACAGCCGTGACGGCCGGGAACCGACCGGCGTGACCTATCGCAATGCAGCGGGCGAAGCGGTCCAGCCGGTGTGGAACCCGGCGCATTGATGCGCGCTACGCCGGGCCGGCGCGGCTGAAATAAAGCTATCGAAGGCCTGACATCAGGGGGTTGCACGCCGGTGCGATACCCCTGACGCCGCCATTGCAGGCGGTGCGGCGGCTTGATATGGGCAGCGCGACCGGCGGGAGCCCTGTCCATGAAGGCCGCACTGGAACGTCTCTACGCACAGCACAGCGCCGCGCTTGGCCAGGCGCTGCGCTGGCGTTTCGGAGACGGCCCGCCCGATCCCGATGACGCCATCCAGATCGCTTTCGAAAAATATATCGAGCTGGGCGCGGCGGCGCGTGTCGAACGCCCGCGGGCCTTCCTGTTCGCCATGGCGCGCAACTGGATGATCGACGAACTGCGCAAGATGGGCGTGCGGCAGCGCCATGCCGAGCGGCAGAAAACCGATCCGCTGCTTGCCCGGGTGGAAGAAAGGACGGCTGAAAACGTCTTATCTTCCAAGGAGCGGTTTTCGCGTCTCAACGCGGCGATCCGGGCATTGCCCGAGCGCCAGCGCACACTGATCGTGATGAGCCGTATCGAGGAGTTGAGCTACCGGCAGATTGCGCAGGAGACCGGCCTGTCGCAAGCGGGTATCAGCCGCGAGATCGCCCGGGCCCTGACGGCCCTGCAGGCCGCACTCGCGACGGATGAGGAAGAATGAACGCAGCCGAGGAAACCCTGATCGCCACGCAGGCGCGCGACTGGCATGTCCGGCAGCTCGGCGGGCTGACCCCGGCCGAGGCCGACGCGCTGCGCGACTGGCTGGATGCGTCGGCGGCGCATGCCGCGGCCTTTGAGCAGGTCGGGGCGCTGTGGTCGGACCTGGGCTGGGACGAGACACTCAATGCAAAGGCGCTGGACCGCGCTGCGGCGCGCGAACGGCGGGCTGTGCGTGGCGGCGGTGGCATACGGTCCTGGCTGCAGGCGGTGCTGCGTCCCCGGGGGCTCTTGGCTGCGGGCGGCGCGGGCCTGCTGGCTGCGGCGCTGGCCCTGGCGGTGTTCTTCACCCTGCCGGGCGATCCGCTTGTGACGGCGCCGGGCGCGGGGCAGACGCAGGTCTATCAGACCGCCATCGGTGAAATCCGCGAGGTCGAACTGGCTGATGGCAGCCGGGTCACGCTGGGCGGGCGCACGGCGATCCGGGTCGATTTCGGCCGCGATGCGCGGGCGGTGCGCCTGGTTGCGGGCGGAGACGCGCTGTTCGAGGTCGCGCGCGACGAGAGCCGGCCCTTCACCGTGCAGGCCGGCACCCTGTCGGCGACGGTGCTGGGCACCGTGTTCGAGGTCAATCGCAGCTCCGGCACGACGGCGGTGGGCGTCGTGGAAGGCCGGGTCAGGGTGCAGGGGCAGGGCGGCGGCGATGCCGTGCTGCAGGCCGGCGATCGCATTGTTGCCGAGGCCGGCGCACCCTGGCAGCGCGAGCAGATGCAGCCGGACCAGGCCGCCCGCTGGATGCAGACCCGGCTGGCCTATCGCGACACGCCGCTTTCCGACATCGTCGCCGACGTGAACCGTTATCATGCCGGCGGTGTGCGCCTGGGCAGTGCCGATCTCGGCGCCCTGCGCGTGACCTCCTCCTTCCGCATCGACCAGCTGGAAACCGCCCTGTCCGGCATTGCGCTGAGCCATGGTCTGGAGCTTGTGCGGACCGGGGATGGGGGCTTCGTGATCCGGCGTCCCGGGACCGCTGAATAAGAAGTTTTTGCGAAACTTCTCCCGCACGTGAAAAGAGCTGACACAGCTCCCCGTCAAAAGGGGGCGGACCGGACGGCAAGGCCGGTCTGCCTGGTTTCGATCAAGCCCGCCGGGCTTCCTTTTGAGAGGGGTTTCACCATGAGTAACGGACACACGGGACGGCGCGTCCGGCTTCTTTCCACCGCGTTGGCCGCCGCGCTGCTGGCAGCGACTGGCGCTGCCGCGCAGGATGCTCCGGCGGTCAATGCCGAGATCCGTATCGCGGCCCAGCCGCTGGACAGCGCCATCGATGCGCTGGCCTCGCAGACCGGTCTCGTGATCGTTGCGCCCGGGCCGCTGCTGGACGGGCTGCGCTCGGCCTCCGTGTCCGGCGTGTCCGAGCCGTTCGAGGCGCTGGGTATCCTGCTGCGCGGGACCAATCTGGGCTACCGGGTCACCGCTGACGGCGCCGTGGTGATCGAGCCGCTGACGGCCCAGCCCTCGCGCGAGACCCGCGCCGGCGAGATCGAGACCATCCAGGTCACCGGCACCCGCGTCGATCCGCTCAACCAGCTGCAAACCGAGGCCACCGACTCGCTCACCGGCCTGTCGCGCTCGCTGCTGGAAACGCCGCGCTCGGCGAGCCGGGTCAGCGAGATCACCATTGACCGTTTCGGCATGGAAGACGTCGACGATCTGCTGGCCGCCGTGCCGGGCACGTTCACGGCCAGCTTCTTCGGCGTTCCGGGCAATCTGAATGTGCGCGGCACCCTGGCCGATACCTATTTCCAGGGCTTCAAGCGCATCGAGAACCGCGGCAATTTCTCGTCCAACCTCAGCGCGGCGGCCTATGTGGAAGTACTGCGCGGTCCGTCCTCGCCGATCTACGGTCCGGGCAAGGTGGGCGGCCTGCTCAACTTCATTCCGCGCACCGCGCGTGACGGCGTTGACGGGCGTTATGTCGATGCCGTGACCGGTTCGGTGACCGTCTCCGGTGGGTCCCATGACCGCCGTGTCGTGTCGGGCGAAGTCGCGATTCCGGCCGGCCAAGGCGGTTTCCACCTGTTCGGCGAGTTCGAGGATTCCGGCTCCTACTACAATTTCATCGAGCCCGAACACACCAATATCCAGGCGACCTATGTGTCTGACCTGGGCCGCAACTGGAGCGTCGAGCTCAACGCGATGTATTTCGACGAGTCCGGCCAGATCCAGACGCCGGGCTGGAACCGCGTCACCCAGGCTCTGATCGACAATGGCACCTATATCACCGGCCGGGACACCGACCTGCAGGACATCGATGGCGATGGCTATCTGAGCTATTCGGAGATCGATGCGGCTGTCGGCGCCAGCTGGGGCCTGTCGAACCTGCGCCAGATCAAGGAATTCGGTGGCGCCAACCGTCCCGAGTTTGCGCTGGATACCGGTGTCGGCACGACGACGCTCGACGGCAGCCATATCTTCGCCGATCCGGGCGATTACAATGACAGCGAAACCCTGACGGGTTACGCCTCGCTCGCGCACGAGGCTGAAAACGGCAACCGTTTCGCCGTCGAGATCTTCCGCGATCACATCGAGAACCAGCGCTACAACAGCTTCGGCTTCGGCGCGGATTATGAAGCGACGGCTGTCGAGCTGCGCGGCAGCTACAGCTTCCACTCCGAGATGGGGGAAAACCTGCGCGCCGACAGCGTCGTCGGCGCCGCCTACCGCACGCATGAAGCCCAGCAGTATGAGAGCTTCCTGTCGGGCTATATCGCTCTGGACCGCCGCGATCTTTCGCAGGGCCCGACGGCGACCGACCGGATCGCGCTGCCGCGCGATGCCAGCGGCGAGATCATCTGGGACTCGCGCCATGACATGGAGTGGAATTCGCAGGCGGTCTTCGCTGTCTCCGACATCACCCTGTTCCAGCGTCTGAGCTTCCTGGCCGGTCTGCGCTACGACCATTTCGACGTTGAGGCGATCAATACCGGCGCCACGGTGTTCGGCACGGCCAACACGCTGGTCTCGGACAGTGACGGCGCGATGACCTGGTCGCTGTCGGTGCGTTACGAAACGCCCTTCGGCCTCACGCCCTACATCACCTATGCCGAGCCGCGCGCCCTGGAATCCACCCAGACCGGCGGTGTCAGCGTCGGGACGATCGAGGCCGGCCTCTACATCTCGCCGTCCGAACTGCGTGAAGTCGGCGTGAAGTTCTCGCTGCTGGACGGCAATCTCTTCGGCGGCCTGGCCTATTACGAGCAGCACCGCCGCCAGGCCGACATGTTCGGCAATATCGACGGCACCACGGCGGAAGGGTTCGAGGCCGAGGTCCACTGGCTGGCGACCGACAATCTGGCCTTCATCGGCTCGGCCACCCTCCAGCAGACGCGGGTCGATGCGCCCGGCGCCGGCAATGGTGAGTACCTGCAGGTGCGTCCGGACCTGTTCGGCGTCGATCCGGTGGCCGGCTATGGCGGCACTTTCGCCTTCAACAATGCCGGCTATTTCGCCGATCTCGCCGACGGCTACGAGCTGAACACCATCCCGGAAACCGTGTTCAGCGTGTTCGGGACCTACACCACCGACCCGTTCAGCTATGGCGGTCACGACATGCTCGCCGGTATCACGGCCGGTGCGACCTATGTCTCGGAAACCGGCGGTATCATGACCGGCGATATCGAGCTGCCGGCCTATACGCTGGCCCGCATGTCGGGCTTCCTGGAAGTCGGAGCGTTCACCGTCTCGGCCAATATCGATAACCTCTTCGACGAGCGCTACTTCACGCCGTCGGCCGAGGTCTACAAGGAGGTGGCCGTGATGCCGGGCCTGCCCCGCATCTTCCGCATCAATCTCAGCTACGACTTCTGATCCGGCCGGGCCGGGCGGTTCGCCGCCCGGCCCGCCTTTCCCTTTGCCTTTCACGACTTCCGGAGACTGCCATGACCGGCTCCCGTCCGACCTCTCCTGCCTTCCTGTCTGCCACACGCCGCGGCGTGCTGGGTGTTCTCGGCGGCGGCTTTGCCGTGCTGGGCGGCGGCCTGCCCTCACAGGCGCGTGCTGACAGTCCCGCCCGTTTCGACTGGGGCGTGGCCAGCGGCGATCCACGGTCCGACAGTGTCGTCCTGTGGACGCGGGCCGTGCCGGAAGACGATGTCCGCTCGCTCACGGTCGGTTTCGAAGTGGCCGAGGATGAGGGTTTCGCCCGCATCGTGCGCCAGGGCGCCGCGGAAACCTCCGCCGCCCGCGACTTCACCGTGAAGCTGGACGTGCGTGGCCTGGCTGCGGGCCGCACCTATTTCTACCGCTTCCATGCGGGCGGGGCCGTATCGGCCGTCGGCCGTGCGCGGACCCTGCCGGCTGGCGGGGATGCGCCGGTCCGCCTCGCGCTGGCCTCGTGTGCCAATTATGTCTCCGGTTTCTACAACGCCTATCGGGAGATCGCCGACGCCGGCGAGCTCGACGCCGTGATCCATGTCGGCGACTATATCTACGAATATGGCCAGGACGGGTATGACGGCGCTACCGGGCGCGAGCTCGGCCGTTTGCTGGAGCCGCAGCACGAGATCGTCACGCTGGATGATTACCGTGCGCGCTTTGCGCTCTATCGCCGCGATCCGGACCTGCAGGCCGCCCACGCGGCCGCGCCCTTCATCACCATCTGGGACGATCACGAGACGGCCAATAACAGCTGGGTCGACGGCGCCGGCAATCACGATCCGGAAACCGAGGGCCGCTGGCTGGCTCGCCGCGATGCCGCGCTGACCGCCTATTTCGAATGGATGCCGATGCGCGATCCCGAGGCCGGCCAGGCGGCCGAACGTCTCAACCGGGTCTATGATTTCGGCCAGGTCGGCACGGTGCTGGTGATCGAGAGCCGTCTGACCGGCCGCGACGAACAGCTCAGCTATAGCGACATGCCCGTGCGCGACGGCGAGCCCGATGTCGCCCGCTTCGAGCGCGAGGTGCTGGGCGATCCGTCACGCAGCATGCTGGGCGCGCCGCAGGAAGCCTGGCTGGCCGCACAGATGCGCGCTTCGCGCGAGCGCGGTATCGCCTGGCAGATCCTGGCCAACCAGACCGTGATGGCCCAGATGCGCTCGCCGGATTATATGCGCCACTTCCCCGAGGATGTGGTGACCGCGACGCTGCAGGCCGGCGGCTATGCCGCGGCCTGGCTGGAACGCTCGCGGCTCGGCCTGCCGATCGGTCTGGACAGCTGGGACGGATATCCAGCCGCGCGCACCCGCCTCTATGACGCGGCCCGTGCCGCGGATGCCAATCTCGTCGTCCTGTCCGGCGACAGCCACATGTTCTGGGCCAATGAGCTGCACCACCCGGCCGATGGCGAACGGGTGGGGATCGAGTTCGGTACGACCGGCATCACCTCGCCAACCGGCTACAGCTATATCAATGGCGACAAGGAGACGATCTACGCCATCGCCCAGCGCGCGCTGGTGGAGACCAATCGCGATATCCGCTTCACCAATGTGCGCGATCGCGGCTTCATCCTGATCACCGCCCGCCGCGACGAGATCGAGGCGGACTATGTCGGCGTCAGCACTGTGCGCGAACGCGACTACACCGCCTCCCGCCTGCTGACCGCCCGCTCCCGCATCGGCACCGCCGGCCTGGATCTGGAGACGCCCTAGCCAGGCATCCGACTCTTGCGGAGGGGCAGTTCGCCCGTATATGTTGCTTGCAAAATCATACTTACTCGGGCGCGGAACTCCGGCGTCCGGCTGCAAGGACATGAATGATGGCGTCTCCCTCCGCACGGGCTCTCTACGAACAGCACAAGGCACATCTTGAAGCCGGGCTGGCTGCGTGTGCCAGCCGGGCCTATTGGAGCCCCTTTGTGGAGTCACCCAGCGGCAAGCTGCATGCGCCGGGGCGGGCCGAGGAGGGGCTGGCGCGTTTCCAGGCCCTGCTGGGCAAACCCTATGATCTCGACCAGCCCGGTGAGACCGGGCGGATCGGCCATGAGGTGTCGCCCTATACCGGTCAGCCGCTGGGCATCGACTATCCCGACTGTGACCCGGATGTGCTGTTCGCCGCGGCGCGCCGGGCGATGAAGGGCTGGCAGGCGTTGGATGCGGAGGAACGGGCGGGGATCTGCTTCGAGATGGCCTTTGCGCTGGAAGAACAGGCCTTCGCCAATGCCCATGCCACCATGCATACGGCGGGACAGGCCTATCTGATGGCGTTTTCCGGCAGCGGCGCCAATGCGCTCGACCGGGGCGTCGAGGCCCTGGTCTATGCCTACAAGGCGCTGCGGGATGTGCCGGCCAGCGCGGGCTGGAGCAAGTCCTTCGGGCGGGGCGGCGTGGTGTCGCTGGACAAGGCCTACCGCACGCGCGGCCGCGGCGTTGCGGTCGTGGTGTGCTGCGCCACCTTCCCGCTCTGGAACGCCTATCCGGCCGTGTTCGCCAATCTGATGACGGGCAATCCCGTCATCCTGAAGCCGCATCCGAACGGTATCCTGCCGGTCGCCATGGCGGTGACGCGGATGCGCGAGACACTGATCAAGGCCGGTCTTGACCCCGACATGGTGCTGATGGCGGCCGACGAGCGCGAAGCGCCCGTCACCATCGCCCTGCTGGAACACCCCGACTGCGCCATCATCGACTATACCGGCAGCCAGCGTTTCGGCTTGTGGATCGAACAGAATTGCCGCGACCGGCTGGTCTATACCGAAACGGCGGGCTGCAATGGTGTCGTGGTCGAGTCGCTCGCCGATCCCGACGGCATGATTGGCGGGCTGGCGAACGGGTTCTGCGGCTTCTCGGCCCAGATGTGTACCAGCCCGCAAAACGTCCATATTCCCGCCGATGGCGTCGGATTGCCGGACGGCAGTTCGATGAGTTTCGAAGCTTTCGGGCAGGCGCTGGTCGACACGATCGCGGCGCGTACGGCGGATCCGGCGCGGGCCGCCGGCCTGTGCGGCGCGGTCCAGGCGCAGCAATCGCTCGACATCCTGGCAGACATCCGCAGCCGCGTTCTCGCGGCGGGCGGCAGAGTGGTGCTGGAAAGCCGCGCCTATGTCCATCCGGACTTCCCCGATGCGCGCACCGCGACCCCGCTGGTCGTCGAGGTCGATGCCGCGCAAACCGAGCTGTTCGGTGAGGAGCTGTTTGCGCCGGTCTGTTTCCTGATCCGCGAGCCGGACCGTGATGCGGCGCTTGCGCATGCCGCCGAACTGGCGCGCACGCGCGGTGCCATCTCCTCCTATCTCTATTCCTCGGACCGCGACTTTATCGAGCGCGCGCAGGACGCCTTCACCGATGCAGGTGCTTCGCTGTGGATCAATATGGACCAGCGCATGCCGATCAATTTCGCGGCAGCCTATTCGGATTATCACGTCACCGGGCTCAATCCGGCCGGCAATGCCTGTCTGGCCGACCTTGCCTTTGTCGCCCAGCGTTTCCGGATCGTGCAATTCCGCGAGCCGCGCCCGGCGGAGGCCGCGGAATGAGCCTCGACCTGGCCGTGCGCAACGGTCTGGACGGTGCGGAAATCCTGCGCCGCTGGATCGATGAGGGGCTGGCGCCCGGCTTTGCCGGGCTTCTGGGTTTCCAGGTGGTCTCGTTCGGCGAAGGCACGGTGCGTCTGGAATGTCCGGTGTCCGCCCGGCACGCAAACCTGATGGCGGGCGTGCATGGCGGTGTCATGGCCGGACTAGCCGATGCCGCGACCGGTTGCGCTCTTCTCTCGCTGGTCGGGCCGGACGAGCAGTTCGCGACGACCGATCTGCAGATCCGCTATCTGCGGGCTGCGCCGCTGGATGCGGGGCCGCTCACCGCCGAGGCGCGTATCGTCCACAAGGGGCGGCGCATGGCCGTGGCCGAGTGCGAGATGATGACGGGCGAAGGCCGGGTGCATGCGCGCGCCTCGGCGAGCATGATGATCACGCCGCGGCCGCGCTGAACCGTTCCGCGACCTCGCGCCGGACGACCTTGCCGACCGCATTGCGCGGCAGGGCGTCGGTGCGGTGCCACGCCTTGGGCACGGCAACGGCGCCGATGGCGGCCCGCACGGCGTCGCCAAGAGCTGTGTCGCTGACATGCGGGTCGGCGACGATGGCCGCTTCGATCCGCTCGCCCCAGTAATCGTCGGCCACGCCGAAAACACAGACTTCCTGCACACCGGCAAGACCGGCGAGGACGCGTTCGATCTCCGCCGGATAGATGTTGAACCCGCCCGTGATGATCATCTCGCGGCTGCGGCCGCGAATGTGCAGGAAGCCCTCATCGTCCAGGAAGCCGCGATCGCCCGTGTCCAGCCAGCCCTCGTCGAGGGGGAAGTTTTCGCCGGTCAGATAGCGGGTTGCCACCAGCGGACCGCGCGCCTGGATCGCGCCGGTCCCGTCCGGGCCGGGATCCTTGATGCGGACCTGTGTCGAGGGGCAGGGGCGGCCGGCGCTTTGCAACCGCAGGCCAGGCTGCATGTCCGAGGCCGTCATGGCGGTGATCGCCATCGGGGCCTCGACCTGGCCGTAGAGCGCCGCGATGTGCGGGCCGAAGGCGGCCTGTGCCGCCTCGATCTGCGCCGGCGGCATAGGCGCGGCGCTGTAGATCAGCTGGCGCAGGGCCGGGAAGCGGTCCGGGCGGGCCTCGCCACTGGCGACCAGCTTGTTGATCAGGGTGGGCGGCATGAAGGCGATGCTGATGCCTTCGCGTTCCATCGTGTCGAGCACGGTGCTCGTGTCGGCGGTGGAAAGGATGACCTGCCGTCCGCCCGTCGTCAGCAGCGGAAACAGGAGATGGAAGGCGCCGTGCGACAGCGGGGCCACGGCCAGATTGGTGTCTGCCGGCCCGAGGGCAAAGACGCAAACCAGATCGCTGACGACGGTGGCGATCATGTCCTGTGTCTGGGCGACGGCCTTGGGCGTGCCGGTGGTGCCGCCGGTCAGCTTCACGCTCATCACATGGTCAGGCGCCAAAGCCGGTTCGCGCCACGTACCGGCCTCGGACGAGAGCGCGTTGAGACCATCCGGCGATCCGGCCTCGAACCAGAGCGTCGAGGCATCGGTCGTCACGCAGTCGGCACAGGCCGTGTCGCAGATCAGGAGGGCCGGGTTGAGGCGCCCGCGCACGCCGTCATTGAGCGGACGGGCGCTGCGCGGGTTGAGCGGCAGCCAGGTATGGCCCGACAGGAAGACCCCGATCAGGGCGACGAGGTGTTCGACATGGTTTTTTGCGGCGATGGCGACGATGCGGCCGGTATCCGTGCCCAGCCTGGATTGCAGCCCGGCGGCGAGTGCGCGGCCCCGGCGGGCCAGCGAGGCATAGGTCTCTGTTGCGCCCGTGTCGTCGGAGGCCGCGACCGCATCCGGTGTGCGGCGGGCCTGTTCCAGAAAGGCGAGGATGACCGGGGTCACGCCGCGCCTTCCAGTACCGACACAACGGTCGCGCCTTCCTCGACATCGAGAAAGCCACCGCCATTCTCGGCAACGGCGATGCGGGCGCCCTCGACCTGGCGCGTCCCGGCCTCGCCGCGCAATTGCGTGACGAGTTCGTGGATCTGCGCCAGGCCGGTGGCACCGACGGGATGACCCTTGGACACAAGCCCGCCCGAGGGATTGACGGGTGTGCGTCCGCCGAGGCGCGTATGGCCGGCCTCGGCATGGGGGCCGCCCTCGCCGATCGGGCAGAGGCCGAGATTTTCCACTTGCTGGATCTCGGCATAGGACGTGGCGTCATGAACTTCGGCGACGTCGATATCGGCCGGGGATATCCCGGTCTGCTCATAGGCGGCCCGGGCCGTACGGGCGCCGATATGATTGGCAAAGTCCGCCGCATCGCGCGTGGTCGCGCTCAGGAGGGCTTGTCCGCGCAGGGTCACGGCGCGGGCGCGTGCCGCTGAAGGCAGGGCGCTTTCGGCCATCAGGACCACGGCTGCGGCACCGTCGCTGATCGGGGCACACATCGCGCGGGTCAGGGGCCAGACGACCAGCGGATCGGCCAGCACGGCTTCGACGCTCATCGGCGTGCGGTACTGGGCGAGGGGGTTGTGGGCGGAATGATCGTGGTTCTTGGCCGCAACGGCGGCGAGCTGGGCCTGGGTGGTGCCGAAGGTCTGCATGTGCAGCCGGGCCAGCGCGGCATAGCTGTCCATGAAGAAGCTGCGGCCCGCGGTGCCGGCACCGCGAAGCTCTTCGGGAACAAGATCGGCGGCCAGGTTCGAGACGGCGGCGTGGATATCGTCGATCCGGTGGATGTCCGTGCCGCCCACGAAGGCCGCGGCGACCGCCTCGGGCCGGTCCGGGAAGAACATCTTCTCGGCCCCGACCACCAGCACGGTCTCGAACAGGCCGGCGCGGATCGCCGTCGCCGCCTGCCAGAGCGCTGTCGATCCGCTGGCGCAGGCATTCTCGACATTGCTGACCGGAATGCCCTCAATCCCCGCAGCGCGCAGCGCGATCTGGCCGCGGATCGTGTTCTGGCCTTCCAGCATGGGCTGGCGGGTATTGGAGAACCAGGCGGCCTCGATCCGCCCGGCATCGATGCCGGCATCGGCGAGGGCCGCCGAAACGGCCTGCGCCGTCAGCGATTTGACGCTGGCGGCGGGTTGTTTGCCCATCGCCGTCATCGCGGTGCCGGCAATGCAGATCCGGGTCATGCGGGTTCCAGCTGCTCGCGCAGTTCCGACCGCACCACCTTGTTCAGCGGATTGCGCGGCAGGGCATCGACCAGAACCAGCTTCTCCGGCCATTTGAACTTGGCCACGCCCTCAGCCTCCAGGAAGTCGGTGACGTCCTTCAGGGTCAGGCTCTCGCCCGGCTTGGGCACGGCAAAGAGGCAGACCTTCTCGCCCATCACGGCGTCGGGATAACCGCAGACGGCGGCTTCCTGGATTTTCGGATGGGCGCTGATGAGCCCGTCCAGCTCCTCCGGCGAGATATTCATGCCGCCGCGGATGATCAGCTCCTTGCGGCGGCCCTTGAAGCGGTAATAGCGTGCCAGATCGCCCTCGCCGGCGATCTCGAACAGATCGCCTGTGCGGAAATAGCCGTCGGCGTCGAAGACATCCTGGCCGGCATCATTGAGATAGCCGTCGAACACGTTGGGCCCCCGGATGAGCATTTCGCCGGGCACGCCAGGTTCGAGGATTTCGCGGTCATTGTCGTTCCAGTCGACGAGCTTGGTCTCGAAGCGCTGACCGAAACGGTTGTCCCAGTCGATGCCCTCGCGTCCGAAGCGCGGGAAGAGCGTGGCGCGCTGTTCCGGATCCGGCACTTCGGCCGGACCGCCGCACAGGCCGATCCCCTCGTTGGAACCGAAGAAATTGATGATCTCGATCCCGAACTTGTCGCGGAAACCCTTCACCATCCACGGATCCAGCGGGGCGCTGCCGGAGGCGATATATTTCACTGCCGACAGGTCGAACTTGTCGTGCAGATCGGTGTTCTGGAGGAAGAGGTTCAGCACGGCCGGCGGTGCGATCGTGTAGGCGACCTTCTCGGTGGTGAGCTGGGTCAGGAAGGTGGGCAGGTCGAACGGGTGGTGCAGCACCAGCGTTGCCTGGATCCGCGGCCAGTAGAAGAAGAAGCCGGACAGGGCTGCCATATTGGTCATCGGGAAGGGGTTCAGCATCGCCGAACCCGGCTCCAGCGGCACCGTGTCCTCGATCGCGATGACCTGGGAGAACCAGTGATTATGCGTACGCGGCACGCCTTTCGGTGTGCCCGTGGTGCCCGACGTCCAGCACACGGTAAAGATATCGTCCGCTTCGCCGGCCGAGGGCATCAGCATGCGCGGTTCAGAAGTATCGACCGCCAGGGCATCCGTGCCTTCGCCCGAACCGCCGAACGTCATGACGGGCACCGTCTCCGGCAGCGCGGCGCTCATGCGCGCGGCAGCGGCCTGGCCCTTGAAGCTTTCAACGCCGACAAAGCCTTTCGCGTTCAGCTCGCGGGACATGTGGCCGATCTCGTGCCGGCCGTACTGCATGGGCACCGGGCTGATGATGGCACCCAGACGCGAGACAGCGAGATAGAGCACCGAAAGCTCGACCGTGTTGGGCAGCTGCACCAGCACGGCATCGCCGCGGCCAATTCGCTTCTGTGCAAGCCGCGCCGCGAGATTGTGCGAGGCGTTGAAAATCTCCTGATAACTCAGCCGTTGCGGATCCCGGCCGATCAGTGTCCGGCAGTCCGGCGGATCGACAATGGCGATATGGCCCGGGGCTGCTGCGACAGCCTTGTCGAAGGCGGTGTGGAGCGTCTCGTCTCCCCACCAGCCCTTGTCACGGTACTGGCGATGGCGCGCCTCTCGCGTCGTGGCCGTCATTGCGGCTCCTCCCGTCTCGGTCTGTTCTTGTTACTTGCTTAATCAAACCAATTCCCGCGCCGTCTGCCAAGTGCATTCTTCCGCGCAGCCGGCAAACTGTCGCACAGACCCGGTGTTACGCCCAAGTGAGTTTGACTATATAAGTGACGGATGACCCACATGATGACCCGTCCGCCTGCCGACCTGAAGCTCGTCCGATGCTGCTCGATCTGGCGTGCACTCGAGGATATCGGCGATGTGCCGACCATGCTGATCCTCGAGGCATTCTGGCTGGGGGAACGGCGCTTCGACGGCTTTCAGAAGCGCACCGGTCTGCTCAAGGCGCTGCTCAGCCAGCGGCTGAAACAGATGGTGGCGGCCGGCCTGCTGGAAAAGCGTCTCTATTGCGAGCGGCCGCCCCGCTATGAGTACATCATGACGGAGAAGGGGCGCGACCTCTATTGGGTCGCCCTCGCCATGCTGCGCTGGGAGCAGAAATGGGGCGCTGCCAAGGCCAAGTTCAAGGTGCGCCTGACGCACCGGACCTGCGGTGGCGACCATATCGATCCCGTACCGTTCAGCCTGTCGGCCGGCCGAGAATTCAATGCGCGCGAAGTCAGCTGGAAGCACGGCCCGGGCATGGGCTGGGTGACGCCGCGGCACAGCCGCCGGCGCAAGCCGCGCGGCGAGGAGCAGGGCGCGGACAATAATCTGCTCGATGTCATCCTGCGGGTGCTCGGCGACCGCTGGGCGTCGCTGATCCTGCGCTCCATCTTCACGGGTTTCCGCCGCTATGACGAAATCCAGAAGGATGCGGCGATCGCGACCAATATCCTGGCCGACCGGCTGCAATGGCTGATCGATATGGGCCTGATCCACAAGCGCGCCTATTCCGATGCGCCGCCGCGCTACGAGTATCGGCTCACCGAAGCGGGGATCGACTACTATCCCGTGCTGGTCATGCTGATGGTGTGGGGCGACCGCTGGTATCTGACGCCGGAAGGTCCGCCGCTCCTGCTCTTCCACCGCGACAGCGGCGAGCCGCTCAAGCCCGTCATGGCCTGTTCGAACTGTCACAAACCGCTCGATCCCACCGAGGTGGACTTCACGATCGAGCCGCTGGACGGTGAGGGTCAGCAGGTGTTCTCCACCCGCTGACCGCGCCGTTTCCGGTCAGGAGGCCGCGGCGATCTGCTCGCCCGGCGCCCAGGTGCCGTGGAAACCGGCCGGCACACGCTGGGGCAGTTTCACACGCGCCAGCGGCTTGCCGCCGAAATCGCGGGCATCGAGGATCAGGGCTTCGGACTGGCCGGTCGCACTGTCGGTCAGGAAGGTGATGACATAGCCATCGTCTTCCTCCGTCGCGCCGACGCGCGGTGCGAAGGCCGGCTCGGCGCCGTAAACGCCGTCGGCAAAGCGGTGTTCGATGCCGTTTCCGCTTTCCAGATCATACTTCACCAGCCCGTCGAACACCTGGGTATGCGTGTTGGGAATGGTGACGTGGTAGGCGTATTTCGTCTTGTGTCCCATCAGATCGAGATTGACGACGGGGAATTCGGTGCGGCGGTCGTCGAGATGCTCGACGGTCGTCTGGCCGGTCTTCATGTCGAAAGTCCAGCGGTGCAACTCGGCCTGCAGGGCCAGCACGGCGGCCATCGGCGCATAGGGGCCGAATTCCGGGTTCGGCGGCAGGCCGTTGTCGACCATCTTGCAGGCGTAGAAGACGATCTTGTCGCCTTCCTCCCAGGCATTGCAGCCGTGATAGATGTAGCAGGGCTCGGTCTCGAACCATTTGACATCGCCCGTGCCGTCGCGGCGCACCACGCCGAAACGGGCGGGCTGGTTCTTCGGCTGGTGGATCTGCCACATGCCATTGCGCAGGCCGGCCTCGGTGAACACGACCGGCAGATCCATCAGGATCATGTAGTTCTTCGTGATCATCATGTCGTGCGGCAGGCGCGGGCCGGGCAGTTCGACCTCCCGGAACCATTTCAGCTCATTATCTGCGGAAACGACGCCGGCCGACATCACCGGATTGTAGAGATCATAGTCGAAGAACAGGAATTCGCCGGTCTGGGAATCGACCTTGGAATGCGCCGACACATTCTTGGGGAGGCGGCCCGCAAAGGTCTCGGTCCGGATGGTCTCCAGGGTCCGCGGATCCATCCGCACCGGCTGGCCGGAGACATACCAGAGCGCCATCGCCGTGCCGTTATGGATGAGGATGTCGGTGTTCGCCGTGTCCTTGTAGGTCGTCAGCGCGCTGCGTTCGCGGCGGATCGGCTCCAGAATGCCGCCAGCGTCGAGCGTGCCGGCCCGCTCGGCCTCGTGATCGCGCGTACGGACATAGCGGTTGCGGTATTCCGCCTTGCCGTTCTCGAAGAAGATGCCGTGCACCATGCCGTCGCCGTCGAACCAGTGGTGCATCCCCTCCGGCGCATTCAGCGGATTCGGCCCGTTGCGCAGATAGGCGCCGTAGAGGTCGCGGGGGATTTCGCCCTCGACCTCGAGGTCCAGCGCCGTCACTTCCTTGCGGACCGGGGCATAAATGCCCTTGAGGTAGGGGTTGAACCGGTTGAGTTCGGTCAGCTCGTCGCGTTCGAATTCGGTCTGGATCATGGTCATGGGGTGTCTCCTCCCGGTCAGCCTGCCAGGGCCGCTGTTGTCGTCTTGGTGTTCGTGTCGTGAACCGGTGTTGCGCAAGCGGCGGCGTATTCCGCCGCGAGTTCATCCACGATCTCTGCGACCGGCTGGGTGCGCTTCACCGAACCGACGCCGTGACCGGCCGACCAGACATCGCGCCAGGCTTTCACCTGGTTCTCGCTGTCGGCGAAGTCCGGCCCGCTGCCGCGTGATCCGTCCGCGCCGATACCCATCTTCTCCAGGCTGGCGCGCAGATAGTGGGCCGGGGCACCGGTCAGCTTGTCGGAGAGAACGAGGTCCTCGAATTCGGCCGCGATCAGCATGTCGCGATATTCGGCGTCGGCCAGGCTTTCCCGGGCTGCGATGAAACGGGTGCCCATATAGGCGAAATCGGCGCCGAGGACTTCGGCGGCGCGGACCGCGCGGCCATCGCTGATGGCGCCGCCCAGCATGATCGGGCCATCGAAGAATTCGCGTACGGCGGTCACGAACGCGAAACTGGACATGGCGCCGGTGTGTCCGCCCGCGCCCGAAGCGACGAGAACGAGGCCGTCAGCACCCTGCTCGATCGCCTTGCGGGCGAATTTGACATTGTTGACGTCGGCAAAGACCAGGCCGTGATAGTCGTGGACCGCGTCCACCACCCGGCCCGGCCCGCCCAGTGCGGTGATCACCACATCGGGCCGGTACTGCTTCACCAGGTCCAGCTCGGCATCGAAGCGGCCATAGGTCGAATGCGTCACCATGTTCGCGGCGAAGGGCGCGCGCGCATTGTCGGCGTGGGGCGCGGCCAGCCATTCTTCCAGCACATCGATGGTGCGTGCGTTGGGGAAGGGGAAGGAGGCCATCAGTCCGGCGGCCCGCGTGGCGGCCACCAATTGCGGGCCCGACACCAGGAACATGGGTGCAACGACGGCGGGAAGGCGCATGCGGGCTTTCAGGCGGGCGGCGATCTCGGACTGTGACACGCGGGCTCTCCAACTAAACTTTCATAACCATACTCGCTGATGGCCGGCAGGACAAGCGCTTCTGCCGGCGTCCGCAGCAAGGCTCGCCGGAGCAGCTGCCGATGCCGGTCAAAATCCGTATTCGCACAGGAAATTCCGGGCTAGGCTCGCCGCTTCAAGGCTTGGAGGGAGGGCCGTATGAGCGTCGACAAGCAGATCTTTTCCGGCTGCATGCCGGCCCTGATGACACCGTGCAGTGCGGACGGGATTCCGGACTGGGATGCGCTTGTTGAAACGGGCCGCGGTCTTGTCGATGCCGGCATGGATGCCGTCGTCTATTGCGGCTCGATGGGCGACTGGCCGCTTCTGACCGACGAACAGCGATGCGAAGGCGTGGCGCGTCTGTGTGCGGCAGGCCTGCCCGTTGTCGTCGGCACCGGCGCACAGAATACCCGGCGCGCGGTCGAAATCACACGTCATGCGGCCGAAGCCGGGGCGGCCGGCCTGATGGTCATACCCCGCGTCCTGTCGCGTGGAAGTTCACCGGCGGCCCAGCACGCACATTTCTCGGCCATCCTCGAAGCGGCCGCCGGGCTGCCTGCGGTGATCTATAACAGTCCCTATTACGGCTTCGAAACACGCGCCGACCTCTTCTTCCAGCTGCACGGCCGCTATCCCAATCTCGTCGGCTTCAAGGAGTTCGGCGGTGCCGACGCGCTGAGCTATGCCGCGGAGACCATCACCGCCGGCAATGACGCGCTGACGCTGATGGTCGGCGTCGATACCCAGGTCTTCCACGGTTACGTCAATTGCGGTGCGACGGGTGCCATCACCGGTGTCGGCAATGCCCTGCCGGCCGAAGTGCTGCGCCTGGTCGAGCTCAGTCGCCGGGCGGCCGATGGCGATCCGGAGAGCCGGCGTCTGGCCCGGGAATTGTCGGAGGCGCTGGATGTTCTGGCGCGGTTCGATGAAGGGCCGGATCTCGTTCTCTACTACAAGCGGCTGATGGTTCTGGAAGGGCACGCGGCCTACAAGCATCAGCTCTATGCGCACGACAGGCTGAGCGCATCGCAGACGGCCTTCATCGACAATGCCTGGCGGCAGTTCCGCGCCTGGTGGGCCGGCTGGCCCGGCGCCGCTGGCTGAACGAGGCTGCGATGCGGGTCATTGACTCCCATACGGGTGGCCAGCCCACGCGGGTGATCGTCGAGGGTGGTCCGGACCTGGGTAGCGGATCGCTGCAGGACCGGCTGGAGCGTTTCCGGACCCGTTTCGATCACTACCGCACAATGGCGGTACTGGAGCCGCGCTGTTCGGATGCCATGGTCGGTGCGCTGTTGTGCGAGCCGGACGCGCCCGACTGTACGGCGGGGGTCATCTTCTTCAACACGTCCGGCTATCTGGGCATGTGCGGTCACGGAACGATCGGGCTGGCGGCGACCCTGGCCTGGATGGGCCGGATGGCGCCCGGTCTTCACCGCATCGACACGCCGGTCGGTGTGATCGAGCTCGAGCTCATTGATGCCAATACCGTGCAGTTCGAGAATGTCGAAAGCCGGTGCATGACAGAGGACGTCGAACTGGATGTGCCGGGCCTCGGCCGGGTGCGCGGCGATATCGCCTGGGGCGGCAACTGGTTCTTCCTCACCGAAGACGCCCCGCTGCCTCTGGTGCCCGCCAACATCCCCGAACTGACGCGCGAAGCATGGTCGGTGCGCCGGGCGCTGGCGGACAACGGCCTGACAGGCCTGGGCGGCGTCGAGATCGACCATATCGAGTTCTTCTCGAAGGCAGATGCCGCGCCCGGTGCCGACAGCCGCAACTTCGTCCTCTGCCCGGGCGGTGCCTATGACCGCTCGCCCTGCGGGACCGGCACGAGTGCCAAACTGGCCTGCCTGGCGCGCCGCGATCGCCTCGCACCGGGTGAGATCTGGGTGCAGGAAAGCATTATCGGCAGCCGGTTCTCGGGCCATTACCGGCCGGCGCCGGCGGGCGGGATCGTTCCGGTCATCACCGGAACGGCCCATGTATTCGCCGATGCGCGGCTGATCGATGATGCGACAGACCCTTTCCGTCTGGGCATTCTGTGACGACGAGGTGGACGGATGGTTGCGGAAGACGGGCATCCGGGGCTAGACAACCGTGCCGCCGGGACTGGTCGCGGCTGCCAATGCAAGCAGGAGACGTTTGGTGAAAGGTATTGTGCTGGCCGGGGGCTCGGGGACGCGCCTGTATCCGGTGACCCGGGGCGTGTCGAAACAACTCCTGCCGGTCTATGACAAGCCGCTGATCTACTACCCGATCAGCGCGCTGATGCTGGCGGGTATCCGCGACATCCTGATCATCACGACACCGGAAGACCAGGCCTCCTTCCAGCGCCTGCTGGGCGACGGTTCGGACCTCGGCGTGAATTTTTCCTATGCGGTGCAGCCGCGCCCGGAAGGCCTGGCCCAGGCCTTCATCATCGGCGAGGACTTCATCGGCGGCGAGCCGTGTGCTCTTGTCCTGGGCGACAATATCTTCTTCGGGCACGGCCTCCAGGGTCTCCTGAAGGACGCGTCCCGCCTGACGCGCGGCGCCGAGGTCTTCACCTACCAGGTGGCCGATCCGGAACGCTATGGTGTGGCCGAGTTCGACGACAGCCAGACCATTGTCTCGATCGAGGAAAAGCCGCTGAAGCCGAAGTCCAACTTCGCCGTGACGGGGCTGTATTTCTACGACAACACCGTCTGTGACCGCGCGCGCGAGGTGCGCCCCTCGGCCCGCGGCGAGCTGGAAATCACCACGCTCAACGAGATGTACATGCATGACGGCCTGCTGAAGGGCCATCTGATGGGCCGGGGTTATGCCTGGCTCGATACCGGAACCCACCAGTCACTGCTGGCGGCGGCCCAGTTCGTCGAGACGATCGAGACCCGGCAGGGCCTGAAAGTCGCCTGTCTGGAAGAGATCGCCTGGCGTCAGGGCTTCATCGATGACGAGCAGGTGCTGCGTCTGGCCCAGCCGATGCTGAAGACGGAATACGGCGCCTATCTGCAGCGGCTGGTCGGCGGCTAGCCGCCGTCCGCATCCAGTGCGAGCCGCTGTGTGAGTTCGCCGCGATTGCCGGCAATATCGGCGATGGTCACCCCATCGAGCACCTCCAGAAAGGCGTCGAGTGCCTTGCGCCAGGTCTTCGACAGCCGGCACACGCCGATCAGCGGGCATGTGTTGGAGTCGTCATTGAAGCACTCGGCCAGTTCCAGGGGGGCTTCGGTCAGCCGGACCACCTCGCCGACGGTGATCGTGTCGGCAGGCCGGGCCAGGCGGACCCCGCCGCTGCGGCCCCGGATCGTTTCCAGATAGCCCTCGCGGCCCAGCAGGTTGGCGATCTTCACCATGTGGTGGACCGAGACCTGGTGGATCATTGCGATGTCCGTCACCCGGCTGATGCGCTCGCCGCGCAGCGCCGTGTATTGCAGCATCCGCAAGGCGTAATTGGTAAAACTGGTGAGCCGCATAACCTGCCTTTGAAATACCGGTAAAAACCATACCGCAATTTGCGGGCGTCAGCCACTCGTGTGACGTTTCGATGACAGTGTCAGCGGGACCTGCCGATAGGTCAGGCCCGGCCAGAGCCCCGCGTCGGGGATATGGGTCGCCAGCACGATCGCGGCAGCATGGCCGCGCGCCCACGCGCCGAGGTTCGCGGCCAGTGTCTCGCGCATGGGCGCATCCAGGCCCGCGAAGGGCTCGTCCAGCAGCACAAGCTCCGGACCGCGCAGGATGGCCCGGGCGATGGCCAGACGCCGCAATTCGCCGCCGGACAGATTGCTGCCGCCCTCCTCGAGCGATTGATACAATCCCTCCGGCGAGCGCGTCACGACCGGCATGAAGAGCGCGGTCCGGCAGGCCTCCAGCAGGCGCGCATCATCGGCATCCGGCTGGGCCAGCCGCAGCGCATCCGCGAGTGTCCCGCGCATCGTGTCGGGCAGTTGCGGGGCAAAGCCCGTGTGCTGGCGGATCGCGGCCGCGCGCAGGTCTGCAGCCTCGATGCCGGCATAGTCCAGCGCCCCGCCCGGGGGCGGGCGGAGGCGGGCGAGGGTTTCCAGCAGCGTGGTCTTGCCACAGCCCGACGGGCCGGTGATCTCGGTGACGCTGCCGGCCGCCAGATCGAGATCCGGCACCTCGCACAGCGGCACCGCTCCGGGAAAACCGATCTGCAGCTGACGGGTTCTGACCGGCAGGATCGTCCCGGGCGCCGGCGCGGGATCGGCCGGCTCGGCTATCGCCGGGGGCGCGGCAATGCGCGTATTCAGCCGCGACAGGGCCAGTTCGGTCGCCGGATAAGCCGTCAGCGCGCCCAGCGCGATAGCCAGGCTCTGGTGTGCCGCGAGCACCGACAGCGCCGTTCCGGCGAGAAGCGGCACTGTGGCGCCGCTACCCAGCATGACGGCCAGCGTCGCCGACAGGCCGCCCAGCATGGCGATGAAGGCGCCGGCCAGCCGTGTGCGCCGCCCGGCAGCGAGCGCCTGCCCCGCCGTTTCAGCGGACAGGGATCCCAGCGCTGCGGCCGCATCGCCGAACCGGCCCAGCGCTTCCAGCTCGACCCGGTTCTCCACCAGGCTGGCCGCCTCGCGGCGGTAGCGGTCGTTCAGTGTCTGCAGGCGGGCATCGATCCGGCGTTGCTCGGCGATGCCGAACCGGCCTGTTGCCAGCGCAAGCGCCAATCCGCCAGCAACGACCGCGAGCGGCACCCAGCCGGCAAGACCGGCAAATACCAGCGCGATAAGCGAGGCCGCGGCGGCACTCGCGGCGGGCAGCCACAGGCGGAGCAGGGCGCCTTCGGCGAGGCGCACATCATCCAGGAAAACGGCCAGACTGTCCGATGCCGGTCTGGCCAGCCCGGCACGGGCGCGCGCCTCGGCCTCGAACAGGTGGCGACGCAGCCGCGCCGACAGGCGCAGCGTGGCATCGTGCCCGACCAGCTGTTCGCCATAGCGCGCCAGGATGCGTCCCATCGCGGTGCCGCGCACCGTGGCGCTCGGATAGAGATGGTTGAAGGCATAGGCACTGCCCGCAGCGCCGGCGATGGCGCTGGCGGTCAGGAACCAGCCCGATACGCCCAGCAGCAGCGCTGCCATCGCGCCGCCGGCGGTCGCCAGCAGGAAGGCCAGAGCGATCCGGCCACGGAATGGCCGGCCCAGCCGGGTCCACAGCGCGATCATGAGCGGCGCTCCATCGCAATGACGGCGTCGGCGATGTCGCGCGCGGCAGGGTCGTGACTGGCCATGATCACGGTTCGCCCGGCGGTGAGCCGGCGAAGGGTTGTCAGCAGCGCATCCTGGCGTTCGGCGTCGAGATGGGCGGCAGGTTCGTCGAACAGCAGGACAGGCGCGCCTGCGAGCAGGGCCCGGGCGAGGGCAAGCCGCTGCAGTTCGCCGCCGGACAGTCCGCAGCCGCCGGGTCCGATCCGCATGTCGAGCCCGTCCGGCCGGTCCGCAACAAAGTCGCATCCGGCTGTATCGAGCGCAGCCAGGCAAGCAGCATCGTCGGCGTCCGGAACGGCGAGGCGGAGATTGTCGCGGATCGTGCCTTCCAGTGCCCAGGGCTTCTGTCCGATCCAGGCTATGGAGCTGGCCAGCGAGTGGCCGGCCGGCAGGATCTCGCCGTCGACACGGATTTCGCCGCCAACCGGTTCGGCCAGGGCCAGCAGCGACATCAGCACCGATGTCTTGCCGCATCCGGACGGCCCCCAGAGCAGGGTGATCCGTCCCGGTTCGGCAATGGCGTCGAAGCCTGCGACCACGACCTGCCCGCTGCGGGCCAGATCGACGGACTGCCAGACGATCCGCGGTGCTTGCCCGAGCGCGTCGAGCCGGACGATGGGCGTTGCATCTCCGGTCTCGGCAAGCTGGGCGAGGGACTCGGCCCCGGCGCGCGCGTCGCTGCGCGCATGGTGAAGCGCGGAGAGCTGGCGCACGGGCGCAAAGAATTCCGGCGCCAGCACCAGGGCGGCCAGCCCCTCCCGCAGGGTCAGGGTCTCGAAAGTCTCGAACGGGAAGACCCCCAGCAGCTTGAAACCGACATAGACGGCCACCAGCGCGATCGAGATCGAGGCGAAAAACTCCAGCACGGCGGTCGAGAGGAAGGCGACCCGCAGGATTGCCATGGTGCGGCGGGCCAGCTCGTCGGCGGCCGTTTCGATCACACCGGCTTCGCGCGTCACGCCGTTGAAGGCGCGGATCGTCCCCGCCATCCTTACGCGGCTCTCGAAGGTTCCGGCGAGCGCATCGAGAGCGCCCTGCTGGGCGCGGGCCAGGGCCGCGGTTTCCGACGCCGTCAGCCAGATGAAGACCGGCAGCATCACGGTCGAGGCCAGGATCAGTGCGCCGGCCAGCCAGCTCTGGGTGAAAATGGCGATGACGATGAGGACCGGGGTAATGACGGCGGCGGTCCGGCCCGGCAACCAGTGGGCGGCATGACCGGAAAGAATGGCGGTGCGGTCGACCAGCTGCGCCGTGCGTTCACCGCCGGCCGCACCGTCGAACAGGGCCGGACCGGTCCTTGCCGCCAGACTTGCCATATCCTGCCGTGCCGCCGCGACCAGTCCCTGTCCGGCGTGCTCGGACGCCTGCGAGCGGAGCCAGTTGAAACCGCCGCGGCCAATGAGTGCCGCGCCCGCGACCAGGAGGGCGGGCAGGGCGTTGCGTCCGTCCACAAGGGCCGGGATCGCCGTGGCAAAACCCAGCGCAAAGGCGATGGCAGCGAGCGTGTCCAGAAGGATCGCCAGTTCCGCCAGCCGCACATCGCGCTGCGCAGCGCGTGTCCAGCCTTTCAGGCGGGCAGCGGCCGCCGTTTGCGTATCGGTTTTTGCGGTCATGCAGCCCGTGCGGATTCCATGTGCGACGTTTCGCCCGTTGCGCCCGTCTATAAAACTTGTATTTCAAGTGCAAGTTAACGCGTCGGAACCGGAGTTCAACCATGGAACACTTACTGGTCGCGGACCTTTCGCGATGGCAGTTCGCGCTCACGGCGATGTACCACTTCCTGTTCGTACCCCTGACCCTCGGCCTTTCGATGATCCTGGTGATCATGGAAGGCGCCTACGTCCTGACCGGCAAGCAGGTCTGGAAAGACATCACAAAATTCTGGATGAACCTGTTCGGGATCAACTTCGTGCTCGGGGTTGCGACCGGGATCACCATGGAATTCCAGTTCGGCACGAACTGGTCCTACTACTCGCACTATGTCGGCGACATTTTCGGTGCTCCGCTCGCGATCGAGGGCCTGATGGCCTTCTTCCTGGAGGCGACCTTTGTCGGCCTGATGTTCTTCGGCTGGGACAAGCTGTCGCGTCCGGTCCACTGGCTCGTCACGGGCCTGGTCGCCCTGGGCTCGAACCTCTCGGCCCTGTGGATCCTGATCGCAAACGGCTGGATGCAGGCGCCCGTCGGGTCGGAATTCAATCCGGACACGATGCGCATGGAGATCACCAACTTCATGGAGGTGCTCTTCAACCCGGTCGCCCAGGCCAAATTCGTGCACACGGTGTCGGCGGGCTATGTGACCGCCTCGGTTTTCGTGCTCGGCATCTCGGCCTTCTACCTCCTGAAGGGGCGTCATCGCGGACTGGCCAAGCGGTCGGTCGCGGTCGCGGCGTCCTTCGGCCTGGCCTCGGCCCTGTCGGTTGTCGTTCTGGGCGATGAGAGCGGCTATACGCTGACCGATCACCAGCGCATGAAACTCGCGGCCCTCGAGGGCATGTGGCACACCGAGGAGGCGCCGGCGCCGCTGACACTGGTCGGTCTGCCCGACCAGGAGGCGCAGGAAACCCGCTACGAGATCCAGGTGCCCTGGCTGCTGGGCCTGATTGCCACGCGCAGCATCGACGGCGATGTCGAAGGCATCCTGCCGCTCGTCGCCATCGCCCAGGACCGGATCGAGAACGGGATATCGGCCTATGATGCGGTCCAGCGGCTCAATGCCGATCCGGAGAATGTGGCGGCGCGCGAACAGTTCGAGCTGACCAAGCAGGATCTGGGCTATGCCCTTTTGCTGATGCGCTATGTCGACGATCCGCGCGAGGCGACGCCGGACCAGATCCAGCAGGCCGCCTGGGATACGGTTCCCAACGTCGCCATGGCCTTCTGGTCCTTCCGCATCATGGCGGGCCTCGGCTTCTTCTTCATCGCGGTCTTTGCCCTGGCCTTCTACCTTGTGAGCCTGCGCCGGCCCTTCCCGCGCTGGTTCCTGCGCCTGGCCGTGGCGATCATTCCCCTGCCCTGGATTGCCGCAGAGCTGGGCTGGGTGCTGGCCGAGACCGGCCGCCAGCCCTGGGTGATCGATGGCGTGCTGCCGACCTTCATGGGGGTGTCCAGCCTGTCCGCCAGCCAGGTGATCCTGACGATGGTCGGCTTCACCCTTCTCTACGGCACGCTCGCCGTGATCGAGGTGACGCTGATGGTCCGGGCGATCCGCAAGGGCCCGGCGTCAGAAAAGCCGGCCATGACACACCAGCCCGCGTCCGGCGGCTTCCCCCAAGCCGTGCCGGCACCGCTCTACGACCGATAGGAGACGCATATCATGGAACTGCCTCTCGACTATCCGACGCTCCGCGTCATCTGGTGGGGCCTTCTGGGCGTCCTCCTGATCGGCTTCGCCCTGACCGATGGCTACGACCTCGGTGTTGCGACCCTGCTGCCCTTCGTCGCGAAGACCGATGCCGAACGCCGGCTCGTGATCAACACGATCGGCCCGATGTGGGAGGGCCACCAGGTCTGGCTCATCCTGGGCGGCGGCGCGATCTTTGCCGCCTGGCCCTATGTCTATGCCGTCAGCTTTTCCGGCTTCTATCTCGCCATGTTCGTGGTGCTGTCGGCGCTGATCCTGCGGCCGGTCGGTTTCAAATACCGCTCCAAGCGGGAGAGCACGGCCTGGCGCAGCAGCTGGGACTGGGCGCTCTTCATCGGCGGCTTCGTGCCGGCGCTGATCTTCGGGGTCGCCGTGGGGAATGTGCTGCGCGGTGTCCCGTTCGACTTCGACAGCATGCTGCGGGCCACCTATGAAGGCGGCCTGTTCGGCCTGCTCAACCCCTTTGCCCTGCTCGTCGGCCTGGTCTCGGTCGCCATGCTGGTCATGCACGGTGCGTCCTGGATCGTGGTGAAGGCCGAAAAGGGACCGGTACGCGACCGGGCGGCCCGCTTCGGATCGATCGCGGCCATGCTGACCATCGGCCTGTTCGTCATTGCCGGTATCTGGACCGCCACGCTGCTGCCCGGCTACACGATCACGACGGACGTCCTGCTCGACGGCCCGTCCAATCCGATGCGCAAGGCCGTCAGTGTCGAGGCCGGCGCCTGGGTCAACAATTTCGTGCGCTATCCCTGGATGGTGCTGGCGCCGCTGATGGCCGTGGCGGGGGCCTTCCTGGCTGCCGTCAGCCTGGGCAAGAAGCGTAATGCGGCGAGCCTGGCCGGGTCGGCCATGTCGGTCTTCGGCGTCGTCGCCACTGCCGGCGTGTCGATGTTCCCCTTCATCCTGCCGAGCTCGCTCAATCCCGATGCCAGCCTGACCGTGTGGGACAGCTCGTCCAGCCACGGCACGCTCTTCTTCATGCTGATCATGACGGCGATCTTCGTGCCGCTGATCGTTTTCTACACCAGCTGGGTATTCAAGGTGCTCTGGGGACGTGTGACGTCCGAGCAGGCCGCCTCGCCCGGCTCCTACTGACCGGAGGTCTTGGAACCATGTGGTATTTTACCTGGGTACTCGGTCTTGCCGCCGCCCTCGGCTTTGGAATTCTCAACGCGCTCTGGCTGGAGTTCACCACGGATGCGGAGGATGGCGGGCTGGATTGATGTTGTGCTGTCGCGTCAGGCGGCCACATCCTGACGCGGCGGCACCCGTCCGCTCGCCATGAACTCGGCCAGTTGCAGGCGGTATTTGCGCCCCACACGCACCATCTCCCCATTGGCCAGCTCGACCGAATGCGTGCCGTGGCGGTCGGCATGGGTGCGCTCGATGTGATGCACATTGACGATCGCCGAGCGGTGAATGCGCAGGAAGTCCGCCGGGTCCAGCCGGTCCTCCAGTTCGCGCAGCGAGATCCGGTGCAGGAGCTGCCGGTTGCGCAGGTTGAAATGGACATAGCTGCGCGCCGCCTCGATCCACACGATCTGCGACTGGGGCACCCGCACGGTTTCATTGCGGCAGCGGATCCAGAAATCCCGGTAAACCGGTGCACCCGCATCGGAGGCGTGTCCCTGGCGAATGCCGGCCAGTGTCTCGCTGAGTACGGCAACGCGTGCGAGGTCCCGCCGTTGCTGCAGCTCGGTGCGTACGCGGCGCAGGCATTCCTCCAGTCGCGCCGTTTCCACCGGCCGCAGCAGGAAGTCGGTCACCTGAAGCTCGAATGCGGTGAGCGCGTGGATCGGCAAGTCGCCCATCATCACAATGACCGGGCCGTCGTCTCCGGTACCCGCCGGGCGTGCCAGAAGACGTTCGAGCCGCGGCTGGTCGCTGCCAAGAAACACCACGTCCGGCGCTGTCGCGTGCCAGGGGTCATCCTGGCCGGCCGACGGACGGGCGCCGACGCATATTGTGTCCGCGAACCGGTCGAGTTGCCGCTGCAATTGGGTCCGGGCCAGTTCACGGCTTTCAAGGATGAGGCAGCGCATGGCGGTCCTCCACATAACGCACTGAATAACGTGATGGTTTTGCTACCGCGGTGTTGCGGACATGCCTATATGCCTTGCCCGGGCGTGTGACGGGTTTGCCGGTGTTCGGGTTCGTCACAGGCGCTGGTGGGTTAAACCCAGAACCCGTCATTCGTCGCCTTCTGACGCCGTTTGCAACAAGCGGCCGTGATTGGCCGCAATTCCGGGCGGGTCGGCACCTCGGTCTTGCTAGGTGCGGCCGCGAGAGGTGACAGAAATGTAAGCCCCCCGCGTGGTCGCCGTCATGCTCCGGGTGACAGGCTGGACGGGTTAATCAGGGTGGTTCGAAGCGTGGGGAGGCACGGCGTGACGACGCAGTTTCCAGATTCACATGGCAGGGGTATCCCGATGCGCTGGACCCTTCGCGTTGTCGCCGGCGGCTGCATCGTCTGGGCGCTCCTCGTTCTCGTCTTCGTCGCTGTCCAGTATAATGAAGCCGTGTCGGACGGAGCTCCGGCGAGCTTCGCACTCGGCGTCCGGCATCAATCCGTGTTCTCCGCGATCGCCCTGCCTGCGATCATTGCGGGCGCCCTGGTCGGACTGCGTCACGCGCTTGCACACAGCCCGACCTGGCGCCGCTGTATCGAAGCCGCCGGCGTCGTCGCGATATTCTCGATGGGCGACTATTTCTGGACGGTGCTGGTTCTGTCTGCCTACACCGGCGTGCCGGCCCAGACGCTCGTGGCATCCACACCCTCCCTGTTCTGGCTGATGCTGCCGACCTTCACGGGCATGGCCTATCTGGCCGGCGCCCAGCTGAAGGGGCTGGTTCAGCGCAGTGGCGATGCGGCGCGGGGAGGCCGGACGGCGCGCCTGGCCGTACGGTCGGCCGGACGGACCGATTATGTGGCACTGGACGACATCGTTATTGTGTCCGCACAGGGCAATTATGTGGCCCTTGTCGACCGCTCAGGGCGCGAAGTGCTGCACCGTGCGACCATGATCGAGATGGCGCAGATGCTCGACGGACAGGGTTTCGTCCAGGTGCACCGGTCGCATTTCGTGCGTCCCTCGGATGTCGTTTCGACCGAACAGCGCCGTGAGCGGATCGCATCGGTCCGGCTTCGCAGCGGCCAGATTCTCCCGGTCAGTGCGACCGGCAGTGCGGCGCTGATGGCGGCTTTGAACAACACCGCGGCCGTTTCACCGGCCTGACCTCCTGTCCGCAGGGTTGCCCGTTGCTGGCAACACACCGCTCCCGTTCGACCCATTCATATTGAGACGTGTTCACCCGCGCTGGTCGGATCAGTCCGTCAGCGCCCGTCCGCATGTCCGAAAGGACCCCGGCGCGCTGGCCGTTGACCACCAAACAAGAGTGCCGGCCCGACCGGCCTCGGGGGATAATATGAACGCGATCAAGAAAACTCTTCTGGGCACGACCGCCTGTTTCGGGCTCGCCCTTTCGGCCGTGACCGGGGTCTCCATCATGACGGCACCGGCCGTGCTGGCACAGTCCTACACAACAGGGGGTGTTGGCGGCACGGTTCTGGATGAGGCAGGCAATCCGGTCTCCGGCGCGACTGTCACCGCCGTGTCCAGCGACCGGGGCTCGACGCGCACCGTTACGACCGGCGCCGATGGCCGCTTTTTTATCGGCCGCCTGGAGGTTGGCAATTACACGCTGACGGCAGCCGGGGCCGGTTACCAGACGGTGTCCGATGATGGTGTCCGAGTCTCGGTGGGCTCGTCCGCTGCCTACGAGTTTGTCTTGCCGGCGGGGATGGCCGAGGACGTGATTACCGTGACGGGACAGGCAGTGCAGGTCGATGTGTTCCAGGCTTCCGAGACCGGGCTGGATATCGATGTCCAGGCCGTGTTCGACCAGGTGCCGATCGGCCGCGATGTGACGTCGCTGACCCTGCTCGCGCCAGGCACCGTGATCGGCGACAATGACTTCGAGGAGGGGCTGAGCACGGGTTTTGCCTCGATCTCGGGCGCTTCGCCGGGCGAGAACGCCTTCTATGTCGACGGCATGAACATCACCGACTTCCGCAACTTCCTCGGTGCGTCGGCTGTGCCTTTCCAGCTGTATGACCAGCTGGAGATCAAGTCCGGCGGTTATCAGGCCGAGTTCGGGCGCTCGACCGGCGGGGTGGTGAATGCCGTGACCCGCTCCGGCACGAATGAGTGGCACTACGGGTTCAATATCTTCTACTCGCCGGACGAGCTTCGAGAGGATTCCCCGGATACCTACGCTCAGGCAAACCGGTTCGACCAGCGCATGACGCTGGAAAGCGACTTCTGGGTGTCGGGCCCGATTATCGAGGACCGGCTCTTCATCTACGGCCTGTACTCGCCGCGCCTGATCGAGGCGATCAACATCACCGAGGCGGGACGCGAGGAAGTCGATCGCACGGACGACCCGTTCTTCGGTTTCAGGCTCGATGCCAACCTTTTCGAGGGGCACACTGTTGCCTGGACCAGTTTCTCCGACGACCGCACCACAGTGCGCGAGGCAAGCGATCTGATTTTCAGTGCTGACGGCTCCGAGATCGTCAGCCGCAATCCGGTTGGTCAGACCAGCTTCCTGGAAGGCGGCGACGTCAATATTCTTCGCTATTCCGGAGCCTGGACAGACTGGTTGACCGTCTCGGTCACGGCTGGCCGGCAGACCTTCAACCAGAGCATAATCGGCAGTACGGACAGCAATCCGGCGATCATCGATGTGCGGGATCCCAATGGCGCTCCGATCCAGCTCGGCAATTGGGGGGAACTCGTCCCGGCCGTCGGTACGGATACGCGCGAACTCATGCGCGCCGATGCAGACATCTACGCCAACTTCTTCGGCGAGCATAATATCCGCGTCGGTGTCGACCGGGAGACGCTGACGGCTGAAGACCGCTCCTTCTACTCCGGGGGCGTCTACTATCGGCTCTACGATCCGGCCTCGTGCGAAGCGCAGGGCGGTCAGGCCGGCCGTGAGTGTGTCCGCGTGCGGCAGCTTGATCGTGGCGGCGCATTCGAGACGATCCAGACGGCCTTCTATATCCAGGATTCCTGGCAGGTCACGGATCAGCTGAACCTCAATATCGGCCTGCGCAACGAAACCTTCGACAACCGCAATTCGGGCAGTGACACCTTCACCCGTATCGAGGACCAGCTGGCACCGCGCCTGGGTGTGTCCTACGACTATTTCGGAGACGGGTCGCTGGAGCTGTTCGGCTTCTATGGCCGCTACTTCCTGCCTGTTGCCACCAATACGAATATCCGGATGGCAGGCGCCGAACTCTTCACCCAGGACTGGTATCAGTTCACCGGGCTGGACGCGAACGACGTGCCGCAACTCGAAGGCGGACCGTTCCTGGAAGAGCTGTTCGGTGACGGGACCGTGCCGGATACCCGGGCGGTGACCGACCAGTATCTCGATCCGATGTATGTGGATGAATTCATCATCGGCGCGCGCTGGATGATGAATGATCTCTGGGACTTCAGCGCCAGCTACACCTATCGTGATCTGGGCGTGACGCTGGAAGACGTGGCGATCGATGCTGCCGTTATCGCTTACTGCAATGCCAACGGCATTACCGTCGGCGGCACGCCCTGCGAGGATGTCTGGACGGGCTTCCACCAGTATGTGCTGACCAATCCCGGCGAGGATATGCGGGTCTATCTGCCCGAACTCGACGAGACCGTCGATCTGAGCGCCGCGGATCTGGGCTATCCCACGCCGACGCGGACCTATGAAGCGCTGACGCTGACCTTCGACCGGGCTTTCGACAATGGCTGGGATCTGCACGGTTCCTGGACGCTGTCGCGCAGTGAAGGCAATTACGAGGGGACGGTGAAATCGGACAATGGCCAGGACGATGCGGGGATCACGACTTCCTTTGACCAGCCGGGTCTGACCGACAATTCCGATGGCCTGCTGCCCAACCACCGGGCCCACAAGATCAAGCTGTGGGGCAATTATGCCTTCACCGATCAGTTCTCGGTCGGGGCTGCGATGCAGGTGACCTCGCCGCGGAGCTTCGGTTGTATCGGCTTCCACCCGACGGATGACTTCGCGCAGGCCTACGAGTCCGAGTCCTTCTTCTGCAACAGCCAGCCGACGCCGCGGGGCAGCCAGCTGGAGAGTGACTGGGTCTACAATGTCGATCTGGCCTTCATCTACCGGCCGGTGGACCTGCCGCTGGGTGGGGAGCCCGTGCTGCGGATGGATATCTTCAACGTCTTCGACAGCTCGGGCGTCACCGACATCCGCGAAATCGGCGAGACGGCCCTCAACGTGCCGGATCCGAACTATGGCGCGCCGCGGACCTATCAGCCGCCCCGCTCCGTCCGCTTCGGACTGAGCTGGGCCTTCTAGACCGGGGGGATGCCGCCGACCCTGACGGCGGCACCGGGCTGGGAAACGGCGGGCCATGCGCCCGCCGTTTCTTTTTTGGTCGGATACGGCGGACGAATGAAGCGAAATTCCGAACCCGGTGGGTCCGCCTTCGCGGCCCTGAGCGCGTTCCATGTGAGCATCGACCCCAACGCTGAACGCGGTGACGAGTTCGGGTCGAGCGGAGCGGGAACTAAAGAAGAAGTGGCGCACCCAAGAGGATTCGAACCTCTGACCTCTGCCTTCGGAGCTGGTCTAAGGGCCTATCCGAATTGCACGATAGAGTACGCCAGAGCACTCTAACATTCTGAAATGTATTGATTTTCAGAATCAGAGCTCCGAAGCCTCTATCCGAGAATGCGCCTTGATTTCCGTCCGCGTGCTTGCGTGGTGCTTACTCGAAATCGGGGCTTCCGAGGGACGGGAGCATGGCCAAGCTGACCAAACGATTTGTAGAGGCCGTCGAGCCGCAGAGAGAAGGGCACGTCGTCTGGGACGACGAGTATCCGGGCTTCGGTCTTCGCGTCTATCCCTCGGGCAAGCGCAGCTACATCGTCCAGTATCGGTCTCGAGGTCGGTCGCGCCGCTACACGATCGGACTTCATGGTGTCTGGACGCCCGAGACCGCGCGTCGCGAAGCCAAGGCGCTGCTCGGACAGGTCGCCCATGGCGGCGATCCCGCTGAAGAACGAGAGGAAGACCGCAAGGCGCTGACCATTAAGCAGCTCTGTGAGCAGTACATCGCTGACATGGAAGCCGGCCTCATCCTGGGGAAAGGCGGCCGGCCGAAGAAGGAGACCACCATCGCCACCGATGTCGGCCGTATCCGCAGGCACATCATTCCGCTTCTCGGGACACGACGCGTGCGGGACATCACCAAGCCGGACATGAACAACCTGATGAAGGACATCATTGCCGGCAAGACGCGCGTGACAATGAAGACCGAAAAGCTCCGCGGCAAGGCCATCGTCCGCGGCGGCCGCGGCACCGCGATCCGGACGATGGGTCTGCTTGGCGGCATCTTCTCATACGCAGTCGAGGCCGGGGTGATCGAGCACAATCCTACGCACGGCCTCCGCAAGCCGAAATACCAGGTTCGCGACCGCCGGCTAAGCGAAGCTGAGTACCGCATTTTGGGAGACATCCTTCGTCAGGCTCAGCGAAGCGACCGCTGCAGGATACATGCCGAGATCCTCAGGCTGATTACGCTGACCGGCTGCCGGCGCGGAGAAATCGTCAACCTCAAATGGAGCGAGGTCGATCTTGAGGGAAGCTGTCTGCGGCTGGTCGATAGCAAGGAAGGCTCATCGGTTCGTCCTGTCGGCCTTCCGGTCGTGGAATATCTGGAGAAGGAACGACCGCACAGAACCGGAACTTATGTCTTTCCCGGCCAAGGCATCGACAACGCGGTCGGCAACTTCCCGCAGAGCTGGAAGAAGCTATTCAAAGACACGCCGCTCTGGGATGTGACGCCTCACGTACTGCGGCACAGTTTCGCGAGCATCGCGAACGACTTGGGCTTCACAGAGATCACGATCGCAGCATTGATCGGGCACGCGAAAGGTTCGGTGACGAGCAAGTATGTCCACACGCTAGATTCTACGCTGATCATGGCTGCTGACACCGTGTCCGGCTACGTGAAGGCGCTGCTCGAAGGGGTCGAGTTCAGGCGGAACACCTACACACTGGACCGACAATCCCGGCAGAATGCGATCGAGCTGATGCTCACCGAGTCGAGGCCGGCCGTTTGACTTCCGGAAGTTCTCGATGAATTTTCGAATGCATCCTGTCTTAGATTTCTAGAATTTATCTAAGCGCCAAATCTGACAGCTAATTCTGAGGTGGCCTACAGGCCATGCATGAGCAACACTAATTCACCGCTAGAGCATCTAGTATTAAAGCTATTGCGCTATCGGCCTGTTGATAATCTGAAAAGCGGCCAAAGCTGAATCGTATACACTCCGATGCAGTCTCGCGATCAATTCCCATGGCACTCAGAACATGTGAGGGCCCAACCGCCCCTGACGAACAGGCGGACTGTGTCGATGCAGCTATGTGGGGCTGTAGACGAGCCAATAGGTCGGCCGCATTCTGCCCCTGGAAATGCATCAACGCATTTCCAGGGTGACGGTCTTCCCGCGCACCAACTAAGTTAGCAATCTGTTTTTCTTCAAGCTGTTCGACAAACCGATCCTTGATTAAAGCGATCCGTTCGCGCTCATTCGGTCCATCAATTGAAACGAGCCGGCAGGCCTCGCCGAATCCCACAATCAACTCCGTAGGCATCGTCCCTCCACGACGTCCACCTTGCTGACCGGCGCCCGCGACAACGGGTCTGACAAACTTAGTCACACCGGGACCCGTTAGGAGTGCGCCGATACCTTTGGGGCCATAGAGCTTATGTGCGGAAATCGTCGCGAACGGGATGTCTAGATCAAGAAGGTCGATGTCCATTGCGAGAGGGGCCTGAGCAAGATCCGCATGAAGCGGGACGCTACGGGATCTACAGAGCGCGGCAATCGTAGCAAGCTGTGCGATAGCCCCGTTCTCGTTGTTGACACCGATCACGGAAACAAGCGCTGTCTCATCGCTTATCATTGCCCGTAGTTTGTCGGGGTCCGGGGCTCCTCGCTCATCGAGTGGAATGTGCTTCACCGTCAAGCCGCTACTGTTCGCTTCGTTGCGGATGGACCCATGATCCGCCGAACCGATTAGAACCTCGTTGCGTCCCGTTTGGGATGCGATTGCTTTCGCCGCATTCAGCGCCATCGCGTTTGCCTCACTCGCGCCTGATGTGAAGATCACATCATCAGCCTGTAGGCCAAAAAGAGCGGCAACCTGTGTGGCAGCGGCGTCAATTGCCGCAGCCGCTCGCCAACCAAGCACGTGATCAGCCGCATGAGGGTTAGCGAAGTGCGTCGCAAACGCCGCCTGCATCACTCGCAAGACACGATCGTCCAATGGTGTTGCGGCCTGATAGTCGAGGTAGATGGTATCGCCGACTTGCATGGGGTCCTCAGTGCTGGACGATGTCTCCAGTACCTTGTATAACTTTTCGTGCTGGATGACATCCCCAGGAGGCAAAGTGAGTGCTCAAGAACTGAAAAACGATCAGTACCGCCCATGCTTTTCCGGGCATGAGACGTTTCCTTTGCGCTACGGTTGGCTGCAAAAGGCCTATCGCGCCGTCGGCGGAGCACCCTCGCCCAAGGATGCTGTTCACGCATTCCGTGACCCGGAATCGATCGCGCGCTTTGGTGTTGGGCGAAACATGGTGGGCGCAATACGGTATTGGGCGACCGGCGCCGGCATTCTTGACGAAACAGACGAGGGGCTCACAACAACGTGGCTCGGCGAAATGCTGTTTGGTCAAGATGGGACTGATCCCTATCTTGAGGAAGACGCCTCTCTTTGGCTGCTCCACTGGCATTTGGCCGCACGTCCGCGCCTAACGTCAGCCTATTGGCTCTTCAACGAGTTCCGTGGTGGCAGCTTTGTCAGGCAAGATATCGTTACAGCCCTGCTGACACTTGCCCAGGAATGCGGATGGAGCCGGGTGGCCCCCACGACTGTCGACCGCGATCTTCAATGCCTGCTCAGGACTTATATTGGCGGCCGCGGCTCAAGCGATGCGGGAGATTCCATACTCGCCGAACTCGGGCTGATCCGTCCTATCGATAAGCAAAGATCGAGGCTTTCGCGCGGGCGAAAGCCAAGTCTTCCCGACGCCGTATTTCTGTTTTGTCTCAACGAGTTTTGGGAGAACTTTTCGCCCGCCCAGAACACGATGTCTTTCGAAAACGCGGCATATGCGCCGCAATCCCCGGGAAGGGTCTTTCTGCTTGATGAGGAAGACATCGTTGAACGACTCGAGCGGCTCGAGGAGGTATCGGGCGGATTACTCGCCTGGTCTGAAACAGCAGGATTACGGCAGATCATCCGCAGCGGCAAACGTTCAGCGGACCTTGAGCGGAGCATCCTGCGTGATGCACTCGCAAGTGCGCATTTGCAGGAGGCCGCGTGACCGAGCCTATAATAATCACACCGAGATTCCGTCGTTCCGTAAGAATCGACTCCGATTTTGCCTCCGCCACGGCGATCGACGGCTTCTATTGTCCGCCATCGTTTCAAGCCGCTATAGGCTTCATGGCTGCGCATGTGGCAGATACTGAACAAGGCGCGTTCACCTGGACAGGCCCCTATGGGGGCGGCAAATCGAGCCTTGCGCTAGCGCTTGCCTGCCTCTTCGGCGCACCAAAGCCTGTCCGGGAACAAGCCGCGTCATTGTTCGGCGAAGCGGTCATGACCGCCTTAAAGGCCGCTTTACCGCATTTCCCCGCTCGCTGGAGCGTATTGCCACTTGTCATCGAGCGCCGCTCCATTTCTGCACAACTCGCTGAACTTCTGGGGCTTCCTGAGGACGCAGCATCAGCCGCTATTCTCGGTGAAATCCAACGCAGAACAAAAGACCGCGGCCTCCTCCTTATTTTTGATGAACTCGGGAGAGGCCTTGAAGCCGCCGCCGACGGTGAAGGTGACATACATTTGTTGCAGGATATCGCGGAGCTCGCGTCCCGAAGTCACGGCAGGTTGATCTTTCTCGGAATCTTGCACCAGGCCTTCGAAGAGTATGCCGAACGCCTCAGCCGAAAAGCGCGAGATTCTTGGGCGAAGATCCAGGGCCGATTTGTCGACATTTCGATCTCCGTTTCGTTGGAAGAAACCATAGAACTTATCGGCGAGGCGCTGGGCCATCAACGCGCCGTCCGAAAAGCGCTGCCACTCGCTGAGGCGTGCGTCGAGCACCTTCGCCCGGCGAGAAGCAAATCCGACGTCAAACGCATGGCTGGCAAACTCGCACGAACGGCACCGCTTCATCCCTTCACAGCTTGCCTCTTGGGTCCTTTGTCTCGAAGGAGATTTGGTCAAAACCAGCGGAGCATATTCTCGTTTCTCAGCTCGGCCGAACCTTTTGGGCTGCAGGATGTCCTAACCCGGGAAGCCGTCGATGGCTTTTTTCCGCCCTATCTCCTTTGGAGCTACCTGCAGGCCAATTTCGAGCCCGCCATTCTATCCTCCCCCGACGGTCGCCGGTGGGCACTGGCACATGACGTCATCGAAAGAGCGATGGCGCGAGGGGCTAGCGATACCGAGCTGAAGACTCTGAAGACGATAGCGGTCCTAGATCTGCTTAAAGACAGATCCGGTCTGGCGACACAGCCCGGGACGATTGCGTTGGCGCTCCACGAGATTGACCGGGTTGACGTCGATAGCGCATTGGCAAGTTTGGAACGGCAATCAGAAATCGCCTTCCGAAAACACACTGGCACTTATGTGCTTTATGCAGGGTCAGATTTCGACGTTGAAGCACGATTGCAGGAAGCGATCGCCGAGACGAACGATGTTGATCTAAATCTAGTCCGGACTCTGGCCGATTTGCAGCCAATGCTCGCGAAACGTCACCATGAAAAAACCGGAGCCATGAGATGGTTCGAGATGTCAATCGAACCGGTGTCGGAGTTGGAAGCCCTGGCTGCTCCCAAACATGCTCAGGACACTATTGGACGCATCGTATTCCCTTTGCCGACGAAGGGGGAAACATCTGATGAAGCAATTAGTGCGTATGAACGCGCCATACTGTCCTGCAAGTCTTATCCCCTGTTCGTCGGGCACCACCCCAGCGCTGGTAAACTGCTCGATCTTGCGCGTGAACTGACTGGCCTAAGCAGCCTCGTGAGCCGGTTTCCCGAACTAAGAGGGGATCCGATAGCGCGGCGCGAGATCGATTCACGTATCACCGAGGTGCGCCAGAAACTTGAGGACAACCTACATGGGCTGATCGGAGAGTGCGTTTGGTATGAAGGTGTCAACAGACCGCGCCGCCTGACCAAGCGTCTCCTGAATGAGCAATTGTCATCCCGCGCCGACACCATCTTCAGCGACGCACCTGATATCCGCAATGAGCTGCTTAACTGCTCAGAACCGTCCTCAAACGCGGTTAGCGCACGAACCAAGCTCATGAAGCGGATGGCAATGCGAGCTTCCGAGCCGGATTTGGGATTTGAGGGCAAGAACTATCCGGCCGAGCGTGGGCTTTACATTTCTCTTCTGCAGAAAACAGAGTTGCACATCGAAGGGGAGTATCGGGCGCCAAACCAAGGAGACAAGTTGTTTCCTCTATGGCGGGAGGCAGATGCGATGCTCGCTGATGCCGAACATGGCATCGTGACGGCGGATGAAATCATCGAGACTTGGGGCAAGGATCCAATAGGGCTCAAGGCAGGACTCGGCCCCGTATTCGTCGTGGCCTATATTCTGTCACGCCGCGCACGCGTTGCCGTATATGGCGAAGGCATATTTCAAAGTAATTTCAACGAACTTTGCGTCGAATTTCTTGCAAGAAACGCCAAGGACATCGGCCTGCGTCGCGTCGAGATGGAAGGCTTCATCGGGGAAACGCTTGAGGAGTTGGGCAGCCTCCTGAAGCTCAAAGCGGCGGCCGAGCCCCTCCTTGTCGCACGAACCATTATCGGCGAATTCGACGCTCTTGTGCCCTGGACCGCACGGACCCAGTCGCTCTCACCGCAAACACTGCAGGTTCGCGAAATCCTCAAGCGGGCGAACGACCCAAACAAGCTGCTTTTTGATGATTTGCCTCGGCTGACGGAACCGCTCCCCAATGGTTACTTTGATCCCCAAGCAACTGCTCTCCTTCTCAGGGACGCTTTGGCGGAGATGCGCGCCGCCTATCCCAAGGTTCTGGATGAGCTTAGAGACTTGATGCTGCGCGAGCTCGATGTCCGCGGACAGGGCGAAGATGCTTTCAAAGATTTGCGCGCCCGAGCAGACAATATCCGGCAAATTGGTGGCGACCTACGTCTCGAAGCGTTCGTTGGCCGGCTGACGCAGTTTCACGGAACACGTGAAGATATGGAGGGCGTTGCCAGCATCGCTGCCAACAAGCTCCCACGCGATTGGAACGATGGAGATCGCGAGCGTGCGGCAGTTGGACTCGTCGAACTCGCAGCCTCGTTTCTGAAGACCGAGACTATGGCACGGGTGAAAGGCCGCAAAGACCGACGCCACGCCCTTGCGGTCGTTGTTGGGAAAGACTCCGCACCGCATTCACTCTTCCGAGAATTCGAAGTTGCGGATATCGACCGGCAGGATGTGGAGCGCTTGGCCAGCATTGTCGACAAGGTGCTCAGCGAAGCGGACCAGCAACGACGCGATATTATTCTGGCGGCACTTGTTGAGGTAACCTCGAAATACATCGATTCTGACAGACCGCACCGCGTAGGAGAACGGACATGACCGGAACCCGCCATGTCCTCGGCCTGTCCGGAGGACGAGACAGCGCCGCCTTGGCGGTCTTCATGCGCCAACGGCACCCGGAAATCGATGTGGATTACTTCTTCACCGATACGGGAAAGGAATTGCCCGAGGTCTATAAATATCTCACGCGATTGGAGGGATATCTCGGCAAATCGATCTTGCGGCTGAATCCCGACCGGGATTTCGACTATTGGCTGAAGAGCTACAAAAGCTACCTTCCTTCCCCACAGTCACGCTGGTGCACGCGGCAACTGAAACTTCGCCCCTTCGAGCGGTGGGTCCATCAATTCATAGAGGCCGGAGAGACGGTCGTTTCCTATGTCGCCATCCGCAGCGACGAGGAGTACCGCGAAGGTTACCAATCCGGCAAAGACAATTTGCTGGTTAGATTGCCATTCCAAACGAGTGGTATCGACAAAGCTGGCGTTATCGAGATTTTGGAAGGCTCAGGACTTGGCCTTCCAGACTACTATGACTGGCGAACTCGAAGTGGATGCACATTCTGTTTCTTTCAACAGAAGATCGAATGGGTGCGGCTGCGCGATCGGCACCCAGAGGCATTTGAGGAAGCCAAGCAATACGAAAAAACCGCTATCGAACATGGGTCGCCTTTCACCTGGAGCCAAGGTGAGTCCCTCACTGAACTCGAGAAGCCTGAACGCCGGGAGCAAATTAGAGAAGAACACCAACGGCGCCTTGAAAGAGCGCGCTCGCGGCTCCAGGCAAATCCGCTGCGGCCAGATGCGTCGATCGATTTGGACGATGTCTATGGCGGAGCGGCGAAAGCATGCCTTACCTGCCACAAGTAATATTATGAAATGTAAAGGTCCTCCATCTATGGTCCCTGCATGTTCAGAGTGACTGCGCGAACCGTTCTAGAATTGGGGTCGGAGCTCATCAGTTCCGATGCCATTGCGTTCTATGAACTGATCAAGAACGGGATCGATGCCGGCACGAAGAACGGGGTCACGATCAAATTTGACATCGTTATGGGCCGACGGGACTATCAGGAGACAAAGTTCCAAATCCTCCGCGCTATCGAGGGCGAATATGACGATGACGCCCCGGATCTGGAAGACCTCAAGGAGGAGCTCGCTGGTAAACTCAACACAGAAGCCGACGAGCTCTGGGATAACGCGAGCGGTCTCATTGAAGAAGCCGATACATATGAAGCCTTGCTAAAGGCGCTCGAAGAGATCGACGCCCTGAACTCGATCACAATCTCAGACACCGGGTCGGGCATGTCCTTGGCGGAACTCGACACCGTTTTCCTTGTGATCGGGACCTCGTCCAGAAAGAGCGAGATCGATGCCGCCATTGCAGGCGGGAAGTCGCACGCTCCGTTTCTGGGGGAAAAGGGAATCGGGCGTCTGTCAGCAATGCGGCTCGGCGATCGTCTCTCCGTGAAAACGGCAAGAGCGGAAGACAAGAATTACAATCTCATTGATATCGACTGGTCCGAGTTCGACGATGCGTCGAAAATGATCGAAGACATTGAAGTCAAGCCCAGAAAGGGCAAGACGAAGGACGATCCGGACTTCGGCGGAACCGACATCAAGATTGCGAAACTGAATGCCGACTGGAGTGAAAAGCGCGTTGATCGCCTGGCCATCGACGACTTCTCTCTGCTTGTAAACCCTTTGGGCAGGGTTTCCGGCCAGCGCATTGCAGTGTTCTGGAATGGCAAGCGGGTCAATATCCGGCGGCTTGAGAGGAGCTTCCTCTCCCATGCCAATGCATTGGTAAGAGGCAAGTACCGTGTAGGCGATGCCGGGCCCGAACTAGAGCTCAGGATTGAACTCAACAATATCGGTTTCGAGCACCCGCATGAAGTTAGCATCGAAACCGCCACGGCAGATGTTCTCCACGGCGCGTTAGTAGGTCCGAAGGCAAAACGGCGAAGGATGAATAAGCGGGATCTCGACTATTCCGCACTGAACCGGGTCGGCCCCTTCGATTTCGAACTCTACTGGTTCAACCGGTCGATCCAGCGCAAGGGCAAGTCGACGGGGGAATATCAAGCCCTGCGCAACTTGCTCGATCAATGGATGGGCGTGCGTTTGTATCGTGATGGATTCCGCGTTTATCCCTACGGCTCGGAGGACGATGACTGGCTTGAATTGGACAAAACCGCTCTGGCGTCGAAGGGCTATGCCCTCAACCGAATCCAGCTTGTCGGGCAAGTCGAGATCGGTCGCCTGCAAAATCCTCAGCTCATCGATCAAACCAACCGCGAAGGCCTGCGGCAAACCCCTGAGGAAGCGATCCTCCGAGAGACGGTTCAGTTCGCCGTAGAACGCCTTCGAGACGAAATGAACCGCGTCACCAAGGAACAGAAGGACGCCAAAGAACCCTTCATCGCCGACGAAACCAAAACGGCCGATCTCGAAAAACGGATGAAGACGGCAATCCAATCAATACGAAAGGTCGTCCCATCGGAGCATCGAGACGTCGTCCAAGAGCTCGAATTAATGCGCGAGGAATTTGCACGATACGCCGCCCAGGCCCGCGAACGCATTGCCGACATGGAAAAGGATGCCGACCAGATGCTCGCTATGGCGGGCATCGGTTTGATGGTGGAAGTTGTCGCACACGAGCTCACGCGATCGGCCGAAGACGCGCTGGACGTTCTGAACAGCCTGAAACGCAAGACTGTTCCCGACGAAATTCGCCGCCGGCTGGAAAGCCTCAGGGCGTCAATGACGAGCATCAGCAAACGGTTGCGGATCCTCGATCCCCTCAGCGTGACGGGAAGGCAGCGCAAGGAGCGTTTCAACCTTGATGAACTCTTGAACGATATCCTGGAAGCTCATGAGGCGCAGTTCGAACGGCATCAGGTCGGACTGAACGTCTTGCTTCCTGATCGGCCTGTGCAGGTCGTCGCGGTCAAGGGGATGGTCGTTCAGGTGCTGGAAAATCTGATCTCGAACTCCGTCTACTGGATGGATGTCGAGAAACAGCGGAAGATGTCCTTCAGCCCGGAGCTAACGATTTCACTCGAGGACAATCCACCCCGAATTAGATTCTCCGATAACGGCCCCGGAATTTCGAAGCAGTACCAAGACCGCATCTTTGACCTCTTCTTCTCACTTAAGGACAAGAGCCGGCGTCGCGGACTAGGTCTCTACATCGCGCGGGAAGCAGCGGAACACAATGGCGGCGCTCTAGTGCTGGACCCCGACGCACTCAACGACGAGGGGCGTTTTTCCACCTTCGACTATCGCGTGATGGGGGAAGAGTCTTGAGCGATAAACGGCAGGTACGCGATGCCGGGATTCGGTCCGCAGTCATCGTCGACGACACTTACGACGAGATTCCCCAAGTAGCAGAGCTTCTTGACGAGGAAGGTTGGGAAAGCTTTTTTGACGATGCGCAAGGGGCAGCCGCAACGCGAATTGACGGTATGTTTCCCGGCTATAACCCTGAGGACCGGGGAGAATTGAAATCCAACCAAGATTTCATTAACGCGCTTTGGCAGAACCGGAATACGATTGACGACTTGCTCGGAGATTTGTTTAGCACCTACGAGCAAAAAATACAGGATAACAGGCCTTTCCTGGAGGCGGCAGAAGCCGCCCTTGCCTCACTTGAGATCCCTTTTGAAAGGCGCGGACGAAATTTCGTCGAGGCCGCTGTCGATGCGGATCTGATCGTCATCGACCTGTTCTTGGGTATTCAACAAGGGGCGCAGGACCGCGAGTTTACTGTCGGGCGGCTTAAAGAGGTTCTTCAAAGACGCGGTGATCGTCCGCTCCCCTCTATTGTTCTCATGTCACAGGTTCCCGGGATCGACGAACTGGCAAAGGACTTTCGCCAAGATGTGAAGCTCCACGCCTCGGCCTTCCGGCACATCAGAAAGAGCGACCTGTCAAAACCTGGACGGATGGAGGGACTGATCCTCACCCTCGCCACGCATCGATCCGACAGTCAGGCTCTGGCCACTTTCGTAGAGACGTGGGAAGCCAAAGCCATCGAGGCCGTCCATGCCGCCGCGGGGACTCTGCGTAAGATCGACATCGACGATCTGCAGCATATTCGCAGCATGTTGCTCCGTTTTGAGGGACTCAACACATCCAGTTACATGCTCGATGTCTTTGACCGCGTGCTGCAATATGAAATTGAGTCCCACAGCGCGGTGCTGGAGGCCGCGATCACGCTCGATGAAATGGCGGATGATCCGGCACCATTGATGATCTCGAACGACCGCGACACCTACGCTGTTTTAGAACAGACCCTTTTCGTTAATCCCAAACGCCGATCCCATGCCACCGGCGCCGAGTGGCCTATTACGTTCGGAGACATCTTGGGGCCGAAGCCGGGAAATCCGGCGAAGCGTCGCGGCTTCTTTTCTGGTCGAGGCGACCTCGTTTTTTTCGTTGCTTCGCCGGAATGTGATTTGATCCGGAAAGATGGACTGACCACGGCATTGTTGGTGGCGGGGTCGCTCAAGGAAATCGACATGGCCAAGCCAGGCCTTGCCGTAACGGCGAAGACAACTCCGGTAATAGCCCTGGATGGGGGCCAACGCTTTCAGGTCGATTGGAACTTTGGCGATCTGCGCACCATCAACCTGGATCAGGCAAGACGATTGCTCCATCCAATCCGCGGTGACATGTCGATTATTGCGAGGCTTCGGGAAGGAACCGCCCTTGGTCTACGGCAGCAGCTGCTCAGCAATGTCGGGCGTGTTGGTGAACTCGCCCCACTCCCCCGCTCAATGAAGTTTCGAGCCAACCTTCATCTCCCACTTCAACAGGGTGGCACGCAGCCGATCGCCATGCCTGATGGCGTGACGATCACTGGAAATGTCCTTATTCCTAGGAACGGACGCTTTGCAGCGGCAATCCTCGATTCCAATTGCGAGGGCGATCTAACGGCGGTCTTACTCGATCTGGATCTCGCGAATGTAGCAGCCCGAAGTCGCGGGATGCTCGAAACGCTCAAAGAACAGACCCGGCTTCGACAGATTTTCAGATCTGGTTTTCAAGGGATTGATCTGCCCTTGAGCGGACCTCGTGCCACGGGTTTGCTCAAGCTTGGCGAGGAACAGCCGGATTCGGACGACAAAAAGCCGAAGATCGACAAGCTAGCCACAATTCTAAAGGGAAAAGATATCGAAGGTGAATTGGGGGACAACCTCCGAGGAGCCGGCCTCATAGTTCAAATCCAGATTGAAGACGCGAGCTAGGCTATGGACGTAGAGGCCTTATTCTGGAAGCTGTATCGTTGCCCGATCGAGGCAGATGTTCACAGCGTCCTTGAAGACGCTGGCCTGCTCGAATCGCCGCAGAACTGGAAGCCCTATGGCGGAAATGAAAATAACTACGGCGTCGTCGAGAACCAGCAGGCTTCGCCGATCCCGGCGTTGGTTGAAAAGATAACGAACGCAATAGACGCCATCCTCGAGCGGCGCTGCCGCGAAGAGGGAATCGATCCCAAATCGCCGGAAGCGCCAAAATCTATTCCGGAAGGCGTTGCTCAGTTCTTTCCAGACCACAAGAACTGGGATCTGACGGCACACCGGAAGCAACAATCCGAAATGCTCCAGATCCTCGCTGATGGTCCGCGGATGGAGACGTCGTTGGTCATTTTCGACGAAGGGATCGGGCAAGCGCCGGAAGACTTCGAAGATACCTTTCTGTCGCTCCTTCGCGGTAACAAGAACGAAATCCATTTTGTTCAGGGCAAGTACAATATGGGCGGCGCCGGTGCGGTTGCATTCTGTGGGAAGCACCGCTACCAGCTCATCGCGTCAAAACGCTTCGACAATAGTTCAGAGTTTGGGTTCACTCTCGTTCGCCGCCATCCATTAACGGCATCCGAGGAAGTCACCCGCAAGAATACTTGGTATGAGTATCTTGTGATCGACGGGCAAATCCCGTCGTTCAGAGTTGACGAAATCGATCTGGGCTTGGCGAACCGTAGATTTCGAACCGGCAGCGTCATCAAGCTCTATTCCTACGATCTGCCCTCGGGTTCGCGATCCGTCATATCCCGTGACCTCAACCAGAGCCTGAACGAGTACCTTTTCCGTCCCGCTCTTCCGATCCTGACCGTAGACACAGAAGCAAGGTATCCTGATGACCGAAATCTGGAGCGAGATCTCTTCGGGCTCCAGAGGAGGCTCGAAGACGACGATAGCAAGTATGTTCAGACCTACTTTTCCGATGAGATCAACGACGCCGAGATCGGGGCGCTGAAGGTCACCTCCTACGTCTTCAACGCCCGCGCAGAAGGGCGGTCCTCCAAAGACACCCGCAACACGATCCAGCGTGAGTTCTTCAAGAACAATATGACGGTGATTTTCTCGATTAACGGCCAGGTCCACGGCCATCTTACATCGGAATTTGTCACCCGTTCTTTGAAGTTTCCCTTGTTGAAAGATCATTTGCTGATCCATGTCGACTGCACAGGAATCAGGACAAGCGTGCGAAACGAGCTATTCATGGCGTCGCGCGATCGCCTGAAAGGCGGCGAAGAGTCACGCGCTTTGCGTAAGCGTCTCACAACACTGCTCACGAGCGGTCGGCTCAAGGAGATTAACGCTTCGCGGAAGGCGTCGCTGAACATCGAAGGAAGTGACGCCGAAGACCTCCTGCGCAACATGACCAAGCACCTGCCGCTCAAGCAGGACCTAGCGAAGCTGCTCAATCAGACTTTTCGCCTCGAAGACCCACGTGAAGGCAAACGCCAGAAGCCGGAGACGAAGAAGAAAACCGAGACCCCAAAGCCGGAACAGCCTGAGTTCAATCCGCAGCGATTCCCGTCGACGTTCCAAATCGAGGTGAAGGCGAAGGATGAGTCTGGATTGCCTTTGGTGATGCTTCCTGCCGGGAGTTCCAAGACCATACGGTTCTCAACCGATGTCGAGGACCACTATTTCGATCGCGTAACCGAGCCCGGCGAGTTGCGTGTCGCGCTCTTGGGGCCAGAACCATCAGACATTGGTGGTGGCGACGAGCCCGGCAAACTAACTGATATCAAGTCGGTCCTGAACGTCGTCAAATCCAGTCCGACTTCCGGGACCATTCGCGTTCATGTCAACGCCACCGACGATTTGGCTGTCGGAGATGCCATCACCGTCCGCGCAGAACTGTCTAGACCATCTGGCGCGTTGGAGCAGGTCTTCATAGTGAAAGTCACAGATCCCGAAAACAAGAAGCCATCAAACGATCCCGGCGATTCACCGGATGACCGCCTTGGCCTGCCTGAACCTGTGATGGTCTACAAAGAGCCTCGCGAGGACGGCCCCGCCAATGTGATGACGTGGGAGAAGCTCGATGAAAACGGCATCGACATGTCCCACGAAACGGTTGTTCATCCGCTTGCCGATGAAAATGGTTTGGGCGCGGTCTATGTAAATATGGATAGCGCGGCGCTTCTGAACTACCGAAGCGGTCTGAAAACTGCAGAAGCGATATCTGTCGCAGAGAAACGCTATTTTTCGGCGGTGTATTTCCACACCCTGTTTTTGTTTGCGATCACAAGGAGCCGCAAATACCTCATTCAGCGTGAGGCGGAGGATGCAGACAGCGTCTCGGTTGAGATCCCTGAGTACATCTCGGACCTGTTCACCAGTGCCTATGCCCAGTTTCTCCTCAGCTTCGATACCCAAGAACTGATTAACGCGTTGGAAGCATGATGATCGGCAGTGAATTGTGCGGATTCGAGCAAGAAGCTATCTCGCAGATAGATTGAACGGATGCAGCCCAGCCCGGACGGGCCTCTCAAAGGTGCGCATGCGAACGAACGCCGTTTTACAATGCTCTGGCTCTGGCCACATGAGACATGAGAAAGATACTCAGCCCCTCTACAACGTCACCTAAGTTGCCAGGATTTATTGTAAGGTCTTCGACAAAGGCGCGCCACTGCCGCTGCTTCTGTTCATCCGCCGCGAATGCAGGGGTCAGCGCGTCGGGCAGTTCGGTGGGAACAGGAGTCTCGCGCCGCGCAAAGGTCGCGGCGATCGCTTTTGCAAGTCTGTCATCATTAAAGGTGAATGACCGGCTCAGGATCCAGATGTCGTAGAAGTCCTTCATCCGGCTGTTGGCCCGGCCCAGAGCCACCATCGCCTGGAATTTCTCGGCGATGACCGTCTCCCGCGCATAGGCACACAGTCTCGGCGCGGGGAGATCGAGCATGACGGGGTAGTCTATGACTTCCGCCCCAGGCTCCAGCGCATCGCCAAAGCCGATATCGATTGTCAGATTGATCCGGGCGCCGCCGACCGAGGCGATCGCGCGCAGCCGGAGGCCGCCATAGTCGAGTTCTTCGCGAATGCGGTCGACACGCAAGGTGTCCGGATCGAACACGACGCCGTCTTCGGCGTCCTGAGCGAGGATGTCCCGGAATGTCGCCAGCATCGCGTCTTCGCTCGGATCACCGAAACCCAGCAGATCGAGATCGCGCGTCCCGCGGTGCGGATCGTCGAACCAGCTCATCATCAGCATCGCGCCTTTCAGCACGAAGCGGTCGGCATTGGGTGACTGGCTGAGCCGGAACAGGAGGCGCTCCAGCGCGAAGCGCGTGAGCACCAGATCGAAGCTCTGCCCGTTCGCCTTGGAGAGGTTGAGGAGCCGGGCGCGCACCGAGGCGCCGATATTCTTGATCTCCTTAGCCATTGGCGGTCAGCGCCTCCAGATAGGGGCGGATCACCGTGCCGACCCCGCCTGTATCCGCGGCCCTGGCGATCTCTGCCGGCGTGGCTTCGCGTCGCCGCAGAGCCTCCTGCAGACCTTCGAGCGCGACGGTCAGACCGATCTTGCCGCGATGGCGGAAGCAGTCCGCGACGGTCTTTGCCACGCCGAACACCTTTACCGATACGCCTTCGATCACATGGGTCTCGACACTGTCGGCAAGCAGATCGTCCGAGAAACGCAGCACACGGATCGGCATGTCGCTCGGCTTCGGCGTCCAGTCGTTCCGGCCGATCGCCATCCACACCTTCCTGGGAAGCTGGTCCGTGAGTCCATGAAAGGCGAGCGCCGAAACGAGGCAGATCACGCCCTTGGGGAAACGCTTGGCCGCCTCGGCAAGGCTGTGGTTTGCGTCGAGCTCTGCGTCGGCAAGCTGATAGAGCCCGCGGGTCAGGCGGATGACTTCTCCATCCTTCTCCATGCGGCTGACGGTTGCGGCGGTCACGCCGGCGTTCCTGAGTTCCGCAAGGCGCAGAATCCCGCGCGCCGCGAGGAGATCACGGGCTATCTCGCGCTGGGACCGGGTCTGAGGCATAGATACATACTCTCGCACGTCAACATCCATGGTGCGAGGTTTTGTATCACATGGAGCAGTAAAGGAAAAGATCAACGAGGTCGTTGAACCGGCTGATTGGAAGCCACCGCGCCGCTGATTGGAAGCGTATGGACCGCGAGGCGGGAAGCCCAGGAGGGGAAGGCCTTCCCCTGCGGCCGAGCCTGTCGTCTCGGCCGACCCCTTCTGCGGGGACACCCCGCAACGCCCCGAGAGTGAGAGTGCGGACCGGTTTGCCGTGACGGGTTAAAGGCCGAGGGAGAGGCCCTTGGCGCCCGTCGCGGAGAACCGCGATGTCCAAACATAACCGCAATTCCGGCGCCCGGCGCGACCGGACCAATCTCTATTCCGAGATCACCGACAAGATCATCGCCGAGCTGGAGGCCGGCCGGGTGCCCTGGGTTCAGCCCTGGGGAACGTCGGCGGCGAAGGCGCCCCTTGGCCTGCCGAAAAACGCCTCCACCAAGCGTCAGTATGCGGGTATCAACGTCCTGCTCCTCTGGGGCGCTGTGGTCGAACGCGGCTTTTCCGGCCAGAGCTGGCTGACATTCCGCCAGGCGCTGTCGCTGGGCGGCAATGTCATGAAGGGCGAACGCGGCACCACCGTCGTCTATGCCGACCGCTTCGTCCCGGAGGACGAGAAACGCCGTGCGCGGGAGACGGGCGAGGACGCTCAGGCGATCCCGTTCCTGAAGCGCTTCACGGTTTTCAACACGGACCAGTGCGAGAACCTGCCCGAGGATGTGGCGACCGCAGCGCCGCCGGTTCCGACCGCCCTGATCGAATCGCGCGTCGAGGCGCTGATCGCGGCGACGAGGATCGACTTCCGCATCGGCGGCAACCGGGCTTTCTATGTCCCGGCGCATGACTATGTGCAGGTACCGCCGCCGCAGGCCTATTTCGAGCCGATCAACTGGCATCGCACGGCGCTGCACGAACTCGGTCACGCCAGCGGCGCGCCCCACCGGCTCAACCGTGATCTCTCCGGATCGTTCGGATCGAAGAAATATGCTTTCGAGGAACTCATCGCCGAGATCAACGCCGCCTTCTGCTGCGCCTCGCTCGGCATCGAGCCGACGGTCCGGCACGCCGATTACATCGGATCCTGGCTGGAGGTTCTGCGGGAAGACAATCGCGCCATCGTCCGCGCCGCCAGCCAGGCGAGCAAGGCCGCCGATTGGCTACTGACTTTCCTGCCTGAAGACGAGCAGCGGCGCGATGAGGACGAACTCTCTCTCGACAGGAGGGTGGCATGATCCACCTGACCGACGACCAGCGCGAGCGCCTGCTCGCCAATGGCCGGCAGCGCGATGTCGACCACCTGCCGGTGGTGAAGTTCTTCAACCCGCTGGGCGAAGGCGTCTGGCTCGCGACCGAGCTCGACGCGGACGGCGATACGCTCTTCGGCCTCGCCGACCTCGGCCATCCGGAGCTGGGCTGTTTCTCGCTTGAGGAACTGACCTCCCTCCGCCTGCCGTTCGGCATGGGGATCGAGCGCGACATCCTCTTCACCGGCGATTTCCCGATCTCCGTCTGGGCGGAAGCGGCCCGCAAGGCCGGGAGCATTCGCGCGGCCGAACGTATCCTCTACCGCGCGGCGCAGCCTCATCGTGATGGGGGGTGACGCCCTTCCTTCCTCAAATCCGCGAAGCCGGAGATGCGCGTGTCTGCGTCTCCGGCTCTGCGCGTCCCCGGATCGCCGGCAGGCGGCGCCGTCCTCAGAGTAAGAGGGCGGCGCTTCGCTTGGTGACGGGTTGGAGGTCGAGAGAGAGGCTCTCGGCCGTCCGTCACGGAGTAAATCCCCATGGCTACTGCTGCAAAGAAGATCGCCCTGTCGTCCTCGCGCGACATCCCCTTCAACAAGCTTGTGCTCAGCCAGTCGAACGTCCGGCGCGTCAAGGCCGGCGTCTCGATCGAGGAACTGGCGGCAGACATCGCCCGGCGCGGGTTGCTGCAGGGGCTGAGCGTCCGGGCCGTTGTCGACGAAGCCGGCGCCGAGACGGGCATGTTCGAGATCCCCGCCGGCGGACGGCGCTATCGCGCCCTCGAACTGCTGGTGAAGCAGAAGCGCCTCGCCAAGACGGCGCCGGTGCCCTGCGTGATCCGGGAGGGCGGCATCGCCGAGGAGGACTCGCTGGCCGAGAATGTCCAGCGCGCGCCGCTGCATCCGCTCGACCAGTTCCGCGCCTTCCTCGCGCTCCGCGAGAAAGGCCAGTCCGAGGAGGAGATCGCCGCCGCGTTCTTCGTCTCGGTCAACGTGGTCAAGCAGCGGCTGAAGCTCGCGTCGGTGTCGCCGGCGCTGCTCGACGTCTACGCCGAGGACGGCATGACGCTCGATCAGCTCATGGCCTTCACCGTTTCGGGCGACCACGAGCGCCAGGAACAGGTGTACGAGCGTCTGAAGGCGTCTTACGACAAGCAGCCCTACGTCATCCGCCGCATGCTGACCGAGGGCGCCGTGCGCGCGTCCGACAAGCGTGCCGAGTTCATCGGCGTCGACGCCTACATCGAGGCCGGCGGCACGATGCTTCGCGACCTGTTCCAGGGCGATGACGGCGGATGGCTTCAGGACGTGGCGCTGGTCGACGAGATGGTCGCGGCCAAGCTGAAGGCGGAATCCGAGGCGATCGCCGCGGAAGGCTGGAAGTGGATCGAGGTCGCTCCTGACTTCGCCTACGGTCATTCCTTTGGCCTTCGTCAGCTACGCGGCGAGCCCGTGCCGCTCACGGCCGAGGAGGAATCCGCGCGCGACGCGCTGCAGGCCGAATACGATCGGCTGGTCACGGAGAACGAAGACGCCGACGAGTTGCCGGACGATGTCGATGAACGGCTCGGCGAGCTGGAAACGGCGCTCGAGTCCTTCGCGGAGCGGCCGATGTCGTTCGATCCCGACGAGATCGGCCAGGCCGGCGCGTTCGTCAGCATCGCGCCCGATGGGCGGCTGCGCGTCGAGCGCGGCTATGTCCGCCCGGAAGACGAACGGCCGGTCGAGATGGAGGCCGAGGAGGACGATCGCGGCCAGGACTCTGGGGCCGAATCCGGCATTGACGGCGACGAGGATCCTGAGACCGAGGCCGATAGCTCCACGTCTGAGCCCGAAGACGAAGGCCTGTCGCCGATCTCCGACCGGTTGATGACGGAGCTGACCGCTCATCGCACGCTCGGCTTGCGGCACGCACTCGGCGAGCAGCCGCAGATCGCCTTCCACGCGGCGCTCCATGCCCTGACTCTCAAGGTCTTCTATCACTACGGCTCGGACAGTTGCCTGGAGCTCGACCTGAAGAGCGTCGGCTTCGGTACCCAGGCGCCGGGGCTGAACGACAGCGCCTCGGCCGAGGCGATCCGCGTCCGGCACGAGACCTGGGCGAAGGTTCTGCCGAAGGACTCCGCCGACCTCTGGGAAGCCCTCCAGGAGTGGGACGGCGACAGCCAGGCGATGCTTTTCGCCCACGTCGTCAGTCTGTCGGTCAACGCCGTGCACGAGGCCTGGAACCGGCGGCCGCGCGCGCTCGCCCACGCAGACCGGCTGGCGCAAGCTATCGAGCTCGACATGGCTGCGGCGGGATGGCGGCCGACGGTCGATACGTTCCTTGGCCGCGTCACCAAGGCGCGCATTCTCCAGGCCGTCGCTGAGGCCAAAGGCCAGCGCGACGCCGATCGGATCGAACACCTGAAGAAGGCCGATATGGCGGAACGGGCCGAGGCGCTACTGGCCGAGACCGGGTGGCTCCCAGAGCCGCTGCGCACGCCGGGCCGCGATGTGTCGGAGGCCGTGGAAACCGACGTCATCGATCCCGCCGAAGCGGGCGCCGCAACGACGGTCAAAGAAACGGCGGCGAACGGCGGCGAAACGGCCATGGTCGAAGACGAGGACATGGCCGAGGATGACTCGGTCGCGCTCGAACGCCTCGCGACCGCGGCCGAATAACCAAGGAGCCAACTGCACTGTCAGGAGCCGCCAGCGATGGCGGCTCCTTTTTCGTTCGGAGGACACGATGCCGGAGAACGCATCCGATCTGGCGCAGCGTCTCGCCCGGCAGGCCGAGGCGGTGTGTCGTTACTACCTTTCGAATGGCCGCCGCGAGGGCCGCTACTGGCTGGTCGGCGATGTCCGCAACACGCCGGGCCGGTCCATGTTCGTCCGCCTGACCGGTCCCGAATCCGGCAAGGGCGCGGCGGGCAAATGGACCGATGCCGCAACGGGAGAGCATGGCGACCTGCTCGACGTCATTTGCGAGAGCTGCGGTTTGACGGAGTTCAGGGACGTGGCCGACGAAGCCCGTCGCTTTCTGGCCCTGCCGCACCCGGAGTCGGCTCGGGCATCATCGCGCGGACGCAAATCGCCCGCACCAACGGGTTCGCCACTGGCGGCGAAACGCCTGTTCTCGATGGCGCAGCCGATCGCAGGCACGCTCGCGGAATCGTATTTGCGCAAACGCGGCATTACGGCTTTGCACGGAACCGGATCGCTGCGGTTTCATCCGCGCTGCTGCTATCGGCCCGACGAGCACAGCCCGACCGAGACCTGGCCAGCGCTGATCGCGTCGGTTACCGATCTCGGCGGTCGCCAAACCGGCGCACACAGAACCTGGCTCGATCCCGACGGGTTCAGCGAGGCGACACTTGGCAAGGCGCCGATCGAGACGCCGCGACGGGCAATGGGCGACCTGCTCGGCCATGCCGTCCGGTTCGGTGTTGCGGGCGAGGTCATGGCGGCAGGCGAAGGCATCGAAACCATGCTGTCGCTGCGATGCGTTCTGCCCGAGATGCCGATGGCGGCTGCGCTCTCCGCAGCTCATCTTGCCGCCATCCTGTTCCCCGACACGCTGCGCCGGCTCTATATCGTCCGCGATGACGACCCGGCGGGCGACGGCGCAAGAGACACGCTCGTCGAACGGGCCGATGCGCTTGGAATAGAGGCGCTGCCACTCTCGCCGATGCTGGGCGATCTCAACGAGGATCTGCGCCTGCGTGGCCTCGACGCGTTCCGGGCTTCGATCCGGGTCCAGCTCGCCCCGCAGGATGTCGCCAGGTTCATGGAGTCCGTTCTGTCCGCCTGAACGGGGCAGCGGTGTGGGCTATGGCGGTGACGTCGCGGTCTTCCTCAACGGCTCCGAATGAACGTCGGAGAGGGCCGCGCCCCGGCCTTCTTCAGTGGGCGACCGGACAGCAGGCGGCCCGGTCCGGCAATGGCTGCGGCCAACGATTTTCCGGCGCCCCTGTGGGCCTTTCCATCGCGAAACAAAATCGCCAGCCTCCGCCATCCTCCGCTGACGCTTCGGTCCTTGCGCTGACGCTCCAGGATGCAGGCCCGGTCCGCCCGCCGTCTTTCGGCGCCATAAAGGCCGCGGCGGGCGCGGCCAGCCGACAAAGGGAGCCACCCGATGACACTCGACGACGACACCTTCGAGCCCCATCACGAATCCTCGCCGACCGAGCACGCGCTGAACGAACTTGAACTCCATGGCTACCGCCATGACGGGCACGGCCCGGATCCACGCCTCGTCCCGGAGGACAATGTCATCGCAGGCGCCGTCTCCGACATCTTCGACGCCCTGATCGCCACCATGGCGGATACCGCCCTCGATGGCGAACTCGACGATCTCCTCTGGTCGACGGTGAACATGTTCCATCGCGCCGCTGACCGGCTCGAACGCAAGCTCGACGACAATGAGCAGGCGCAGAAGCAAGGGCAGCGTGAACAGGACGGTTCCGAAATCAAGGCCGTCGAGCTCGAACGGCTCATCGAGACCGGACAAGGTCTCATCGAACGCCGCGACAGCCTGGAAGTCTTCCGCGACAGCGCCGCCGAGCATTATCTGCGCACCACCGGTTCACCCTGGTCCCCGCGCAGCGGATCGCAGGTGAATCATCGCGCCCTGACATCGGCGATGATCGACAGCCGGGACTTCATCGCCGAGCGCAAACGCGCCAATCGCGAAGTGCTATTGCCGGCCGGTCCGAAGGTCGCCGTCTCCGGCGGCGCCGACTTCAACGATCACAAGCTGATCTGGGGCAAGCTCGACCAGGTTCACGCCAAGCACCCGGATATGGTGCTAATGCACGGCAAATCACCGAAAGGCGCCGAGAAGATCGCAGCCCGCTGGGCCGATCACCGCAACGTCACCCAGATCGGCTTCGCACCGGACTGGACGAAGCACGGTCGCGCGGCGCCCTTCAAGCGAAACGACCAGATGCTCGATGTCCTTCCGATCGGGGTCATGGTCTTCGCCGGCACCGGCATTCAGGAGAACCTCGTCGACAAGGCCAGGAAGCTTGGTATTCCGGTTTGGAAGTTTGGCGGACAGCAACAACCTTGCGTCACTCGGCAAACGTCGCTTTTGTAAAGCGGCGCCTGACGAACATCGCATATGGTATCACGTTCATCTCAATCACTGGCTGATCTACTCAGGGTATACTAGTTTGTGGAGATGGAACCCCGTGACCACGACACCTCATCACACCATGGGCAGGACATCTGCGAGTGCGGAGATCCACTTTGCCCAGGAAGCGTTTCGTTCCCCTGGCCTTTCAAAGTAAACGCTAGTTATGTTGGACCAAACGCGAGTGATCTCTCAGGCTATTTTTCCCTAAGGACTACATCTTGGGAGTGGGATGGCGAACGCACGGATTTGCATGATCTCCTAAGCATTCTTTGGGCACTTTCTCTTCGTGCACGTGACGTTGCCTCCGTTCACCTGATTGCAGAACTGAATCCTGCGACTGGTATCGACAGTGAGATCTATGCGCGCATTCTTCTTCCGCGTCAGGAAGGTACAATCGCAAACCTTTGTGGACGACCATATCTGAAGGCCCTCAGCGTAGAGGCATATGCCGCTAATGAATTGATAACTGAAATGTTTGGGGTCCCAGCTTCGGGACCATCCGAGATACGGGATAGCGGCGCAGATTACCAAAATCCGCCCGGATGGGTCGCCGCTGCTCGACAGCGACTGCGACTGCCCTCTTCTTCGGGGTGGGAGTTCAATCATCGAATGGCCCTCGATACGAAGGTCTTCACGTCGCTGAAACGTGGGATAACAATCGCTGAACTCGGCGAGCGTCCGATGATGGCACTCCGTGATCGTCTTGCGTGTTTTCAACCCGCCGTCGCCAATGTGGGCGACGTCTGTGCGATTAGGTCTCCGCATCTGCTAAATGCGGTCGGAAACAAACAAATTTCCCGGGCGAACTCGTTTCTCCGAATGGCGGAAGGGGGCACACCCGATCCCACAATTATTCCCCTCGACAGCCATGTCGTCTTTCTCGGAAACCAATTCTTGGTGTCAATCGCAGCCGAATGCGGGGCAGCCGCATTCGAGGCCGCTCGTGTTGCCACCGAACGCAGAAGAGTTGCAGAGGCCGAGGTATTCCTGACCGATGCGGAGGTATGCTGGGCAGAACACGTTGATCCAGCCCGCTTCGAGGCACTTATTGGCGAATTGATCTTACGGGAAGAAGGCGTCCATTGGATCCGTCAAGTTGGGACTACGAATGAGCCGGACGGCGGTCGCGATTTCATCGCCGATTGGACAGCTCCACCGGTGGGGCTCTCTACCGTTGGCGTGGTGGATGGCGGAGTACCACTCCACGTGCGTCGACACATTGCAGTTCAGGTCAAACTCAGAACCAGGGGCGTGTCGCGAAGTGATCTGAGCGGCATAAGAGATACAATAGAGCACTACGAATGTTCTGGGATGCTTGTTGTCGCCTTTCCCAACGTTACGACGCAGTTACTTGATCATCTTAGTCAGCTGCGCCGCCGTGGCATCTTCTGGATCGATTGGTGGGGTCGGCCGGAGATTGATGGAAGACTTCGTCGTTATCCCGAACTGGTCGCAAGATATAGAGATCTCGTTTCGCTCAATCCTATCGCATGAACGGTCCCCTTGAATGCCGATAGTTTGCATGATCATATCAAAAGGAGAGAGGTAGTTGTCGGCAATATCTCGGCCGAATTCCATGTGATATCTCTTTCACGCGCTGTGGTGGTGGTGGAGGCGCGACCGTTCGAATCTCATCTTCCGGAGATGCCACCATGATTATCGCTATTCTTGGCTCTATCACCTCAATCGCCGTCGTCTGCTGGTTGCTGTTCACGCTTGCCATTTACGCCTTGCCCACGCTCGGCGGTGTTGCGACCGGCATGTGGGCCTATCAGACCGGAGCCGGCCTGCCGGGCAGCATACTTGTCGGCTTTGTCGGTGCGGGCCTTATGTTCGGCCTCGCTCAGTTCTTGATCCTGGTCGCCCGGCCTATTTGGCTGAAACTCTTGGTCTCGCTCGCTTTCGTCGCACCCGCCGTCGTTGCGGGCTTCCATGCCACCCACGGGATCGTCAAACATCTTATGCCGTCGGAGACTTGGCAGGCCGTCTTCTCCGTGATCGGCGCGGTGGCGGTCGGCATCACGGCGTTCGTGCGGGTGACGTCCATGGCCCCGCCCGGACCAACCAGACAGACCCCCGCCAGCATCTGAACGCCGTTGCGAGCGAAGCCGGGACAGGGGCTGAGATCGGTTGCCGCGCCCATGTCGAAGGCTGAGCAATGTGGGGGCGCGATACGGGACGGATCGACGATATCGGTCGAGGGACGGCACCTCCGGATAACATGGGGTGACGTGCCCCGAACCGGGCGACCGGCGCCGGATGCAGCGCGGCTTGCTTTCGCATCAGGTGGCATCGCTGGATATGAAGCCGACTAGCCTGCGGAGTTGAAGATGATTTCCGTTGCTTCGTCGGACAAGTACCTGGGTGTTCTGCGTTGCCATTCTCTCCTTGAACGATCTCTGTGAGCCGACCGCTCCAAACGGCCTCTTCAATGGTCTGATCTGGCCGAAGGCCGGCTGCGCCTCGATCGCCTATGGCGCAATGACGCCCGTCAAGTTTCTTCCCCTGCCGGCTGCGCCGCCATTCCTCGCGAACCAAGAAACCCGCCGGACCGCCATCCTCCGCTGACGCTGCGGTCGCAAGCGATGCGCCGTCGATCGCCTCCGGCCTCTCCGATCGCCATCGAGGCCGCAATGGTGCGGGTTCGAACCCAGTGATCAAGGAGAACTACCATGGCGACCATCGGCACCTTCAAGAAGTCCGGCAACGAATACACCGGCGAAATCGGCACCCTCAACGTGCAGGCCAAGAACGTCCGCATCGTCCCCGAAACCAACCAGACCAGCGAGAACGCGCCAAGCCATCGCGTCCTGGTCGGCCGCGCCGAAATCGGAGCCGCCTGGTCCAAGCAGTCGAACGAGGGCCGCGACTATCTGGGCCTCAAGCTCGACGATCCGAGCTTCACGGCTCCGATCTACGCCAACCTCTTCGACGACGAGGATGGCGGCTACAGCCTCATCTGGTCCCGCCCCACCCGTCGCAATGGCGAGTGAAGCCCGACAGGGTCCCGCCCGGCAGGCCCGGGCGGGGACCTTTCTTGCCTTCCATCAAGGCCGATTACGCCTGATGATCCGGCTGAACGAGTTCGACGTGACTGACGCCCAAAGCCTGGGAAAGCTCGTAGAGCGTGATAACGGTCGGATTTCTGCGGCCGCGCTCCAAACTGCTGAGATATTGCTGGCTAAATCCGGAGCGCGCTTCGACTTCCTCCTGGGTCAGGCCCTTCTCCCGACGCAGGCGGGCGAAGTTCCGGCCGACCAGTTTGCGCATATCCATACGCAGAAGATCGCGGTTTACATACTTTAAGTTTATCAACTATAGTATGTAAACCGCCCCCATCACGGGTGGCGAGGAAGTTGCATCGCATCTAGGTATGCGGCTCAACAATTCAGGCGGATTGCGTTAACCATAGACTGCACGGCACCACGCCGCGACAAGGGAATGGAGATGGGCAAAGCTGACTTTCTGGACGAGCCGCCGCACAGCGAACACTTGACCGACTACGACCGCGCGCATTTTGTGACCTATATCCGGCTACTCGATGCAGAGGCCGATGCCGCGCATTGGGCTGAAGCAGTCCGCATCATCTTTGGTCTCGATCCCGACGTGCAGCCCGATCGCGCTCAGCACGTTCACCAGACACATCTCGCCCGCGCGCATTGGATGACTGAGAACGGTTACCGCGATCTCCTTCGATCCAACTATCACTGACAGGTGATGCGCAACACGCATCTCCATATGCCGGTTGCCCGGCTATCCAAGTTCCAATTTTGACGCGATCTTCCAACGACCTGCGAACCACCGCGTGGAGTCGGGGAGGAAATCGGCATGGTGGCGGAAACGAACTGGCGCGACCCGACGAACTATCGATATCTGAACGGTCTGAAGCCTTCCGAACTCGCCTGGGAGTTCCTCAGGCGCAATCCCGAGTATGAAAAGGAGGTCTCGGCTTCCAATCCGGCAGACGATCACGCCTCGACCGCGCTGATGGCGCACTGGGGGTTACGCTTTCCCGATAGCGCCGAACTTGTCCGCACCCAATGCCGACATCTTCTGGAGCCCTGCTGTCGACCCGAGCGTCCTGATCTTCGCCCCTCAGCAAGGGCCAAACATGACCACCGTGAACTTCAAGGTCGTTCCGGCCGATGCCCGAACATCGGATGAAGGTCTCTATATTCACTTCGTGATCGACACAGAGCACTTCGTGGCAATCTGCCTCGACGGCAGAGCGCCCGACGGACCGATCACGGCAGTTACGCTTATCGACCAGTTCATGCAGGATAGAGTCGATGCGATTGTTCGGTTCCGCGATGCTGTCCTCCATCACCGAATATCGCCCGACACGCGATTGACGCCGCAACGCAGGCAACGCCTCATCGAAAGCCTCCGCGCGATCGACGGTCGACGTGCAGGGGCCACCTATCAGCAAATCGCCGAGGCCGTCTTCGGCGCCGCTCCAGGCAACGCCATCACGTGGAAATCAGCACCGCTGCGCGACACCGTAATGCGCCGTGTCGCCGCCGGCCTTGACTTAGTCGCCGGCGGCTATCGCCGCCTCCTTCTCGGCCACCGCCCAGACCTGAGCTAACTGCCGACCAGGGTGCGATTCTTTTCTGGAATCTTCGCACTCCCCCGCGCCCTTTCTTCTCCGCCACCGTGACCCTGACGCCTCGCCGATATCCGGCGGCGCCAGCAAGGATCACGGAGGCACGATCATGTCCGCAGCCACCGCCGGCATCCCGCCGCGCTATCTGAGAACGCCCGAAGCGGCCCGTTTCCTCAGCCTTTCTGCCCGAACCCTCGAGAAACACCGCACCTACGGGACCGGTCCTGCCTACCGCAAACTCGGTGGTCGTGTCGTCTATTCCGTCGATGACCTGCAGGCCTGGGCGGAACGCGGCGCCAAGCAATCCACCTCCGACCCCGGCGTAGGCACCGTCCTTCCGGCCAAGCGCCACGACGATCGGTTGTCTGGCGAGAGCCGCTGATCAGTCCCATGACGGCGCGCCCTCGCAGATCGGAACGAGACCAGCTTGAGCTGTTCCGCGCTTTGCCGACCGACCTCGCGCCGCGCGATGCGCAGGACCTCATGGCCTATCCCTTTTTCTCCCTGTCCAAATCTCACCGCGTCGAGCCAATCGACTTTCGCACCGGCGAGATCGCCATCCGCGTGGAAGCCGTGCCAGAGCACGGCATGGCCACGATCTGGGACGCGGACATCCTAATCTGGGCGGCCAGCCAGATCGTCGAGGCGCGCGACAACGGCTTTCGCACGTCGCGCCTGATCGCCACCACCCCATACGAAATCCTGACCTTCATCGGACGTGGCACCGGCGCGCGCGATTATCGCCGGCTGAGAGCCGCGCTCGATCGCCTGCAATCGACCACGGTCGCGACCACCTTGCGCCAACCGCCGTCCAACCCGCGCCGGCAAAGTGAAGTATCTCCGAGCAGACATTCGACCAGTCGGCGCATGCATCGCTTTTCCTGGATCAACGAATGGACCGAACGCGCCGACGCGTTTGGCAATCCGGATGGCATCGAGCTCATCGTGCCGGACTGGTTCTACAAGGCGGTGCTGGACGAGGCGCTCGTCCTCACCATCGACCGCGCCTATTTCGGTCTGACCGGCGGGATCGAGCGCTGGCTCTACCGGATCGTGCGCAAGCATGGCGGCCGACAGAAACGCGGCTGGCGGTTCGACTTCCGGCACCTCTACGTCAAATCCGGAAGCCTCTCGCCGTTCAAGCGCTTCGCCTTCGAACTGCGCGCGATCATCCATCGACAACCGCTGCCAGGCTACTCCCTGTTTCTCGAAATCGAAGCGGGCGGCCGCACGCTGCTCGCCTTCGAGCCGGCGCCCTGTGGACAGGCTGTGGAAGCCGTCGTGCTATCGGGAACCCGGACTATCGTGCCATCGGGAACCGACCCATCGTGCTATCGGGAACCCAAACCGCATCTAACCTCCTCCGCACAAAGCGAAAATCGAGCCTTTAACTTAGAGTCTAACAAAGAATCTAACTTTTGTAGGGGCGCGCCTTCTGGGGAAAACCGCTCTCCGACGGGTCGAAAAGAGGACGAGCGCGGACGCCAGACGGCATTCTCTGAACGCGATGACGACGCTGCGGCCGCGAGCGATCCGCCTGCCCGAAACCGTTCGGGAGGCGCGTCATGATCGCGGCGCTCCTCAATCAGAAAGGCGGTGTCGGCAAGACGACGCTCGCTCTGCATCTTGCCGGCGAATGGGCGCGAGGCGGGGCCACTGTCACCCTGATCGACGCCGACCCGCAGGGATCGGCACTCGACTGGTCGGAAAGGCGCAGCCACGAGGGTCTGCCGCGGCGCTTCGGCGTCACTGGCCTGGCGCGGGATACGCTCAACCACGAAGCGCCTGAACTCGCCCGCACTGCCGATCATGTCGTCATAGACGGTCCGCCGCGCGTCGCGGGGCTGATGCGCTCGGCGCTACTCGCCGCCGACATCATTCTCATTCCCGTTCAGCCGTCACCCTTTGATGGCTGGGCCTCGGCGGAGATCCTGCGCCTGATCGAGGAGGCGCGGATATTCCGCCCGCAACTGGTCGTGCGCTTCGTCCTCAACCGTTGTCCAGCACGAACCATCATCGCGCGCGAAACCGGCGATGCGCTCGCCGACCAGGACCCGCCGGCCCTGCGCGCGACGATCGGCCAGCGCGTCATCTTTGCCTCGGCTGCTCAATCCGGCCGCCTCGTTTGCGAGTGCGACGCGGACAGCATCGCCGCGCGGGAAGTGGCGGCGCTGGCGGTCGAGATCGGGAGGCTCGCACCATGAGCGACCGTCCAAACCCCGGCGCCTTCACCACGAGACCGGGCGATCCCGAGCAGTGGATCAGGTCGGCCGATGCGGCACCCCGTGACGGCAAGTCCTCCGGCTTCACCGCGCGCCTGACCATCGACGTCACGCCCGATCTGCGCGGGCGCATCAAGATCGCCGCTTTCCAGCGCGGGATCACCGTCGCCGACATGCTGCGCGACCTGCTCGCCCGCGAATTCCCGAAGGACGAAGGAGATCCATCATGACCGGCGCCACAGCCCCCGGTGTCGGCGCCAGCCCGATACCGTCCGCCCAGACTTCCGACGCACTCACCCATGTCGAATTGACCTGGATCGAAGGCAGGATCGAATACTGGATCCGCTTCGGCCGCGCGGCCGGTGAGCGGATCATCGACCGCCGCCGCCGCGTCGTGGCCTTCCGGCCCGGCGCCGTCTTCGCCTTCGTGCGCTGGGCGGCCAACGACTACGGTACCGTCATCTCCCGCATCGACGTCGTGCGCGCCGTTGAACCCGGCATCGCCCACCAGACGCTCCCCTTCGTGCGCCCTGGCGGCGAAATACTGCTCAAGATCGAAGGCTGGCCGAAGGTCGAAAAGGTGCTCCAGCACATCGACGCGGTGGAAGCCGCCGACGTCGATCCCTGCGACGCCGCGCCCGATCACTGGCGCCATGTGGCGCACCGGATGAGCGCGGGCCAGGTGCCGCGTCCCTATACGCGGGAGCGCCACCAGGCATGGCTCAAGCGGCGGGAGATCGAACGATGACCCGCTTCGGCTACATCATGTTGACCTACTTCACCGCCATGGGCGTCGCCGCTGCCGCCATCGTTCCGACATCGCTGAAGCTCGTCTGGAACGTGTCGGCCAGCGCACCAATCGGGCTCTACCGCATTGAACCCGCCGTGCATCTCGACGTCCCCGATCTGGTCGCAGTGATACCGCCCGAGCCGCTCGAGGATTACATGGTCGAGCGCGGATACATCGGCCGCGACGTGCCGATCCTAAAGCGCGTTCTCGGCCTGCCGGGACAGCGCATATGCCGGATCGGCCACACCATCACGGTCGACGGAATCGCGATGGGCGAGGCCCGCGACCGTGATCGCCTGGACCGCCCGCTGCCGGTCTGGAGCGGCTGTCGCACCGTCGCCAAAGACGAGCTCTTCCTCATGAACTGGCAAGTCCCCGACAGCCTCGACGGGCGGTATTTCGGCCCGCTTCCGGCGACGAGCGCCATCGGCCGGGCCATCCCTCTCTACACCGACGAAGACGGCGATGGCCGCTTCGTCTGGCGCGCGCCGACGCGGTGACGACGCACGCCTTCCCGAGATCTCGCCGCGTCCCAACAGGAGTTCATCATGCCCCAGATTGGTCAATTCACGCGCACACCAGACGGCTATAGCGGACGCATGCGCTCGCTGTCCTTCGACTGCGCGCTCACCTTCGTCGCGGCCGAGAATGCCGACAGCGAGAACGCGCCAGCCTACCGCGTTCATCTTGGCGACGAGGCCGGCCCCGAAGTGGGCGCCGGCTGGAAGCATACCGGCGATCGCGCCGGCACGTTCATCTCCGTCGTCCTCGATGATCCAGCCTTTGCGGTTCCGGTGCGCGCCCGGCTGTTCCAGTCGGACGAGGACGGACGCGACTGGGGCCTGCACTGGACCCGTCCGAAGAAACGCGAGGAACAGGACTGATCGATGCCTCTTATCGGTCCGTCAGCAGCATTGCGGCAGTGCGGTCCCTGCGGCCGCATTGCCCTCCTTCTCCTTTCCGGCTTCATCATCGCTGCGCTCGACACCGGCAGCGCCTCTGCGCAGCCGACGCCCACCGGACGACAGGAAGTCGGCGATCCCATTGCCGCGCATATTGCCGAGGCGGCGCAGCGGTTCGGCATTCCCGAGCACTGGATCGTCGCGGTCATAGGGGCCGAAAGCGCTGGCAATACGCGCGCGATCTCCCGTGCCGGCGCTCAAGGGTTGATGCAGGTCATGCCGGCGACCTGGGACCATCTACGTGCCCGCTATCGGCTCGGCTCCGATCCCTTCGACCCGCGCGACAACATCCTGGCGGGCACCGCCTATCTGCGCGAAATGTACGACCGATACGGCACGATCCCGGCGATGCTCGCCGCATACAATGCGGGGCCGCATCGCTATGACGAGCACATCGCAACGGGCCGTGCGCTACCCGCCGAAACACGCGCCTATGTCGATCTACTAGCCCCGGCGCTGGGCGCTACGGCGCCATCGTCCGGCGCTCCGGCTGCGCCACCACCGCCCGACTGGCGCGAGGCGCCATTGTTCGTTTCGCGCTTGGTTAACCACCAGACTGTCGCGGACCGCGCCACAGACAAGCACGCGGACGGCACCTCCGCTTCCGTGCCGGTGCAGCCCGATGCCGGGGATCAGTCACATCCCGAAGCGATCTTCATTGCAGAGGGTGAGCGATGAGGTGTTGCAGTTCTCATCGCATGATCTCGGGCTCTGGCGTGTCATGGCGCGCGGGAGTGGGAGCGGCAGGCACCACAACCGACCGATGGCAGGATAAAAGGGCGCACATTGCGCGCCGGTCGGTCGGTTGTTTTGTTTGGGTTTTCTGGCGCGTTCCGCACATTGTCCGGCTCTGCCGCAATGTGCGCCGAGCGTTCAACATCCTAGATTTGCAGGGTTTTCCGCACATTGCGGAGCGATGCCATGGACTATGACCGCGAGTTCCGCATCCGGCCTGGCCGTATCCGCTCGACCCGCGCCCAGGCGGCGCGCCCCTTCATCGCCCAGGCGCTGGCGGCCGCAAAGAAGGCTGGTGGAGGTGTGTCGCGCTCTGGCCGCATCACCTCCGGCAACCGCTCGCGCTTCGGCCATGGCCAGCGTGCCAGCATTCAGGCCAATCGCCTCATCACCGCGCGCTCGCGCGGCGCCGTCGTCAAGGCGCGCGTGGTCCGCCAATCGGCACGCGCCGCGCCGCTCGGCACCCATCTCGACTATCTGCGACGTGACGGCGTCACCCGGGATGGAGAGAAGGCGCGCCTGTTCGGGCCGGGAGAGGAGGAAGCGGATGGCCGGGCCTTCATCGAGCGGTGCGAGGACGACCGGCATCATTTCCGCTTCATCGTCTCGCCCGACGATGCGTTGGAGATGTCAGACCTGCGATCCTTCACCAGCGACCTTGTTGACCAGATGGAAAAGGATCTCGGCACCGAACTCGACTGGATAGCCGTCGATCATTGGAACACCGAGCACCCACATGTCCATCTGATCGTGCGCGGTGTACGCGACGATGGCGGAGACCTCATCATCTCGCGGGAGTACATCAAGGAAGGGATGCGCGACCGGGCACGCGATCTCATCACCCAAGAGCTTGGCCCGCGCAGCGACCTCGATATCCGCCGGACACTCGAAAGCCAGATCGAAACGGAGCGCTGGACGCAACTCGACCGTCAGCTTGTGCGCGACGGCCGGCGCACCGGCATCATTGACCTGGCGCCGTATCCGGGCGAGCAGCCCGACGAACTCCACGCGCTGAAGGTAGGACGCTTGCGCAAGCTGGAGACACTCGGCCTGACCGAACAGGTCGGCCTCAGTCAATGGATAATCGGTGACAAGGCCGAGGCGACGCTGCGAGAGCTCGGCGAACGCGGCGATATCATCAAACGGATGCACCGAGCGCTGACCGAGCGCGGCATCGAGCGCGGATCGGCAGATTATGTGCTGGCGGCCGAAAGCCTCGACGCGCCGATCGTTGGGCGCCTGATCGAGCGTGGGCTCGATGACGAGCTCAAGGGCACGGCCTATGCCGTGGTCGACGGCGTCGATGGACGGAGCCATCACATCAAACTCGCCGATCTCAATGCCGCTGGTGATAGCGCGCCGGGCTCGATCGTCGAATTGCGCGCCTATAACGATTCCCGAGGCCAGCGCCGGGTAGCGCTCGCGGTGCGCTCCGATCTTGACATCGAACGGCAGGTGACCGCGTCCGGGGCGACCTGGCTCGACCGGCAGAACATTGCGCGCGCGCCCGCTGCGCTCTCCGTAGGCGGCTTCGGCGCGGAAGTACGCGGCGCTCTCGACAGGCGGGGCGAACATCTGATCGGGGAAGGCTTTGCCGAGCGGCAGGGCCGCCGGATCGTCTTCAGCCGCAATCTCATCGATACGCTCCGCCGGCGCGAGGTGGAGGAAGTCGGCGAAAAGCTGGCGGCCCAGACCGGGCAATCGTTCCAGCGCGCCGGCAGCGGCGAACTCATCGCTGGCACATATCGCCAGCGCATGTCGCTCGCCTCCGGGCGCTTCGCGATGATCGACGACGGTCTCGGATTCCAGCTAGTGCCCTGGACGCCTTCGCTGGAGAAGCATCTCGGCCGACACATCTCAGGCGTCTCGCGCGGCGACGGCGGCGTGGACTGGAGCTTCGGGCGCAAGCGGGGACTGGGAAGGTGACTACGAGATTAGTTCGACCCGATGCGCCGTTGTTTATCCACGAGCCGCCATTGCTGCGATGTGAAACGGAACCGGCTTGTCGGTTCCGTTCGCGCGCCCCAGGCTGCCCCTATTTGCGCGGATCTTGAGCTATGGCGGGTACGAGAATCCTCTGGGGGCAAATCCTCGTCGTCGTCACCATCGTCCTCAGCACCACCTGGGCGGCGACAGAGTGGACCGCGTGGCGTCTTGGCTTCCAGCCCCAGCTCGGCGCGCCATGGTTCGAGATTTGGGGATGGCCGATCTACTATCCGCCGGCCTTCTTCTGGTGGTGGTATTTCTACGACGCCTATGCGCCGCAGATCTTCATTGAGGGCGCGATCATCGCTGCCTCCGGCGGTTTGATTGCGATTGCCGCGGCAATCCTCATGTCCGTCTGGCGTGCGCGCGAAGCGCAGAATGTCGACACCTACGGATCGGCACGCTGGGCAAAACCGGATGAGGTGAAGGCCGCCGGTCTGCTCGGACCAGACGGGGTCGTCCTCGGCAAGCTCAAGGATAATTACCTGCGCCACGACGGGCCAGAGCATGTCCTCTGCTTCGCTCCGACCCGCTCGGGCAAGGGCGTTGGCCTAGTCATCCCCTCTTTGCTTACCTGGCCGGGCTCGGCCATCGTCCACGATATCAAGGGGGAGAACTGGCAGCTCACGGCAGGCTTTCGCGCCCGGCATGGCCGCGTGCTCCTGTTTGATCCGACCAATCCGAATTCTTCGGCCTACAATCCGCTCCTCGAGGTTCGCCGTGGCGAGTGGGAGGTTCGCGACGTCCAGAACATCGCCGACATTCTCGTCGATCCGGAAGGGTCCCTTGAAAAGCGCAACCATTGGGAGAAAACCAGCCACGCGCTCTTGGTCGGCGCCATCCTCCACGTACTCTATGCCGAACGGGAGAAGACTCTCGCCGGCGTCGCTGCCTTCCTGTCGGATCCGAAACGCCCCATCGAATCCACGCTTGCCGCGATGATGAAGACATCGCATCTGGGCGAGGCCGGTCCGCATCCTGTAATCGCAAGCGCGGCACGGGAACTGCTCAACAAGTCCGACAACGAACGAAGCGGCGTCCTCTCCACCGCCATGTCGTTTCTCGGGCTCTACCGTGATCCTGTCGTCGCCAAGGTTACGCGCCGCTGCGACTGGCGCATCACCGATATGGTCAGCGGCAAGCGTCCGGCCACGCTCTATCTCGTGGTACCACCCTCCGACATCAATCGTACCAAGCCGCTCATCCGCCTGATCCTCAACCAGATCGGCCGGCGGCTGACCGAGGACCTGCAGGCCAGGACCGCACGGCACAAATTGCTGCTTATGCTGGACGAGTTTCCCGCGCTCGGCCGACTGGACTTCTTCGAAAGTGCACTCGCCTTCATGGCGGGCTACGGGCTCAAGAGCTTCCTGATCGCGCAGTCGCTGAACCAGATCGAAAAAGCCTACGGGCCGAACAACTCCATCCTCGACAATTGCCATGTCCGGGTGAGCTTCGCGACCAATGACGAACGCACGGCTAAACGGGTGTCGGATGCGCTCGGCACCGCGACCGAAATGCGGGCGATGAAGAACTATGCCGGGCACCGCCTCTCGCCTTGGCTCGGCCATCTGATGGTGTCGCGGCAGGAAACGGCAAGGCCGCTGCTGACGCCCGGTGAGGTCATGCAGCTCCCGCCAACGGACGAAATTGTCATGGTCGCCGGCATCTCGCCCGTCCGTGCGAAGAAGGTGCGCTACTACGAGGATCGGCGGCTCCAAGACCGTGTTCTACCACCACCGTCCAACCCAGAACCTGTCGAGTCTGGAGATGACGAATGGAGCACGTTGCCATTGCCACCCAAGCCGACGCTTCACGCCAATAATTCCGGAAGCGCTGGCGACGAGGAGGACACCACTGATTCCGAACGGCGGCGCCAGCCGGAGCTCAGCCGTGTCCGGCCCGTCGAAAAGAAAGAACCAATCGAAAACGAGTTCGAGATCGATCCCATAGATGACGATCAGGAAGAAGCCGCGCGCAACAGCCGAATGTCCCGCACAATGCAACGAGTGGCGCGGCAGGTCTCGCTCGACCCCAAGGACGGGATGGAGCTCTAGCCAATGCCTGGCCGCAAGAAGAAGATGCAGATCTCCGTTTATCTCGATCCAGAAATAATGGCGATGCTTGCAGACTATGCGGCGCGGCGCGAGCAGTCGCAGTCCATGATCGCAGAGGCAGCGATCGCCTCATTCTTGTCGCCCGACGATGACGAAAGGCGCGAGGCCGTCGTTGCGAAGCGGCTGGATCAAATCGATCGCCGCATGACCCGTCTCGAACGCGATGTCGGAATATCTGTCGAGACCCTGGCTATCTTTGTGCGATTCTGGCTGGCGACAACACCCGCCCTGCCAGAGCCGGCCGCGCAAGCCGCGCGGGCGAAAGCGGGTGAGCGCTACGAGGGGTTCATCACAGCCTTGGGGCGTCGTCTCGCGAAAGGACCGAAGCTACGTCAGGAGATATCGGAGGATGTCGGCGGGTCGGACGGGTGACTTTATGTTGCTAGATGTCTAGCGATGGCTGGTCATCTTCTTGGCGAGCCAGATATTCGCACCACCGCAAGTGGTATCGTTCTCTATATGCCGGATGATGTCGAAACCATTTACTCGTAACAGATCGCGGTATTCGTCACTGCTCAAGCTACCGTGATAGAGCGGCTGGCCCTCAAATTCCCCGATCGTGTCACCGAATTCCGTACCGCTGGTGAACATCAACACCGCGCCCGGAAAGCTAAGGCGACGGAAGACGTCGAACATCGGCCGCTGATCTTCGGGTTTGAGGTGAAAGAAGCTGTGCCAGGCCACTAGACCATGGAATTGACCCAGGCGCGGTAGCTCGCGCATGTCTGCGACGATCCATCGGTGCTCGGGGAAACTCTCACGGGCGACATCGATCAGAGCGGCTGCACCGTCTACTCCGGTAACCTGGCAGCCGCTGTCGATCAGATATCGTGCAATAGGCTCGCCCGAGGCGCAGCCGAGGTCGAGAATGTCTCGTCCCTCTGGGGGCATGGCTTCGACAAAGCGATCGAGCCAGGGACGTTCCATGAGATCGCACCCACGCCGCTTGATCCAAGCGGAGGCGTTTTCCTGATAGAGATCGATTATCTTGTCAGCCGCCTCTTTCGTCATTCCAAAGTCTACCCCACTCTGTCGCAGGCAATTCGGCCATTGCTGGCCAAGGTCCATTTTGTCTAGCTCGGCAGGACTCGATCAGATTCGTACTTGGTGAGGCTCGAAACGACCACCGCCGTCCTCCTGTTTTCATACGCTACACTACGACGCCGCCAATTCCTTGTTGAATCGGCCCTAAATCAGGCTCTTTTAATCATCCCCGCATGGGGACCGTCTGTTTGTCCCCGTTGGAAACGGGGATTGAATGGCAGCCTCACATCATACTTCGGAAGGGATCGCACGCGGCGCGCGCATGCTGCGCACTGCGCTCGGCCCGGCCATCGCGACCTTCCTCGAAGACCCCAGGGTCGTCGAGGTGATGTTGAACCCGGACGGGCGGCTCTGGATCGACCGTCTCTCCGAGGGCTTGTCCGATACGGGCGAACACCTGTCGTCGGAAGACGGCGAACGCATCATTCGTCTGGTCGCCCACCACGTTGGCGCGGAGGTCCATACGGCGAGCCCCCGCGTCTCGGCGGAGTTGCCCGGAACGGGAGAGCGGTTCGAGGGACTTCTGCCGCCAGTCGTGGCGGCCCCGGCTTTCGCGATCCGCAAGCCGGCCGTCGCGGTGTTCTCCCTCGACGACTACGTCGCCGCCGGCATCATGACGGCCGCGCAGGCATCGGCCTTGCGGGCTGGCGTCGCGGCCCGCGCTAACATCCTCGTCGCCGGCGGCACCTCGACCGGCAAGACCACGCTCACCAATGCGCTGCTGGCCGAGGTCGCGAAGACCGACGACCGCGTTGTCATCATAGAAGACACGCGCGAGCTGCAATGCGCCGCGCCGAACCTCGTCGCGATGCGGACGAAGGACGGCGTTGCCTCGCTCTCCGATCTCGTCCGTTCGTCGCTCCGCCTGCGGCCGGATCGGATCCCCATCGGCGAGGTTCGCGGCAGTGAGGCGCTCGACCTCCTCAAAGCCTGGGGCACCGGCCATCCGGGCGGCATCGGCACGATCCACGCGGGTACGGCGCTCGGCGCACTGCGCCGTCTGGAGCAGCTCATCCAGGAAGCCGTCGTCACCGTCCCGCGCGCTCTGATCGCGGAGACCATCGATTTGGTCGCGGTGCTGTCGGGACGCGGCTCCACCCGCCGTCTTTCCGAACTCGCCCGCGTCGAAGGCCTCTGCCCCGATGGCGACTACCGCGTCGTGGTCGCTGTCGAGGCCCCCGACACAGCTCTTTCCAACCCAGTCGCAAAGGAACGCTTCGATGAACCAGACCCTGAATAATGCCACTCAGAGACTGGCGACCGCCGTGTCGGTGGCGGTCATCGCCGTAATGATGGCGCCCGCCGCGCATGCCTCCGGCTCTTCCATGCCGTGGGAGGCGCCGCTCCAGTCGATTCTCGAATCGATCGAGGGGCCGGTCGCCAAGATCATCGCCGTCATCATCATTATCATCACCGGCTTGACGCTCGCTTTCGGCGACACGTCCGGCGGGTTCCGGCGCCTGATCCAGATCGTGTTCGGCCTGTCGATCGCCTTCGCGGCGAGCTCCTTCTTCCTGTCCTTTTTCTCCTTCGGCGGCGGGGCGCTGGTCTGATGGCGGGCGCTGACGAGTTGCTCGGATTTTCGGTGCCGGTCCACCGGGCACTGACCGAGCCGATCCTGCTTGGCGGTGCGCCACGCGCCATCGCGATCATGAATGGCACGCTCGCCGGCGCACTCGGCCTCGGCCTGCGGCTTTGGCTCGTGGGCATCGCGATCTGGGTGATCGGACACATCGCGGCGGTCTGGGCCGCCAAACGCGATCCGCTCTTCGTCGAGGTCGGCCGCCGGCATCTGCGCATCCCGGCGCATCTGTCCGTCTGAGCGCGAGGTACGAACCATGATGAACCTCGCCGAATACCGCAACCGTAACACCCGGCTCGCCGATTTCCTGCCCTGGGTGGCCTTGGTCGGCCAGGGCATCCTCCTTAACAAGGATGGCAGCTTCCAGCGCACGGCGGGGTTCCGGGGGCCGGACCTTGATTCCGCGGTCCCGGCGGAACTGATCGCGGTTGCTGGCAGGCTGAACAACGCCTTCCGACGTCTCGGCTCGGGTTGGGCAATCTTCGTCGAGGCGCAGCGCCATCCATCGCACAGTTATCCCGACAGCCACTTCCCGGATGCCGCCTCCGCGCTGGTCGATGCTGAGCGCAAGGCGAGCTTCGAGGAGGCCGGCGCGCACTTCGAATCGAGCTATTTCCTCACCATCACCTTTCTGCCGCCGGCCGAAGATGCCGCGCGCGCCGAAAGCTGGCTCTATGAAGGTCGAGAGACCAAAGGCATCGATCCACACGAGGTCCTCACCGGCTTCGCCGACCGCACCGATCGCGTGCTCCGCTTGGTCGACGCCTTCATGCCCGAATGCCGCTGGCTCGGTGATACTGAGACGCTGACCTACCTGCACGGCTGCGTCTCGACCAAGCGTCATCGTGTCCGCGTCCCCGAAACGCCTATGTATCTGGACGCGCTGCTCGCGGACCAGCCGCTCGCCGGCGGGCTGGAGCCACGGCTCGGCGACGAGCATCTGCGCGTGCTCACGATCACCGGATTCCCGACGTCGACCACGCCCGGTCTGCTCGATGAGCTCAACCGGCTGGCCTTTCCCTATCGCTGGTCGACTCGCGCCATCCTGATGGACAAGACCGATGCGACCAAGCTCCTGACCCGTATCCGGCGCCAATGGTTCGCCAAGCGCAAGTCGATTGCCGCGATCCTCAAGGAGGTGATGACCAACGAGACCTCAGTGCTGGTCGACACCGACGCGTCGAACAAGGCGGCCGATGCCGACCTCGCCCTGCAGGAGCTTGGTGCTGACTATGCCGGCGTAGCCTATGTCACCGCGACGGTGACGGTATGGGACGCCGATCCGCGCGTCGCCGACGAGAAGCTGCGTCTGGTCGAGAAGGTCATCCAGGGCCGCGACTTCACCGCTATGCCCGAAACCATCAACGCCGTCGATGCGTGGCTCGGATCGCTGCCCGGACATGTCTACGCCAATGTCCGCCAGCCGCCGATCTCCACGCTTAATCTCGCCCACATGATCCCCCTGAGTGCCGTGTG
>MRWG01000119.1_pt1 | contig 147404 bp, 140 predicted proteins | sample 1013341 | NCBI WGS metagenome assembly MRWG01 (sample SAMN06117577, study PRJNA244670) | biofilm metagenome | biome: Water; feature: Cathode Biofilm; material: Biofilm; isolation source: microbial consortium enriched at the cathode of a solar microbial fuel cell | place: USA: District of Columbia...
ATAGATCACACAACCTATGGCAAGGACCGCGAAGCCTTTGAGCGCGCGATGCACGAACAGCTCACAGAGGCAGGCGTCGAGATCATTGCGCTGGCCGGGTTCATGCGCGTCCTGACACCCTGGTTCGTCAACACATGGGAAGGCCGGATGGTCAACATCCACCCCTCCCTCCTGCCCAAATACAAGGGCCTCGACACCCATCAGCGCGCGCTGGATGCGGGCGATACCGAAGCTGGCTGCACTGTCCACTGGGTCAGTCCCGGTGTCGATGATGGCGAAATCATCCAGCAGGCGAGCCTGCCCATCCTGCCGGGCGACACAGCCGACAGCCTCGCCGCACGCCTCCTGCCAGTTGAGCACCAGCTCTACCCGGAAGCGCTGACCAAGGCCTGCGCCGAAATTCAGACGCGCGACTGAACTCCCTGCCCAAATTGAAGTCGCGAAGTTCGCTTGGCGCTCTTGATGTCCCGGTCAGCATGGGTAGGCTTCATGCCAAGCCAAAATGACCGTGGGGACGTAATCGGTGCACATCATCACTCGCTACCGCAGGCTCAGCCTGTGGAACAAGATCGCTTTTTGGGGCTCGCTGGCTTCAATCTTCGGCGTCGCAATCTTTGTCTGGAACACGATTGATACGGCCCGGCGACAGTTCTCTGAACCTATCGCGATCAGCCGGGTATATGATGAGATAGACAGCTTCATATACGAAGGTGTGAGTGATGAGCGACCCATCGAGGATGTCCGCCAAACCCTTCCGGCGATTTCCTCCACGCCTTTCCTCTCATTCTCGGTTCGGTCGGACGCCGAGAAACACACAGTGCAGTTTGCGCCCTACCTGCTGGTCGACGTTCTGTCCGCTGAACCTTTCGCACCGCAAATGCTTGCGCTGTACGAAGCCCAGCGCGGTGCAGGTGGTGAACAGCGCGAGTTCAAAGGCATGCTGCGCCCCGTAACCGGCCTGCAATTGGCCCCGCATCTGGACCCTTATGACCGCACCCTGAAACAGGTGGATTTCTTCACGCTCGCACCCGGCGAGATTGAAGAAGTGTTTTTGAACCTTGGCTACTATCCTGGCTACAAGTTCACATACCGGATCGGGCTACAGTATCGGTATCAGGACAAGGACAGGACCCTGTGGCTGCCGGATACATATGAGCGTGGCGTACCCAATACCGAACTTCCTGTGTCACATTTCGGGCGGGCCTATGTCGTCTCATTCCATCCCGACAGCTATGAAGAAGATGTTGCAACAACCCAATCCCGGTACACAGAATTTCAGGATGAAGTTGAGCAATTTGTCCAGCAAACGCGGGTTTTCTCTCCACGGGATGTCGACTTGCAGGTAGCAGACTAGCCTCCAGTCCACGCAGGTTCATGCCTTTCGAATTCGTCGGACACACTGCGCAAATATGCTGGTGAGACGATGCCAGCCTTTTCCCTCTTCCAGCCCTTGCCGGGCCTGCCTTGGCATCTTTTGCTCATCTGGCCCCTGATCTTCTGGCGCATCCAGCGCCTGAGGGCGTGGTTCCGCGCCAATGGCCGCCCCGGCTCTCAGATGCTCTGGGGCATCACACGAAGCGGGCGGGTTGTGGTCAATCTGTCGTCGGATGATCTATCGGGACGGAGGTCGCTCCAATCCGGATTCGGTTTTGAACCGTCACGCCCTTTCCGTGAAGCGGCCTACGGCGAATTGATCATACTCACCCCCGATCCGTGTCCCCGGCGAATGCCGGGGCCTCCTGCAGCAAGAGATCCCGGCTTTCGCCAGGAATTCGGACTCTATCACCTGCCGCGCCCCGACACATGACCCTGCCAGCCTTGAAACTGATCTGGTAACCCCCGGAAGGCACCGCCTGTCCGGCCGCTTGTGCTGCGCGCAAGAAAAAGGGCCCAACCTTACGGCGGGCCCTTTGCAAATCTCACCTGCCCGAAGGCGTCGCCTTAGCCAGCGATGTCGGCCTCGGAGAAGAATTGCGCGATCTCGATCGCGGCATTCTCTTCGGAGTCCGAACCGTGCACGGTGTTTTCGCCGATGGATTTGGCGAACAGTTTGCGGATCGTGCCGTCAGCGGCTTCGGCCGGGTTCGTGGCGCCCATCACTTCGCGGTAGGCCGCAACAGCGTTCTCGCCTTCGAGGACCTGAACGACGACCGGGCCGGAAGTCATGAATTCAACCAGTTCGCCGAAGAAAGGACGCTCACTGTGAACGCCATAGAAGCGCTCGGCCTGAGCCTGCGTCATCTGGATGCGGCGCTGGCCGATGATGCGGAGACCGGCTTTCTCGATGACGGCGTTGACGGCGCCGGTCAGGTTACGCTCGGTGGCGTCCGGCTTGATAATGGAAAAAGTGCGCTGAACAGCCATGATGACATCCTGCTTGCAAGGGAAAAAAGGGTTCTGGCGCGGCCTATAGCGGGGCGGGCCCAGCGGGGCAAGCATCGAAGGCCGCTATTGCGCAGGCGGCCCGAGAGGCATAGGGGCTGGGGCCTGAATGTCGACAAGGATCCGACCCATGAGCGCGCTGCCTCCCTGCCCCAATTGCAATTCCGAATACACGTATGAAGACGGCGCGCTGCTGATCTGCCCGGAATGCGCCCATGAATGGAGCGCGGACACGGCAAGTGCAACGGACGCACCAGTCATCAAGGACTCGAACGGCAACCCACTCGCCGATGGTGACACGGTCACGGTCATCAAGGACCTCAAGATCAAGGGCTCGTCCTCAGTCGTCAAACGCGGCACCAAGGTCAAGAATATCCGTCTCGTCGACGGCGATCACGATATCGACTGCCGCATCGACGGCATTGGCCAGATGGGCCTTAAATCGGAATTTGTGAAAAAGGCCTGACGCCTATCTCCCCGCTTCCTGCCAGCCGCCATTCGGCGTCTGCTGGAAATAGCGTGTCACCAGCCCGACATCCTTGGCCGCTTTGAACTGTTGGCGGGCCAGATTGCGCGTGTCCGTGTCGCCATCATCGAACATGACCATGCAGCGCGTATAGGGCGCATCGACAGGCGCCTTCGTCCCGTCCATCAGGAACAACGCATCGGCCTTGTTCAAATTGTCCGGCTTGCCGGCCAGCAGGATCGGCTGCCGCGCAGGATCAAGCCCCGGCGCCTCGGCCTGGCCATGCGGCAGGAAAGTCTTCTCGTCGAAAGTCCAGAGGCTCGCATCCAGCGCCGCCCGGCGCTCGACACTCGGGCTGACCGCAAGGACCCGCCAACCAACATCAAGGCATTTCTGCATCAGCGGCGCCGCAGCCTGCTCCAGCGTGGTGCGGGAGAGATGATAAAACCACCATTCAGGCTTCGGCGCCTCTGACATCACCTAGTTCTCGTAATTGTCCGCGATCCAGCGATCGAGCAGACGCGGGCCGAAGCCGGACGCCCAGCTGACATCAAAGGCCGCCTTCTCACCCTCGACCCAAGCGACGCCTGCGATGTCGAGGTGCGCCCATTTCACGCCCTCTTTCACGAAGCGCTTCAGGAATTGCGCCGCTGTGATCGAGCCAGCGGCTCGGCCGCCAATATTGCGCATGTCGGCAAATTTCGACTTCAGCAGCGAGTCATATTCTGGCCCGAGCGGCAGGCGCCAGACGCGCTCGCCTTCGGTCTGGCCAGCCTTGGAGAGTTCATTTGCCAGATCGTCGCTCTCAGTGAACAGGCCGGCATGGTGATGGCCGAGCGAGATCACGATCGCGCCGGTCAGCGTGGCGAGATCCACCATTGCCTTTGGCTTGAAGTGCTCCTGCGCATACCAGAGCACATCGCAAAGCACGAGACGGCCTTCTGCGTCAGTATTCTGGACTTCGATGGTCTGGCCGGAGGCCGACTTCAGGATATCACCCGGACGGATTGCATCGCCATCCGGCATGTTCTCAACCAGACCCACAAGACCGATCACATTGACCTTGGCCTTGCGCTCGGCCAGCGCGCGGATTGCACCAGTCACAGCCGCTGCGCCGCCCATATCCCCGCGCATATCTTCCATGCCCGGTCCGGGCTTCAACGAGATGCCGCCCGTGTCGAAACAAACGCCCTTGCCAATCAGGATCACCGGGTCTTCGCCTTCGGCACCGCCCATCCATTTCATCACGCCGAGCTGGCTTTCCTTGACGCTGCCCTGACCGACGCCAAGCATGGAATTCATGCCGAGTTTGGCCAGCTCCGCTTCGCCCAGCACTTCGACCTGAACACCATACTGGCCCAGCTCGCGGCATTTCTCTGCAAAGCTGGCCGGATAGAGATCATTCGGTGGCATGTTGACAAGATCGCGCGCAAGCTTGGTGCCTTCGGCGCCCGCATTCAACGGCACGAATGCCGCCTCTGCCGCAGGCACATCGGAGACCACCAGTGTCACGCTTTCAAGGCTTGGCTTCTGGTCATCTTTCAGCTTGGTGAAATATGTATCGAAGCGATAGCTGGCGAGCTTCGCACCGAGCGCAATGCGCGCAGCATCCTCTGCAGAACCAGCATGGATCGCGAGAGATTTGAAACCGCTGCTGGAATGGGATTTGTAAAGATTGGCACCGAGGCCTTCGAGAACGCGCGCATCGCGCTTATCCTTCTTGCCTGCACCGATCAGCACCGCACGGCGAGAACCGCTGCCCTTGGGCAAAACGATAAAGGCCTGCTGGTCCTTCTTGCCACTGAACCGGCTGCCGTCCATGGCTTCTGACAACAGACCGCCCGTGGTTTCGTTCAGCGCGGCCGCAACTTCGGGAAGATCCCCGTCTTCATCGACCAGAAAGGCGATGATGTCGGCCTTGGCACTTTCAGCAAATGTGATTTTCATGTGTGGATTCTCCATTTGCAGCGGAAACTAAACGTCGACGCGCGTTGCGCAACTCGTTAGCTAGGGAAATATCACCCCTTTCTGAAGGATTCTGCGAAAAGCCTGCTAATCGCCTTATGACCAAAGTCCAGACATACCTGTTTTTCGAAGTCCTGAAGGCTGTGGTCATCATCATTGGCGGGCTCGCCATGCTGGCCTTGCTGGCCCAAGGGCTTTCACGCACCGATTTGATTCTGGAAAACCGCCAGTCTGCGATCACCTATTTCTATATTGTCATGCTCGGCGCACCGCAGATCATAGCGCTTCTGACCCCGCTCGCCCTGTTCGTGGCAACGGTCTGGTCGCTGAACCGCATACACAAGGATAGCGAGATCGTTGTCGCGCAGGCCGCCGGCATGACCCGCTGGCAGATCGCTTCACCGATCATGCGGCTCGCCGTGCTTTGTCTCGTCGCACACCTGACCGTGAACCTCTGGGTCCAGCCCGCCGCTCAACGTGCCATGCGCGAAACCGTGGCGACGGCGCGCGCCGATCTGGCTGCCGCCTTGATCCGGCCCGGTCAGTTTACCTCCAATGGGGACCGGCTGACCTTCTATGCGCGCGAACAGGCCGGCGGCGAACTGCGTGGCGTGCTGATCTCCGACATGACCGATCCGGAGAACCCCACTGACATTCTCGCGCGCAGCGCCGCGCTGATTGAAGTCGAAGGCAGCCCGACACTCCTGCTGCGGGATGCGACCAGCCAACAGCTCGACGCAAACAACCAGCTATCGATCCTGGAATTCGACCAATACTTGTTCGATCTGACTGACTTCATGAAAGAGGACTCAGACCTCGTCCTGAAGGCATCGGACAAATATCTCTATGAATTGTTCTTCGTGGACCGAACCAATTATTTCGAACTCAAGGAAATAGACTCCCTGCTGGCGGAAGCGCACAGTCGCCTGACCACACCCTTGCTGAACATCGTCATGACGCTGCTGGCGATCTTTGCAGTGCTCGGCGGGGATTTCAGCCGCAAGGGCTACAGCAAGCGGATTGGCTGGGCGACCGGTGGTGCCATCGGCGTTCTGATTGTGCAGTTGGTATTGCAATCGGCCGCCGCGAATGATCCGGCGCTCAATGTGTTGCAATGGCTCGTCCCGCTCGGCATCATTGCAATCCTCAGCTATATCTATTTTGCGAGAGGGCGCCACCTCGGCAAGGTCGATCGCCCACCACTTGAGTTATTCCGGAACCCGACCGGAGCCACCAGCTGATGCCTCTATTTTCCAAGATACAGAGATACATCCTGAAGGAATGCCTCATGGGACTGGCCCTTGTGCTGGGCATCCTCCTGCTGGCCATTCTCATGATCGATGTGGTCGAGCAACTGCGCACAGTGGGCGGCGATGTACGCCTCAGCATTCTTGGCGCGCTCAACCTGTCCTTGATGAAGCTGCCGCAAATTGTCGAACAAACCTTGCCCTTTGCGCTGCTGATCGCCTCCATGATGGCCTTCACCCGGCTCAATCGCCGGTCGGAATTGTCCATCATCCGCGCCAGCGGCATTTCGGCGTGGCGCTTCCTGACCCCGGTCATGGTCCTCGGCGTGGTCCTCGGCCTGTTCACAATGATGGTGCTCAATCCGTTTGCGGCGAAACTGACCGAGTCCTTTGAGCAGACGCGCGACCGCCTGCTCAATGAAGGCCGTCCTACCCTTTCGGTTTCCGATACAGGCATCTGGTTGCGCCAGGGTGACGAAACCAACCAGATTGTCATTCACGCCAAGCGCGTCGCCGAAGGTGGGGTGAATCTTCAGGATGTGAAGATGATCCAGGAAGAGCGCCTCTACGCAGATGGGCGACCGACCAATGACTACGCCTTTGCCCGCCGGATCGACGCGGATAGTGCGATTCTGCGCAATGGCTTCTGGCAGCTTGAAGGCGTAATCGAAAATGTTCCGAACGCTCCACCCGAGTTCAAGGAAAATCTCGCCATCCCCACGACACTGGACGCGGTCACGCTGCTCGACAAATTTGCATCTCCCAACACGATTGGCTTCTGGCAATTGCCGCATTTCGTTCGCCAGACCCAAGCCGCCGGCCTAGACGCTTCGCGCTACAAGATGCGCCTCAACGCGCTCATGGCCCTGCCGGCCCTGTTTGTGGCGATGGCGCTGATCGGCGCCGTTGTATGCCTGCGCCTGCAGCGAATGGGTGGAAATTCACAGCTTCTGGCCATCGGGTCGCTCGCAGCGGTCGGGCTGTATTTCTTCACTCAATTCTCTTCCAGCCTAGGGGCAACAGGTGCAGCGCCCCCCGTGATCGCAGCATGGAGCCCGCCACTCTTTGTGCTGTTCTGCACGCTCACCTTCATCGCCTATCGGGAAGACGGCTAATCACAACCCGGCCTTGACAGGGCCTGTCTCCCGACCCCATCTCTCGCCGCCTTAAAGAGGTAAGCGCATGAAACTTGTCGTCGTCGAGTCGCCCGCAAAGGCGAAAACCATCAACAAGTATCTCGGCAAGGACTATAAGGTCCTGGCGTCCTACGGGCATATCCGTGACCTTCCCTCCAAGAATGGTTCGGTCGATCCGGACGATGATTTCGCGATGGTGTGGGAGGCAGATTCCAAATCGTCCAAGCGTATCTCCGAGATCGCAGCGGCATTGAAAGAAGCCGATACGCTGATCCTCGCGACCGACCCCGATCGCGAAGGCGAGGCCATCAGCTGGCACCTCGTGGAAGCCTTGCGCAAGCGCCGCGCCCTGAAGAAGGACACGCTAGTCGAGCGTGTCGTCTTCAACGCGATCACCAAGAATGCGGTCACGACCGCAATGGAACATCCCCGCCAGATTGATGGCGAACTGGTCGATGCCTATCTGGCGCGCCGCGCACTCGACTATCTGGTCGGCTTCAACCTGTCGCCGGTCCTGTGGCGCAAATTGCCGGGTAGCCGGTCGGCTGGCCGCGTCCAGTCTGTGGCACTGCGCATCGTTTGCGACCGCGAGAACGAGATCGAGATGTTCCGGCCGCAAGAGTACTGGAATGTGGCGGCTAACCTGCGCGCACCAGACGGCACCGACTTTGAAGCGCGCCTCTATAGTCTCGACGGCGAAACGCTGAAAAAGTTCACGCTGGGCAACAAGGGCGACGCCGACAAGGCGCTGGAAATTGTCCAGATCGGCGGCTATTCCGTCACCTCGGTTGAGGCCAAGCCGGTCAAGCGCAATCCGCCCCCACCCTTCATCACGTCCACGCTGCAACAGGAAGCCTCCCGCAAGATCGGCTTCAACGCCAAGCGGACGATGCAGGCCGCCCAGAAGCTGTACGAAGAAGGTCGCATCACATACATGCGTACCGATGGCGTAAACATGGCCGAGGAAGCCTATGCGGCAGCCCGGTCCATGATCCAGTCGAACTATGGCGCGCGTTACCTGCCGGAAAAGACCCGCCGCTATTCTTCGAAGGCCAAGAATGCCCAGGAAGCGCACGAAGCCATCCGGCCAACCAATTTCGACCTTCGCCCGGAAGATTATCATGGCGATGGCGACCTGAAGAAACTCTACACGCTCATCTGGCGACGCGCGGTCGCCTCGCAAATGGAAACCGCCCGCTTCGAGCGCACCACCATCGACATGACCTCCAAGGACAAGCGCGCGGTCCTGCGCTCGACCGGTCAGGTCCTGGTGTTTGATGGCTATATCAAGCTCTACACCGAAGGTCGCGATGAAGGCGATGATGGCGATGATGGCGACGATGACGAAAATCGCCTGCCCAAGATGGAAGAAGGCCAGCATGCGGACCTGCTGAAGGCCGAGGCCAGCCAGCACTTCACCACACCGCCACCACGCTTCACGGAAGCCTCGCTGGTCAAGAAGCTTGAAGAGCTCGGCATCGGCCGCCCGTCTACATATGCGTCGACCCTCTCCACGCTGGAAGATCGCGACTATGTCCGTATCGAGAAGAAACAGCTGATCCCCGAGGACAAGGGACGCCTCGTGACGGCGTTCCTTGAGAACTTCTTCCGGCGCTATGTGGAATATGATTTCACCGCCGGGCTCGAAGAGAAGCTCGACATTATCTCGGATGGCAAGCTCGACTGGAAAGCCTTTCTGAAGGAATTCTGGCAGCAATTCGCCGCCGATATCGACGAGACGAAAGACCTTCGTGTCTCAGCGGTTCTGGACGTTCTCAACGAGGAACTCGGAGCCTATGTGTTCCCGCGCCAGGATGCGGACGGCAATCCGATCGAGAACCCGCGCCAGTGCCCGCTCTGCAAGGAAGGCGAGCTTTCAATGAAGCTGGGCCGCTTTGGCGCTTTCGTCGGCTGTTCACGCCATCCTGAGTGCAAGTTCACTCGCCAGTTCAGCGCAGATGGCGACGCCGCCGCAGCAATCAATCCAGACGGCAACGAGTTGGGTCTTCATCCCGATACCGGCGAGATGATCTATCTGAAGACCGGGCGGTTCGGTCCCTATGTCGAAATGGCGAATGGCGAGAAGCCAAAGCGTGCTTCGCTGACCAAGGCCGAAAAGGAAAACCCGCAGGACATCACGCTCGACCGCGCCGTCGAACTCCTGATGCTGCCACGGGAAGTCGGCAAACACCCAGAAGACAACGAACCGATCCTGGCGAATTTCGGTCGCTTCGGCCCCTATGTTCAGCATGGCAAGACCTATGCGAACCTCAAAGATCCGAACGACGTCTTCACCATCGGCCTGAACCACGCCGTCACACTGATCGCCGACAAACGCGCCAAACAGGGAGCCCGTGGCGGAGCCGCCGCTCTGAAAACTCTCGGCGATCATCCGGATGGCGGCACAATCGAAGTCTTCGAAGGCCGCTATGGGCCATATGTGAAGCATGGCAAGACCAATGCGACCCTGCCCAAGGACGTGACGCCGGATGCGGTCACGCTGGAACAGGCCATCGAGTTGATCAACGCCAAGGCATCCAAGGGCGGCAAGAAGGCTCCCGCCAAGAAAAAAGCCCCTGCCAAGAAGAAGGCGCCTGCGAAGAAAAAAGCGCCTGCCGCAAAAAAGGATTAATCCATAAGGCAATGAGCTCAATCGACGGTCACCGGAACACTTTCGGTCGGCCTCCGGTTGAGGGATTGGCCTGCCAATGGTTTACTGTTCCTGCCTCGCGGAATTAGGGGTTGCATCATGCCTGTTTTAGAGAAATTGGCATTCTTGGGAGCGGTTACGCTCGCCTCGGTTCTGATCGCCCAAGAACTGGACAAGACGATTGCGGCCTTGGATCGACCGTCTGAAGTGATCGATCTGGAGGAAATCCCGCGCCCGTCTCCGGCCCCGGATATCCCGCCAACGCTCATGTCGCTTGCGCCAAGCCCGACGGGGTTTCTGGATACGCTGACGGCGTGCAAGGGGATGGCGCCGAGCATTGGAGCGAATGTCGATCAAGACCTCGTAGTCACCGACTATAAGCGCTTTGTGCTGGCGGAGGGCCATATACGGCTTGCCACCGCCCCAGTCGGCGGCGGATGCCTGTCATCGGTGTTCGGGCCAAGGAATCAAAGGCCTCGACTATTACAGTAAGGAGGCGGTGCCCGTCTTCGCGGCTGCAGACGGGGAAATACGCCGGCGGCGCTATCGCAGTGATTATGGCAATATGATCGTGCTGGGTCATGGCCGCGGCGTCTTCACACGCTATGCCCATCTCGAAACCTTCGCAGACCCGGACGAAGGCGAACGCGTCAGTGCCGGGCAATATCTCGGCATGATGGGCAATACGGCGGGCTACCAAATCCCGCGCCACCTTCACTATGAAGTGCTGACCGGGAAATGGGGTGCGCAAGCCGGATCATTCGCCCTTACACCCGTAGACGTTATGTCCCTGCCGGAAGCTATCGACTGACCGCGAAATCGCGCGCTGCATAAAACCCCCGCGCATTTTTCTGCGAGTCCCCCTATATGGGCGGTATGAGTTTCCCAGATAAGAAAACAGTGCTCGATTTCATTCGAGACAATCCGAACGCAACGACCAAACAGGACATTGCCCGCGGCCTGCACGTAAAAGGGCGCGAACGCGCCGTGCTGCGCGAAATCCTGAAGGAGTTGGAGGCCGATGGCACGCTGGAACGGACAGGCAAACGCGCTTGGTCCCAGGCGGATCGCCCCCCTTCGACTGGCGTTGTCCAATTCACCCATACCGACGAAAATGGCGATCTGATCGGCAAGGCGCTTGGCGACAATGGTCCGTTTGGGCCGGACATCATCTATTCCGGCCTGTCCGGTAAGCAGAAAGGTGAGGCCACCGAGCCCGGAGAAGGCGACCGCGCCCTGTGCAAGATCACCCAGGTCGATGGCGACTGGCAGGCCCGGGCCCTGACCGTGCTGGAAAAACAGCTGACCAATTCGCTCGTTGGCATGTATTCGCAAGGCCCCCGCGGCGGCAAGGTTACCCCGGCCAATCGCAAGGAGCGCCGCGAATTCCTGATTCAGGAAGCTGACCGCAATGGCGCCGAGGATGGCGATCTCGTGGTCACAACGCCCAAGCCACAGGGCCGCCGGCAATATGGTCCCAATCTCGGCGTGATCCGCGAAGTGATCGGCCATATCAGCGATCCCCGCTCAGCCAGCCTGCTGGCCATTCATGCCCATGGCATCCCGGTCGACTTCCCTGAAGCGGCGCTGGAACAGGCCCGCAATCCAAAACCCGCTGCGGCGGAGCGTGAGGACCTGACAAAAACCCCGCTCATCACCATCGACCCGCATGATGCGCGCGACCATGATGACGCAGTATTCGCCGAACAGCTGGATGATGGCTGGCGCGTGATCGTCGCCATCGCCGACGTGGCGGCGTTCGTCACGCCAGACTCGCCGCTCGATCGCGAAGCGCTGAAACGCGGCAACTCGACCTATTTCCCGGACCGCGTGGTCCCGATGCTGCCGTTTGAACTGTCAGCGGATGAATGCTCCCTGCGTGAGGGCGAGCTGCGCCGCTGTATGGCGGTAGAGATGATCTTCGACAAGTCGGGCTCCAAGCGCTCGCACCGTTTCATTCGCGGCATGATGAAGTCAGCAGCGAAGCTCTCCTATGAGGAGGCTCAGGCGGCGATTGACGGCAAGCCGGGCGGCAAGGCCGGTGAGATGCTGGAAACCGTCCTGAAGCCGCTCTGGGGCGCCTATGCGGCGCTCTCGAAGGCACGGGACGACCGCTCGCCGCTGGACCTCGACTTGCCTGAGCGCCGCATCCTGTTTTCCAAGGATGGCGAAATTGAAGGCATCATCACCAAGGAACGCCTCGACGCGCACCGCCTGATCGAAGAATTCATGATCCAGGCAAACGTGGCCGCAGCCGAAACGCTGGAAAAGCAGAAAAGCCCGCTGATCTATCGTGTCCACGACACGCCGACGGATGCCAAGATCGCAGCCTTTGCGGAATTCCTGCAGACCATCGACATGAAATGGAATATCGGCCAGCGCCCGCAGACCGAAAATTTCAACCGCCTGCTCGGAGAGATCAAGACGGGCGACTATGACCAGATGGTCACGCAAATGGTGCTGCGCACGCAGGCCCAGGCAATCTATTCGGAAGAGAATCTCGGCCATTTCGGCCTGAACCTCGTCCGCTATGCACACTTCACGTCGCCCATTCGGCGGTATGCCGATCTGATCGTGCACCGCGCGCTGATCGCATCGCTCGGGCTCGGCCCGGACGGCCTGTCCAAGGACATGTCGGTACGGCTGGAAGAGATGGCGCAGCACATTTCCGATACAGAGCGCCGCTCCATGGCTGCCGAGCGCGAAGCGACCGACCGCTACCTCGCCATCTTCCTCGCAGACCGTGTCGGCAGCGAGTTCGAAGGGCGGATCACCGGCGTCACGGGCGCGGGCCTGTTCATCGCCCTTGCGGGCTCCGGCGCGGATGGGTTCGTGCCGATCTCGTCCATCTCGGATGATTACTGGGTGCTGGATGATGCCGCGATGCAGATCTATGCGCGCGGGTCCGGCAAGACCTATGGCCTCGGCCAGATCGTCCGCGTGAAGCTGAAAGAGGTCACGCCCTTGCAGGGCGGCCTCCTGCTGGAAATGTTGTCCGAACCCATGCCAGCCCCGGAGGGCCGCCGGGAGGCCCGTCAGAGCCACAATACGGGCGGTGGTCGGCCGCCTCGCCGGAAAACCGGTCCTGGCAAGCCCACCGGCAAGGGGCCCGGCAAAGGGAAGTTCAGCAAGAAGACGCTGCCCAAGCACAAGCGCAAAAGCCGGAAATAACGTGGACATGAATTCGAATCCGCATTCAGATACGCTGATGGGCTCTGCGTTTGACAAGGAAGACGATGGCGACGTCATCGAGACTCGCAAGCGTAGCCCCCGCCCGAAAGACGCTGCCACGCTGATCCTGGTGCGCCGGGATGCGGCGCAACCCCGCGTCCTGATGGGCAAGCGGTCAGCGGGCCACGCCTTCATGCCCGAAAAGTACGTCTTCCCCGGCGGGCGTGTGGACCCGCAGGACGGCAAGGCCGTCTCCTATTGCGAGTTTGCGCCCCAGCAGGAGCGCCTGCTGCGCATCCAGACCCGCCGGAAGCCGCGCGCCTTCGGCCTGACGGCCATCCGCGAGACGTTTGAGGAAACCGGCCTGCTGGTCGCGCGTGAAGCCGAGATGCCGGAGCGCTATGTGGAGGGCTGGAAACGCTTCCACGCCCTTGATGCCGCGCCGCATCTTTCGCCACTGACCTTCATTGGCCGTGCCATTACGCCCCCCTACAGGCCGAAGCGATTCGATGCCCGATTCTTCATGGCGAACGCCGAAGAAGCCCTCATCGACGAGCGTCCACCTGTCGACGGCGCGGAATTGTCAGACCTGCAATGGGTGACACTGAAAGATGCGCTCGCGCTCGATCTGCCCAATGTTACCCGGTTCATGCTGGGGGAAATCGAGGAAAGACTGGACAAGCCGTCGCTGAACCGGGGCCCGCCCTTCCTGCGCTGGACCCGCAGCGGACATTCGACCGACCGCCTCTAGCAGCAATGGCGCTTGACTTCCGACGCGCACATCGCCATTAAGCCGCTTTCCAGTTTCAGACGCTAACACAAGCGAGCATTCGTCATGGCCAAACCAGCCACCATCAAGATCCGCCTCAATTCGACGGCCGACACCGGTTTCTTCTACGTGACGAAGAAAAACCCACGCAACATGACTGAAAAAATGGTCAAGCGTAAGTACGACCCGGTTGCGAAGAAGCACGTCGAATTCAAGGAAGGCAAGATCAAGTAAGATCCTTGTTTTTCATGCATTGTTCGAAAAGCCCGCTCCACAAGAGCGGGTTTTTTGTTGCCTATTCTTCCGGCACGCCATGATGCAGGTCTCGTGTCTTGCGGATACCGGGGAACAGGACTGACCAAGCCGCAGCCACGCCGACGGCCGCATAGCCGCCTGCTACGACCGTGAAGACGGCGCCCCATTTGGCGGCCATGAATCCGGCCCGCGCCTCGCCCAGTTCATTGGACGCGCCCAGGAAAATCGAGTTCACGGCATTGACCCGCCCGCGCACTTGGTCAGGTGTCCAGAGCTGCAGGAGAACTTCGCGGATATAGACCGACACCATGTCGAAGGCTCCAACGAAGATCAGCGCGACGATGGATAGCCAGACGACATTCGAATACCCGAACACGACGGTGGAAATCCCGAAGAGCGCGACCGACACGAATAGTATCAGGCCGGCATGATCCTTGATCGGAAACGCCGTGATGATCGCCAGCATGATGAGTGCGCCAATGCCGGGCGCCGCGCGCAACAAGCCAAGCCCCTCTTCACCAATTTCCAATATGTCCCGCGCATAGATCGGCAGCAACGCCACGGCGCCGCCCAGCAACACAGCGAACAAATCCAGAGAGATCGCGCCCAGCACAACTTTCTGATTGAACACATATTTGAACCCGCCCAACAGCACGCTGAGTGTCGTTGGCTCGCGCTCGATACGCTGGGGAGGCTTCGGGATCGAGAAAATCAGGATGGCCGATATGGCAAACAGGCTGACAGCCGTTCCATACGCAAACCCCGCCCCGACACCATATAGCAAGCCACCTGCCACCGGCCCGAGGATCGACGCCGCCTGCCAGGACGATGCAAGCCAGCCCACAGCATTGGCGAAGTCTTCACGCGGTACCAAATTGACCGCAAGACTCGACGAAGCAGGCGTATAGAATGCGCGTGCGACGCCAAAGACAGTGAGGGTTGCGAGAACGATCAAAGGATCAAATCGTCCCGTCAGCGCGAGCGCCAAAATCACCCCGGCGCATACCAGTTCGACGCTGACTGAGGCTCCCATGACATTCCGGCGACCGAGCCGGTCCGATGCGACACCTGTCACCACGACCAACAACAGGGCTGGCAGGAACTGGACAAGGCCGATCCAACCGAGAAGGGCCGCGTTCTGGGTAACATCATACATCTGCCACGCCACGGCGACAGAAACGACCTGCGCCGCAAGCGATGTCATGAAGCGAGACAGGAAGTATCTGCGATAGGAAGAATGGCGAAACGCCGAGAACCGGTCATTCATGAGCAGCGCCTTGCGACGGGCGGCGGCTCAAGTCAATCAGGCAGCAAGACTTTCGACTCTGTTCCGGCCAGCAGACTTGGCTTGATAGAGCGCCGTATCCGCGCGCTTGGTCAGATCAGCAATCGTATCATGAGCGCCGTTAATGGTGGAAACGCCAGCGCTGAGCGTAATGGAAATTTCGCGCGCACCACTATTCACAATGAATGGCTCAGCCGCGACAGATCGGCGGATTCGCTCGGCTGCTGCGCAAGCGAGATCACCCGGCGTATCTGGCATAATGACCATGAATTCTTCGCCACCCGGGCGACAGACCACATCCATGACGCGGCTATTGACCTTCAGGCGCTTGGCCACTTCCTGCAGGACTTCATCTCCGACATCATGGCCATATGTATCGTTCACTGCTTTGAAATGGTCGATGTCGGCCATAACCACCGATACGGGTCGTCCGCCCATCTGGGAGCGCTGGATCAATTGTTCCAATTGGTTGTTCATGTACCGACGATTGTAGAGGCCGGTGAGCTGATCGATGACCGACAATTCAAGACCACGATCCACGCGGTCTCTCAATGCCTCGATATAGCGGGTTCGCCGTGCCTGCGTCCGGACACGAGCCAGCAATTCCTGCTTGTCGACGGGTGCAAAAATGACATCGCTTGCACCCAGATCAAGACCTTTTCCAGCCCTCGGCCGATCATCCGGATCGCAAATCAACAGAATTGAAATCGCGCGTGTCGCTTCATTCATCTTGAAGTGCGCACAGAGTTTCAGGGCGTCATAACGATCACTGAGCATAGACAGGACGAGAATATCCACGCCAAGCTCATTCAACCCTTTCATGCCGCCCGCCTCCAGCAGTGTAATGGCCGTATGACCACCAGACCGCAGGGTTTCAGCGACGCGCGACGATGATCTGGGATTGTCATCCACCACGAAGAGGCGTGCTGGCTGGTCTTTGACATTGAGACTTTCGTCGCCATCAATGCCCGCTCGCAGGCCGCTGGCCTGACGTTGGCGAAGCTCTGACGCAACAGCATTGTATCGGGTGATGGCCCCCATACGCGCCATCAAGGCAAAGTCATCAACCGGCTTGGTCAGGAAGTCTTCCGCCCCGACGTCCAGGCCCCGGACGCGATCCTCGGCATCATTCAGGGCCGTAACCATAACGACGGGTATATGCGCAGTGGCAGGGTTTTCCTTCAGGCGGCGGCAAACTTCATACCCGTCCATACCGGGCATCATCACGTCCAGAAGGATAATGTCAGGCTCGCTACGCTCCACCATGCTGAGCGCCTCGATCCCGTTTTCAGCCAGCATGACTGTATAATATTGAGCCTCCAGCTTGGCTTGCAGGAGGCGTCGGTTCGCTTCGATGTCATCTACGACGAGGACGCGTGCTGTCACGCTGCCTCCTTGGGCATCAATGCCTCAACCGCCTTGATGAAGGTTGCAATCTGGATGGGCTTGGAAAGGTACCCCTCACAGCCAGCTTCACGAACCCGCTGCTCATCCGCGCGCATGGCAAATGCCGTGACGGCCAGAACCGGAATGTGCGCGACCTTGTCATCGTCCTTGAGCCATCGCGTGATGTCGAGACCTGAAACTTCCGGCAGCTGGATATCCATGATGATGAGGTCCGGCAGTTCCTGGCGTGCAATCTCGACAGCCTTGGCACCATCGCGACATTGGAAGGTTTCAAAACCGAAAGCATCCAACAAGTCACAGAAAAGGCGCATGTTGAGTTCGTTATCCTCAACAACCAGAACTTTCCTGGTGTGCGACTTCGTCATGATTGAGTTGGTGCCTCTGATTCGGGACGATTCTAAGAGCTCTTTTGCCAGCTACACCCGAAATCGTTAACACTGGTTTACGTGTTTGCGTCCCATTGATTGCCGCGGGCGTCGGAACATGGCATGAACACGGGGCCATGTACACGCTCTGCAGAGACTGTTTTCACCTTTCAGACGACGACAGCGCTGCCTGCCCTCGCTGCGGGCGGCATCGTGTAATCCGCAATAAACACATCACAACGCTGGCCATCGCTCATCTCGATTGCGACGCCTTCTTTGCAGCCATCGAAAAACGCGACGATCCCTCCCTGAAAGACCGACCAGTCATTGTGGGCGGCGGAAAAAGGGGAGTCGTATCTACGTGTTGTTACATCGCCCGTCTCTATGGCGTCCGCTCGGCCATGCCGATGTTCAAGGCGCTCAAGGCCTGCCCGGACGCCGTCGTGATCAAGCCGAATGGCGAAAAGTACCGGCTCGCCGCCCACCAGATGCGCGAAAAGATGCAGGCGCTGACGCCCATGATTCAGCCCGTCTCGGTCGATGAGGCCTATCTGGACCTCAGCGGCACGGGCACCCTTCACAAGGCGCCGCCGGCCGTGTCCCTCGCCCGGCTTGCCGTAGAGATTGAGCGCGATATCGGGATCACTGTCTCGATAGGCCTGTCGACCAACAAATTCCTGGCCAAGACCGCAAGCGAACTGGACAAGCCGAGAGGATTTGCTGTCATCGGCGCAGACGAAGCCGAAGCCTTACTCGCTCCGAGACCCATTGGAATCATTCATGGCGTGGGCCCGAAACTGGCCCAGAAACTGACCCGGGATGGGTACGATACGATCGAAGACCTCCAAAGAACGGAGTTGAAGCAGTTGATCGGGCGCTATGGCGAGACCGGAATGTGGCTGAAGAATCGGGCGCATGGCATCGACAACCGGCCGGTCCGGAATGATGAGGAGCGCAAGTCGGTCGGTTCCGAGACCACGTTCAATGACGACATGTCAGACCCGGCCTGGTTGGAAGACCAGCTCTGGCGCCTCTGCGTAAAAACGGCAGACCGTGCCAAGGCCACGGGCCTTGTCGGCAATGTCATCACGCTCAAACTCAAGACCGCTGAGTTCCGGACCCTTACGCGGCGCATGTCCCTGTCAGAGCCCACCCAGCTGGCCCAGACCCTGTTTCGGAATGCCAAAGTGTTGCTGGCCAAGGAAACCAATGGCCGGACACGCTTTCGTCTCATCGGAGTTGGTATTTCCGACCTGTCAGAGCATCGCTCGGACGCTGTCGACCTGCTCGACCCTCTCGTCGCGAAGCGCGCGGCGGCAGAGCGCGCGTCGGACCTGGCCCGGCAGAAATTCGGCGCCGAAGCCGTGATCACGGGCCGGTCAGCGCGGGTGAAGAACGCGCCCCGGTGAACGGCGTTTGCGCCCCGCCCCTTGGCGGTCTAGTGAAAACGCAACACCATTTTCAAGGAGCGCGCCATGTCGACCCCCGAAACCCGTCTTGATGAACTCGGCATCGAACTGCCGGAACCCATGAAACCGGTCGCCACATATGTCCCCTATGTCATCAGCGGCAACATGCTGTTCGTGTCCGGTCAGGTCAGCGCGTCCGCTGACGGCCTCATCAAGGGACGCCTCGGCGAGAACATGGAACTCTCCGCAGGTCAGCAGGCCGCCCGCTTCTGTGGGATCAACCTGATCGCCCAGTGCAAAGCTGCCATTGGCGACCTGTCCCGTATCAAGCGCGTGGTAAAACTCGGCGGCTTTGTGAACGTCGCGCCCGGCTTCACTGACATCCCGCAAGTCATCAATGGATGTTCAGATCTTATGGTCGACGTATTCGGCGAGGCCGGCCGTCATGCCCGATCGGCTGTGTCATGCCCCGAACTGCCTCTGGGCGTCGCCGTGGAAGTCGATGGCATCTTCGAGATTGCCGACTAGATGGCACAGGCATTCACGCTCACGGACTTCGCCTACGCACATAGAGGCTTGTGGTCCGGACGCAAAACACCTGAGAATACGATGGCGGCCTTTGATGCGGCGGCACAGTACGGGCTCGGCATGGAGTTCGATATCCGCCCCGATTTGGATGGAAACCTTGTCGTTTTCCATGATGACACACTGGACCGCCTTGCCGGGCGCCCTGACCGTGTAGAGGATCTTACGTCGGACGACCTGCAGGACATAATGATCGCCGGAATCCATGGCTTGCTGACCTTCGAACGCCTGCTTGCAAGTTGGCCACACAAGCTGCCCCTGCTGACAGAAATGAAGCTGGACGGACGCACGGACCCGGCAGATCTCGGCCGCCGAACCGGTGCGTTGCTTCAGAACTATGCAGGACGCGCAGCGGCGATGAGCTTTTCGGAAGAGGCGGTACGGGCCCTCCCATCGGACGTGATGCGCGGTCAGCTCATTGGACCGTCCCACAAGATTGGCACATCCGAGTTCGAAACAATTCTTCAACGCGCATTGTCAGACGGCATTGACTACATTGCCGTCAACATCGCGGACGTCGATGGCATCCGCAAACGCGTACCGGAAGACCTCCCGATTGTGTGCTGGACGGTACGGACGCTGGATGAGGTTCGGCTGGCCGTTCATGAAAATGTGGCCATCATCTTCGAACATCTCGCTCCGGGACTGGTCTCGGCCTACGCCTTGCCCTAGATTCAGAGCATGGATGACACCGCGCTGAAATTGAGTTTTGCCTCAGCCATGGCGGAGGTCGATCCGGAGGAATGGAACGCGGTCGCCAATCCAGCCGGCGTGCGCTTCGATCCCTTTCTGAAATGGGAATTCCTGGACGCGATGGAAACGTCTGGCGCGGCCACTCCAAATACGGGCTGGATGCCGCGTCATGTATTGATCCGCGACGCAACTGGCCGACTCAAGGCTGCGATGCCGCTCTATGGCAAAACCCACTCACGCGGCGAATTCGTCTTCGACCAATCCTGGGCCGACGCCTATGAGCGCGCAGGCGGAGCCTATTATCCCAAACTGCTTGGGGCCGTGCCCTTCACGCCGGTAACCGGTCGTCGCCTGCTTGTGCGTCCGGGCCCCGATGAAATACGCCTGCAGACGGCGCTCCTGTCCGGCGCGATCCAACTGGCCGAGCAGAACGAGCTATCTTCATTGCACATCAATTTCGCTTCACCGGCAGAAGCCACAATGCTGTCGGAGACGGGCCTGCTGTTGCGCACCGACCAGCAATTTCACTGGCAGAACCGCGACTATGGCTCGTTCGATGATTTCCTTGCCGACCTCTCCTCGTCCAAGCGAAAGAATCTTCGGAAGGAACGCGCAAAGGCGCAGGAAGGATTGGACTTTGTCCACCTGCGGGGCGACGACATTACCGAAGCTCATCTCGATGCGTTCTACATATTCTACATGGACACGGGCACGCGCAAATGGGGCTCGCCCTATCTGACCCGAGACACTTTCTCACTCTTGCGAGAACGGATGGCCGACGATCTCCTCTTTATCTTCGCCATGTCAGACGGAGCGCCGATTGCCGGTGCCATGAATCTAATCGGCTCCGACACACTCTATGGCCGCTACTGGGGGTGTACCGAGCACAGATCAATGCTGCACTTCGAGACCTGCTACTATCAGGCCATCGACTACGCCATCCAACATGACCTCACTTTTGTCGAAGCCGGCGCGCAGGGCGGCCACAAGCTGGCCCGTGGCTATACGCCTGTCACCACCTATTCCACCCACTGGATAGCCCATCCCGGCCTGCGCCACGCCATCGCCGACTATCTTGAACGCGAACGCGAGGCGGTAGAATCCGACATGGACTATCTCGCCGAACGAACACCCTTTAAAAAGCGCGAATGAGCGAGTCTGCCGTCCTCAGGAACTATCGCCGGGTCGAAGAGGCCCTCATCGTCTGTGCAGCGTTGCAGTATGCAGAGTTCGACGCCTCTATCGACAACTACAATCATGCGACCGTGAACTGGCTGTTGGTTCCGGCCCTTGGGGGAATCCCTGTCCGGCTTCCAGCATCGCAACTGGAAGACGCGAAGGCATATCTCCGGGAAATGGTCGAAACCGCGGAGGACCGTCTCGTAGAAGCGACGGGGGAAGCCCCGGATCCGGTACGGAGAAAATATTGGCGCGCCTGGGCTGTGGCCGCCTTGTTCATGCTAGACTGGCTCTCGTTATTTGTCCTGTGGCGCTTCCTGAGAGCCACATATCTGAAACTACGGCATCCCTCCCCACACAAACTAGAAAGTTCGTCCTCGTCATGACTCTTCACGCTGCCTACGATCCCGACAATATCTTCGCCAAGATCCTGCGCGGTGAAATGCCCGCCGTCAAAGTCTATGAGGATGACGCTGCACTCGCTTTCATGGACGTGTTTCCCCAGAGCGAAGGTCACACGCTCGTCGTGCCGAAGGGCGTGCAAGCGCGCAACCTGCTCGACATGCCGGCCGACAAGCTCGGCCCCTATATGGAGGCTGTGCAGAAAGTGGCGCAGGCTGTCGAAGCTGCCTTGACGCCCGATGGCTTGGTCGTGACCCAGTTCAATGGCGCCCCCGCCGGACAAACTGTCTACCATTTGCACTTTCACATCATTCCGCGCTGGAAGGATGTGGCGCTCGGGCGGCATGGCTCGGGCGAAATGGCAGATACAGCTAAACTCGGCGTGCTGGCCGATCGCATCAAGACCAAGCTCTAGGGGTTAGAGCCCCAGCTTCGCTTTCAGGATATCGTTGACGGCTTTCGGATTGGCCTTGCCACCGGAAGCCTTCATCACCTGGCCCACGAACCAGCCCATCGTCTTGGGCTTTTCCTTGATCTGCGCGACCTGGTCCGGATTGGCAGCCATGATGTCGTCGACGATCTTCTCGATCGCGCCGGTATCGGTTACCTGTTTCAGGCCGTGCTTTTCGACAATGTCAGAAGCTTCGCCTTCGCCTTCGATCATCCGGGCAAAGACGTCCTTCGCGATCTTTCCACTGATCGTGTCATTGGCGATCAGTTCGATCAGGCCGCCGAGGCTGGAGGCAGATACGGGGCTGTCGGCCAGCTCAATGTCCTGCTTGTTGAGATAGCCGAACAATTCCTGCGTCACCCAGTTCGCCGCAAGTTTCGGATCGCGGCCTTTGGCAACGTCCTCGAAGAAGCTAGCTTTTTCGGCGTCGGCGCTGAGGACACCCGCATCATAGCGTGACAGCCCATAATCGGTTTCAAAGCGGGCGCGCTTCTCGTCTGGCAGTTCCGGCAGGGTCGCACGGATTTCCTCGATCCAGGCCTGCTCGACTTCCAGCGGCAACAGATCCGGGTCCGGGAAATAGCGGTAATCATGCGCGTCTTCCTTGGAACGCATGGAGCGCGTCTCGACCTTCACCGGATCGAACAGGCGCGTTTCCTGGTCGATGGAGCCGCCATCCTCAAGGATCTCGATCTGGCGGCGCGCTTCATACTCAATGGCCTGCTGGATGAAGCGGAACGAGTTCATGTTCTTGAGTTCACAGCGCGTGCCGAGATGGCTGAAATCGCCGGTCTCGCGGAATTTCTCATACTGGCCCGGACGGCAGACCGATACGTTCACGTCGGCGCGGAGATTGCCCTTCTCCATGTCGCCATCACAGGTGCCGAGCGCAATCACGATGGCGCGCAGCTTCTTCACATAGGCGGCCGCTTCGGCAGGTGTGCGGATGTCCGGCATGGACACGATTTCCATCAGCGCGACGCCGGACCGGTTAAGGTCCACATAGGTCGAGCTCGGGTCCATGTCGTGAATTGACTTGCCAGCATCCTGTTCCAGATGGAGCCGCTCAATGCGGCACGGGAAAGCATAGGCATCGCCGCCATGCGCGGGCTCGACATCCACCTCGATTTCGCCTTCACCGACAATCGGGTGCGCGAATTGGCTGATCTGATAGCCCTGCGGCAGGTCGGGATAGAAATAATTCTTCCGGTCGAAGCGGGAATAGGTGTTGATCTGCGCCTTCAGGCCGAGGCCGGTACGGATAGCCTGCTCGACGCAATACTTGTTGATCACGGGCAGCATGCCGGGCATTGCGGCATCGACCAGCGATACATTGCAGTTGGGGTCCGCACCAAACGCCGTGGACGCGCCAGAAAACAGCTTCGCGTTGGACGAGACCTGAGCATGGACTTCGAGGCCCATGACCAGCTCCCAATCGCCGGTTTCGCCCTTGATGACATATGGTGTGCGCGCGGACATAGTGTTCCCTGCTGGCAGTATGATTTGGCGCTGTTCTAGCCGTCGGAGCGGCGCACTGTCGAGCCGTCAATACCATTCGATAGGCGCCAACCCTTCCAATTTTCGGGATATGGGCGAATAATTCCGCTCGTGGAGGAAAAAGGGAGTGCCGGAATGATTTTCAAGATGATGATGGATGCCTCGGGCGAGGATGAAAAGCCGGTGGTTCGCGGCTTTCTCAAACATCTTGTCTTGGGATTCGCCGGCGGCGTGGCTGTGGGCTCCATCCTGCTGGGCGGCATGTTGCTATATCTCCAGGATATGGACCTCGACATGCCCCTGTTATGGATTTTCGCGATGATGCTGCAATGCGGCCCCGTAGGCGGCCTGATCGGGGTTGGCATCTACTTGTCGCGGGTCACACAGCGGGATTCTGATGAGGATGATGACGACAAACCAGGTCCCGGCGGTAACGCGCCGGAAGAAGTAGAATTTGACCAAGTTGTCATTCGGCCAAACAGCAAGTCCGGCGGAGCACTCAAGCCATCCAAGGCTTGAGGCCTAATCAAGCTTGCCTGACTCTTTTGCCCGCCGCACCCGCTCGGCACGCGCGGCCATGCGGTCCTTGATGGGGGCCGATTGGGCAACACGGACAGGACCTTCGCTTTCGGCCGCTGGTTCAGGTTCTGGGGTGTCTTCCAGCTTACCTTCCTCGACCAGTTTCTTGCGCCGTGCGGCAACCCGTGCTTCGCGCGCCGTCTGCGCCGCGCTCTTGCCGCCAAACAGGCCGGACAGCTTTGACTTTCCGGCACCGCCCGGCTGGGGGTGGTCCTCTAGTCGCCGCTTTCTGCGTGCGATGATTCGGGAAATTCGAAACGAGACGTAGCCAGCCACGAGGAATGCCACGAGCAGCATGGACCGCATTTCCGGGGCAAACAGGCTGTAGCCATATTGCGCCATCATCGCCGCCATCAGGGCGAGGCAGAAGACAAGCAGGACAGCAAAGAGAAGGAGGAAACGGGTGATGTTCATGCCCCCGAACCTACCACCACTTCTCCGCCTTGGCCACGAAACCTGCTGCGCGTTCCAGTTCGCCGCCGACGCGGAAACAGGCCGTCTCGTCGAGCGCCTTGCCGATTACCTGTAGACCGAGGGGCAGGCCGCTTGAGGACAGGCCAGCGGGCACGGAGATGCCCGGCAGGCCGGCAAGGTTGGCCGTCACCGTGAACACGTCATTGAGATACATCTCGACCGGATCGCCGCTTTTCTCGCCAAATGCAAAGGCCGGGCTCGGACAGGTCGGCGTCAGTACGGCATCACAGCTCTCGAACGCCTCAATAAAATCATTGAGGATCTTGGTGCGAACTTTCTGGGCACGCAGGTAATAGGCATCGTAATAGCCGGACGAAAGAACATAAGTGCCAATCATCAGGCGGCGCTGGACTTCAGCTCCAAAACCGCCAGCCCGCGTGTCTTCATAGGTCGCGGTCAGGTTCTCCCCGGCTACGCGCGCGCCATAACGCATACCATCATATCGAGCGAGGTTTGACGATGCCTCAGCAGGCGCAACGATATAATAGGCTGGCAGCGCATACTTCGTGTGCGGCAGACTGATATCGACGATTTCGGCGCCTGCAGCTTTCAGCCAGGCAATGCCTTGCCCCCAGAGCTTGTCGATCTCGTCGGACATGCCCTCCATCCGGTATTCTTTCGGAATACCGATCCGCATGCCCTTTACGCCCTTGGACACATCGCTGCGCCAGTCTGGCGTTTCGACGCTCAATGAGGTCGAATCCTTGGGGTCGTGACTGCACATGGCTTCCAGCAGGATGGCGCTATCCTCGACCGTCTTGGAGATCGGGCCAGCTTGATCGAGCGAAGAGGCAAACGCGACCATGCCATAGCGGCTGGCGCGGCCATAGGTTGGCTTGATGCCGACCGTACCTGTGAAGGCGGCTGGCTGGCGGATAGACCCGCCCGTGTCGGAAGCTGTCGCCGCGAGACAAAGGTCTGCTGCAACGGATGCTGCCGACCCACCTGACGAGCCGCCGGGTGTCAGGCCTTGATTGTCGCCCTTGCGGCGCCACGGGTTGATCACGTTTCCAAACCGCGAGGTCTCGTTGGAGGAACCCATGGCGAATTCGTCCATGTTGAGCTTGCCCAGCATGACTGCGCCTTCATCCCAGAGGTTCTGGGTGACGGTGGATTCATAGGTTGGGGTGAACTCACCCAGGATGTTGCTGCACGCCGTCGTGCGCACACCCTTGGTGCAATACAGATCCTTGATCCCCAGCGGGGCGCCTTCCAGCTTGCCGCCCTCGCCCTTGGCCAGTCTCGCATCGGACGCGTCCGCCATGGCGAGCGCCTTTTCCGGCGTTTCGACCACATAGGCATTCAGCGTCCGCGCGCCTTCAATCGCGTCGACGAATTGCTGGGTGATCTCGCGCGAAGAAAACTCCTTGGCTTTCAAGCCATCAAGCGCTGCGGCGAGGGTAAGTTTGGTCAGTTCGGTCATCGGACATCCTGAGAAGAAATCTGCCCGCCTGCTATGACGGCTTGGCACAAAAGTTCAAGCCTTCGTGAGCCTTCTTGTCAGTTGCGCGAGAGTGGCGCAGGCTAGGTTCCAACGCCAAATTCAACGGAGACCCATCATGCGTACCCTCATGCTCAGCCTTGCTGCCCCCGTTATCCTGGCGGCCTGCGCCACTTCAGAGACACAAGAGGACCGACCACGCGGCGTCGAGCGCTATGCCGACGATCCACGACTGGGCGAAGAGGTGAGCAGCATCTGCTTTGCATCCACCATTGATGGTTTTGGCGAAACAACACGGGACACAGTTGTGGTGCGTGACGGGCGCGACCATTTCCTGATTGAAGTGTTTGGCGCGTGTACGCCGCTGGATGATGCAATGCGGATCGGAATGGACGCGACCGGCAGCTGCTTGCGAAAGCATGACGCGCTAATCGTGTCCGACTCCATTTCTGATTTCGCAGAGACCACGCCCTTTTCCAAGCAAAGATGCCTGGTGAATGGAATCTACGCATGGGACCCAGAGGCAAAGGCGGAAGAATCCGAAGAAGAATCTGGCGAGGAAGACGCTGAATCCTGATGGCGGCGGCTTCGGCATGTGGTAATCATGCCTATGGAAAAAACCGGATACGCCTCACCCGTTGAGGTTCGCCAATCTCCCTTTCACGGTCGTGGCCTGTTCGCGGCCGTTTCCTTTGAAGCGGGCGACCTGATCGCAACCTATCCCCTCCTGGTCCTCAGCCAGGATGACACCGCCGCCATTCGCGGCACCCAGATCCATCATTACGTCTTCTACGTGGATGAAAATGAACAAGGAAAAATGCGCGCCGCGGTCGCATTCGGCCTGATCTCGATGTGCAATCACAGTGTCGAAGCCAATGCGGATTTTACCGTCGACCCGGCTGCACAAACTGTGACGCTAAGTGCCCGCACCCCCATCCTTGCCGATGCAGAAATCCTGATCGACTACGAAGAATTCGCTGACCAGAATATCTGATCGCTACCAGCGGCCAGACATCCGATTCCAGCGCCACAGAAGATGGGCGGTCACATGATACAGGCTGCGGGATACCAGATTCAGCCCAGGCAGATTGCCCAGCCAGGCCAACCATCCATAGCCGGGCGTCCGCTGCCATATCTCAGCGACCGCTGGCCATCCTTTAACCGCGCGACCATCCGGCAGGACAGCATGCAGTTTCAGGCGAACGTCGTTGAGGGAAATGCCCTGATCGCGAAAACGATCAGGTGTTTGAGAAACATCCACATAATCGACAAGATCTGAACCTGTTCGGGTTCGCCGTTCGAAATGGCAAATTCCCTCCCGACAGACAGGACACACACTGTTGTAGAGAACTGTCAGCCGTTCCATGAGCGCGTTGTACAGCACTTATGGCACGATGGCACTGCGGCGGGCGGCTTATTCCACGGCCTTGGGCACAACGAAGAAACCATCTTCGGTGCGCGGTGCGTTTGCCAGAACCTGATCCTGGATATCGCCATCTGTGACGATATCTTCACGCATGGGCAGCGTCGTCTCAACCACGGAGGTCATCGGCTCCACGCCGTCAATATCGACCTCGTTCAACTGGTCGATCCAGCTGAGGATGCCATTCAATTCCCCAACCAGTTCCCCGACATGCTGTTCGCTGACGGCAATGCGCGACAGGCGGGCAACCTTGCGGACATCATCCTTTGTAACAGACATGAGCGAACTCCAACGCGTGAAAATGAACCGCCCGAATACGCCATAGGCAACACGGCATCAAGGCGCTATGTGGGCTATTCATGCCCATAACTGATCCTGACCATTTCCCGAAAACCGGCGCGCTGATCGGCATTGATCCCGGGACGAAGACGCTCGGTGTCGCGTCGGCGGACGGCCTACGCATGCTGGCGAGCCCGGTCGAGACCATTCCACGCGGCAAGAAGCTGGCTCCTGTCCTTGATCGCTTGTTCCACCTCTATGATGATCGAGTGGCTGTCGGCATTGTCATGGGACTTCCGCTTAACATGGACGGGTCCGAAGGCCCACGCGCACAATCTGTCCGCGCGCTGGCCTGGCACATCATGAAACGCCGCGATGTGCCAATCCTGTTTCAGGATGAACGGCTCTCAACAGTAGAAGCCGAAAATGCGATGATCGAGGCTGACCTTTCGAGGAAACGACGCGCCGAACGAATCGATGCCTCAGCTGCTGCGGTAATCCTGAATGACGCCCTTCAAAGACTGGCTCGAACCTGATGTCAGGGTTTCTCTACGCCCTCCTGCCCGTCATCGCGATCGTCACGCTCGGACATGTCCTGTCTGTCCGCAATTGGATTCCGACCGATAGCTGGCGCGCCATCGAACGCCTGTCCTATGTGGTGCTCTTCCCGGCGCTCATCCTTCGAACCTTGGCCAATGCACCATTCGAGGAAGCGCCCTGGGGACTCGCTGCCGCGCTGATCCTCGCACAGTTTGCCCTCGGTGGCATAGGATGGCTGTCCCGCTTCCTGCCCAATATGCCGGGCCCGGCCGTCGGCTCTGTCATCCAGTCCAATGTGCGCTGGAACACTATGATCGGCCTGTCTATCGGCAGCCTCCTGTTCGGTGAGGAGGGCCTCGCGCTTGTCACCATCGCCGCCGCCGTGATGATCCCGACGGCCAACATATTGTCCGTCTATGCGCTGATCGCACACGCGGATACTCCGCACGGACCAAAGCCCAATCCGTTTATGGCATTGTTCAAGAATCCGATCGTCATCGCGTGCATTGGAGGATTGGCACTGGCGGGCGCTAGCGTCACGCTGCCCCGTCTGCTCGATGACAGCCTCCGCATCCTGGGTGACGCGGCCCTTGCCCTCGGCCTGCTCTCTGCTGGTGCGGGCGTCGATCTGTCCGCCCTGAAACGCGCCGGCTCCCGCACGCTTACTTGGTCGCTCGTCAGGCTGCTGGGCCTGCCAGCCTTCGCAGTAGGCTTCTGCCTCCTGCTCGGCGTAACCGGTACGCCGCTTGTCATCGCACTGATCTGCGCCGCGACCCCGACAGCGACCAGTTCATATATCCTCGCCAAGGAACTGGGGGGCGATGCGGCACTCTCGGCCAATCTGATCGCCGTTGAAACAGTGCTCGCCATGGTCACGATCCCCATACTGTATCTGCTTCTCACGCTCTGAGCCTCTTGCCCCAACTCCGAAACGCGCCTAAACCGCCAAAAATCGAAAGGGCCTCCATGAGCAAGGCGGCATATCACTACTCCTTCGACCACGAGCATTTGCTGGGCATTGATGGCCTTCACCCGCTCGATCTCACTCATATTCTCGATCTGGCAAACGACTATGCCAAAGCGACACGGACGGGCCAGCGGGCAGATCCGGTCTTGTCTGGAAAGACAGTCGTGAACCTGTTCTTTGAAAATTCCACTCGGACGATGAGCAGTTTCGAGATTGCCGCCCGCCGATTGGGCGCCGACGTCGTATCGATGCCAGTGGCACAGTCTTCCGTGAAGAAGGGTGAGACACTGATCGACACAGCAATGACCCTGAACGCCATGAAGCCCGACGTGCTGGTGGTTCGGCACTCGGCCTCGGGCGGCGCAAAGCTGCTCTCCCGCAAGGTCGATTGCGCCGTGATCAATGCCGGGGACGGCACGCATGAACACCCGACTCAGGGCCTGCTCGACACGCTGACCATCCGCCGCAACAAGGGCCGGATCGAAGGGCTCAAAGTCGTCATCTGCGGCGACATTGTCCATTCGCGCGTCGCGCGCTCTACCACGATGGCGCTGCACCTGCTGGGCGCCGAAGTACACCTGTGCGCACCGCGAACACTCATGCCATCGGGCACGGAAACCTGGGGTGCCGCCTCAGCCACATCCGACTTCGACAGAGCCCTTCAAGGCGCAGACGTCGTGATGATGCTGCGCCTCCAACTCGAGCGCATGGATGGCGCGTATCTGCCGAGCCGCCGCGAATACTTCCGCTATTTCGGCCTGACACAGGAACGGCTTGCGCTAGCAAAGGACGACGCGATTGTCATGCATCCCGGCCCGATGAATCGCGGCATCGAGATCGAAAGTGCCATTGCTGATGGTGAGCGCTCGGTGATTACAGAACAGGTGGAAATGGGCGTCGCTGTGCGAGAGGCCGTGCTCCATTTGCTGGCAGGAGGCCGCCCATGAGCCTGTCCATCTTCAACGCGCGCCTGCTGGATCCGGCATCCGGACTGGATGAAATCGGCGGCATCCTGATCGAGGATGGTTTCATTACCGCAATTTCGCCAGGCGCTACGGGCGCCGTTGGCAATGCAAATGAAGTCATCGACGCAGGCGGACTTTGTCTCGCACCGGGCCTAATTGATCTGCGTGTGAAAACGGGTGAGCCAGGCGACGAGCAAAAGGAGACGCTCGCAACAGCATCTCGAGCCGCCGTTGCGGGCGGTGTGACCAGTCTCGTCGTCATGCCGGACACCAAGCCAGTCGTGGATGACGTCGCACTGGTCCGTTATATTTCAGATCGTGCCAAAGTCAGCGCAAAAGCCCGCATATACGCCGCCGGCGCACTCACCGTAGGCTTGGAAGGTCACGCCATGGCCGAGATAGGCATGATGGCGGATGCTGGCGCGGTCCTGTTCACCAATGGTGATGCGCCCATCTCAAATCCCTCCATTCTCAAACGCGCGATGACTTATGCGGCCAGTCGCGGTGCCATCGTCATGTCTCGCCCGGATGATAGCGCGTTGAAGGGCTCTGGCGTGATGAATGCCGGGGCCTTCGCCGCCCGCAAGGGTCTCGCCGGAATTACAAAAGAAGCTGAATGGATCGGCGCGGCGCGCGACCTGATGCTTGCGGAAGCAACTGGCTGCACCCTGATCCTCGATCAAGTATCCACCCCCCGCACGCTGGAACTGGTCGCAGATTCCCGCGCCCGGGGCGCCAACGTCTTCACGACCATCGCCGCACATTCGCTTTTCTTCAACGAGATCGACGTTGGCGACTACCTGACTTATTGCAAGGTCAATCCGCCCTTCAGGGACGAGGACACACGCCAGGCCATGATTGCTGCGTTGAAGGCGGGCGAAATCGATTCCGTGGTGTCCGCACACGACCCGCAACCCCCGGAAGAAAAGCGCCTGCCATTTGGTGAGGCGAGCTTTGGCGCGGCAGGCCTCGAGACCACGCTTTCGGCACTACTCAGCCTTGTTCATGATGGCCCGCTCACCCTGCTTGAAGCGCTCGCGCCGATTACCTCCAAGCCGGCGGACATGATCGGGTTGCCTGAAGGGCGACTGGCTGAAGGGGCGCCTGCAGATGTCATTCTGTTTGATCCAAACAAGCCCTGGCTCTGTGAACGTGAACACCTTCTTTCCAGATCAACCAATTCGCCTTTTGATGGGCGGCGCCTGCAAGGCCGTGTGCTGCGGACATTCGTGGGTGGAGTGCAGGTTTTTGCGCGATAGCCCAGACTGGCCTTGCCCACCGCCGGTTCCATTCGTAGAATTTTCAATTGGGAATTGAGGAGATCGACATGACAGCTGAGCTGGCATTCCCCTTGGCCGCACTTTGCGGCTATCTCGCCGGTTCGATCCCGTTTGGCTTGCTCATCACCCGCGCTGCAGGTCTTGGCGATATCCGATCCATTGGCTCCGGCAATATCGGAGCAACAAACGTGTTGCGTACGGGCCGCAAAGACCTCGCGCTTGCGACGCTGCTTCTCGATAGTCTGAAGGCAGGCCTACTGGCGCTAGCATTTGGCATGCTGGCCGGCAGGGAAGTCGGCTTCGTGGCCGGCGCATTCGCCTTTGTCGGCCATTGCTACCCCATATGGCTTGGATTCAAAGGTGGTAAGGGGGTCGCGACCTATGCGGGACTGCTGCCATTCGTGTCCCTGCCCGGTTTCTATATCGCCGCACCGGTTTGGCTCGGCCTGTTTGCACTTACCCGCATTTCTTCTCTCGCCGCGTTGACCGCTGCGACATTGGTCCCGCCCGGCGCATGGCTGCTGGGCGAACGGAACATGTTCATCATTGGCGGGCTCGCGCTGTTGTCGCTCTTCGTGTTTTGGACTCACCGCGCCAATCTGAGCCGCCTATTGAAGGGTGAGGAGCCCAAGTTCGGCTCCAAGAAAACGGTAGACCCGACCACATGAGTTCGGCGCGCGCGCTCAATGATGCAGAACGCCTGGATTGGTTGAGGCTCGCGCGCACCCCGAATATCGGCCCGGTCACTTTCTTCCAGCTGATACGCAAGTTCAAATCAGCGGGCGCAGCGTTGGACGGTCTACCGGAGCTGACCCGGAAGAGCCGCAGAGGCCGTGAACTCGTCCCCCCGGATGTCTCCGATATCAAGCATGAGCTGGACCGGACCCGGAAGTATGGCGCACACATAATCGCAAGCTGCGAACCCGCTTATCCGCCCTTGCTTAAGGCACTCGATCCCCCGCCGCCCGTCCTGACAGCGCTCGGCAAACTCGATCTGGCCGCCAAACCCACAGTGGCCATCGTCGGCGCGCGGAATGCATCCGCCGCCGGACGAAAGCTCGCCCGCGATATGGCTTCCGCGCTTGGCGGCACCGGGTATGCTACGGTTTCCGGTCTCGCCTTGGGCATAGATGGCGAGGCACATGCCGCCAGCCTGGGCACTGGCACCATTGCTGTGCTGGGCGGTGCGGTGGACCATGTCTACCCGCCCCAGCATGACCGACTCTATGCCGAAATCGCGGCGCAAGGGCTCATCGTATCTGAAAGTCCGTTCGGATATCGCGCCACAGCAAAGGATTTTCCGCGACGCAACCGCATCATCACCGGCTTGTCGCGTGGTGTTGTCGTTGTGGAGGCCGCTGAGAGGTCTGGCTCCCTCATCTCGGCCCGAATGGGGGCAGAACAAGGCCGTGACGTCATGGCGGTGCCCGGCTCACCGCTAGATCCCAGATCAGCCGGGACAAACCATTTGATCCGGCAAGGCGCGACACTCGTGCGTCATGCCGACGACGTTCTGGAAGTTTTGGAAAGTCTTTCCTTTTCAGGCGTGTCCGCGCCCAGAGAGTTGTTCGAAGGATCGCCAGAGCGTGATTTGCCAACCGACTTGATTGAGCGAATTCAGCAAGCCTTGTCGCCCCATCCCATGCCCCTCGATGAAATCGCAAGAGCAGCCGGGGCTACACCGGCCCAATGCGCCGCAGCCTTGATGGAACTGGAGATTGCTGGTGAGGCAATCACCCTTCCTGGTGGTCTGGCATCCCGCGCGGTTTGAACCGAGCTGTGCTGTCAGTGCATCGGCAAAAACATGAAAAATCAGCCGGAATGGTCTCATGGCTGGACGATTCCCGCCTTCCTCTCTAAGCCTCCAAAAGGAAATGAGTGTAGGCGGAACGCGGCGCGCGTTCGGTTCGACGCCCGAAAACAGCTGTAAGGGTACGCGTTTTGGCAAAATGGCATCATGTTGCAGCTGCACTTGGACTGGCAGCTTCTCTTCCTTGGTACGCCATCGCCCAGGAAAACACGGGCGCTCCGCAACCAGCCGAGCAGGATGAGCGGGTCGTTCTCGAAGCCGACTATGTTTACGAAGTTCGAGATGAGAACAAACTTGTTGCCGAGGGCAATGTTGAGGCGCTGTATCAGGGCCGCATCCTGCGCGCTGACAAGATCGTCTACGACCGCACGACCGAGAAAGTCCGGGCCAGTGGCAATGTCATTATCATCGATGAAACCGGCAGCCAGCAATTTGCAGACGAAATCGAGGTCAACTCCAACCTGGAAGACGGCTATGCAATCGGCTTTTCAGCGCGGCTGGATCAGGGCGCAACGGTCGCTGCCAATTCTGCGATCCGGCAGTCAAATGGCGTGAACGCGCTGGACCAGGTGGTGTATACCGCTTGCCCGGTCTGCGAAGAGGACAAGACACCCACTTGGTCCGTCCGCGCCCGCCGGGCTGTCCTTGACCAGGAAAGCCAGATGATCTCGTATCGCGATGCCGTGATCGAAGTCGCCGGCATTCCCGTGTTTTATTTTCCGTTTCTTGCTCACCCCGATCCGTCATCTGACCGACGGTCGGGTCTCTTGATTCCCTCTGCCGGTAACTCGTCCAAACTCGGCTGGTTCTACCAACAGCCCTATTACTGGGCCATTTCGGATTCGTCCGAGCTGACGATCTCGCCCATGGTCACTCAAAATGTGAACCCCATGCTGGAACTAGATTACCGCAAGAAATTCTATTCTGGCGCGATCAACATCAATACGAGTTTTACCAGCGAACAGAATTTCGACAGTGACGGCGAACTTTTCGGAGAAGAAAAATTACGCGGTCACGTTTATGGGAGCGGTCTGTTTGCTATCAACAACCAATGGAAATGGGGCTTTGGTGTCGAGCATCAGACAGATGACCTCTATGATCGCCGATACGATCTGGACGGGCAAGATGAACAGCGCGGCCTCTATGCCAGCCAGCCCCGCCGCCTCCTGACGCAATTGTTCGCCATCGGCCAGGGCGACGACTATTACACTGACGTCGCCCTGTTGAAATTCCAGGGACTGCGCGAGAATGACGACGATGGCGAATTGCCCACCGCCCTACCTGTATTCTATGGCGAGAAGTATTGGGACCTTGGCAATATGGGCTTTGCCAGCGTCAACGCGTCGAGTGCCATCCTTAGTCGGGATTTGGGGGAAGACAGTCACCGGGTCAGCGTTGGTGCGGACTGGACCGATCTCAACATCTTGCCCGGCGGCTTCACATTCGAGCAATTTGCCGAAGTTCGTGCCGATTATTACGGTTTGGACGAAGACGTTTCCGGTGAGGAAAGCGTCTCCCGCGCAGTTGGCAATATCGGGGGCAAGCTGGCTTATCCCATGATCCGGCCCGGTAAAGTCATTGATATCATGGTCGAACCGGCGGTTATGGCGGCGTGGGGCCTCTCCAACGTCAATGATGACGCCATCCCGAACGAAGACAGCCTGCTTTACGAGGCCGACGAAGCCTCGCTGTTCGATGCCAACGGCTTTGGTGCCTTCGATCTCTATGAAGGGGATGGAAAGCTCGCGGCAGGGATCACTACTCGCGCGGTTTGGAAAAGCGGTCCCAGCCTCAGCGCAACGGTCGGTAAACGATGGCGGTCCAGACCAGATAATGCGTTTGATCCGGTGAGCAATCTTGATGGGACATCATCGGATTGGATCATCGCTACGACGGCAGACCTGGGCGAATTGTTACGTGTGGATGCACGAGCTCGCCTGGATGAAGACGGGTTCAGCCTGAATAGGATCGACGCGAAATTATCTTCATCTTACAAACGGTTCCGCGCTATTGCGCAGTACTACAAAGTTGACGAGCGGATCGCAATCGTGGGCGGTGGAGACGAAGGCGTATTGCTACGCGGCGACATCAAGGTGACCAGCCAGTACTCGGTCTTCTTCGGTCAATTGAGAGATATCCAATCCAATTTGAATGCTCGGCAGGAATACGGCATCGCCTTCGAAGACGAGTGCTCGCGGTTTGAACTGGTCTATATGCGGTCGGAATTGCAGGATCGTACGCTGGGACCGGAAGAAAACATCCAGATTCGATTCTCGCTCAAGACCATCGGCGACTTCGGCTCCAGCGAGTTCGATTGATTCGAGGTATGAAGGCGCGATATTGCCCGATGTCGTATCCTAAATTTCCGTAAGAATTCAGGGATGACTGCCCTGATGCGTTGCGCGCGATTGCAGGACTTGTATGGTCCGGCAGTATAATTGCCACGGGGCCCGGCTGGGCACTCAATGGAGGCCATTCATGGTTCGTCAGATTTTCGCAGCTGTCCTTCTTGCAGCCATGCCTGTTGGCCTTGTTGCAGCAGCGCAGGAAGCAAGCGCACCAGAACGGCTGGCGTTGGAAGGTGTCGCCGCCATCGTAAATGACCAACCTATTTCCTATTCAGATGTTCGCCAGCGCGCACGACTACTGCTGCTCAGCCTCGGTGGTCAGCAGCCGTCCCAGGAACAGATTCAGCAGATCACAGGTCAAGCTCTTGAACAGCTGATCGATGAGCGCCTCCAGCTGGAGAAAGCCGCCGAATTCGAAATGGAAATTGCGCCGGAAGAGATCAACGGGGCCGTAGACGACATGGCGCGCCAGTCCGGCGCAACGGGTGATCAGCTGAAGCAACAATTGCTGGCCGCTGGCGTGAACCCCACCAGTCTTGAAGAGCAGATGCGTGCCGAGATCGCCTGGAGCCGCGTGATGAGCGGATTGTACGGCTCACGTATCCGCATTTCGGACAACCAGGTGGAAGACCAGCTTAACCGCGTGCGCAGCTCCCTGCAGCAGACCCAGTACCGTGTTTCCGAAATCTTCCTCTACGCACCGGATCCGGAAACCAAGGATCAAGCCCTGCAAGCCTCCAGTTCGATTATCGAGCAGTTGAATCAAGGCGCCGATTTTCGCATTGCGGCACAGCGTATCTCTTCTGCGCCAACTTCGGCCACAGGGGGAGATATGGGGTGGATCACAATAGGTGACCTTGACACTGTGCTCGCACAAGCCGTCGAAGACTCAGCTGGACCCGGCATCGTCGGTCCGCTCGCAGTCGAAAATGGAATTTACATTCTGAATATTGCCAGCAAACGTGAGCCAGCCAAACTGACAACCAAGGTCGACCTTATTCGCCTGCAAGTGACAGATGGCGATGAAGCCGTCCTCACAGAAGCCATGGAAGCCATCTCCAGCTGTGATGATGTTCAAAGCGTTTCCAATTCGAAATCGAACTTGCGGCATGCTGACCTGACAGACATAAACGTCGACGAGCTGGGCACTGAGGGCAAGGACCTCGTGCTTGCGGCAGACGTTGGCCAGCCCACAGAAATCTTTGCCGCCGGCAGCGGCCTTGCAGTCATGTATGTCTGCCGCCGTGAGGATGGTGCCGAAGCCCTGCCATCGCGCGATGACCTCAAGAGCCGCCTGAAAGATCAGGAACTCAGCATGATTTCGGAGCGAGAGCTGCGCGACATGCGCCGCGAAGCGACGATTATATATCGCTAGGCCTTGCATGGCCGGCTGTTTGGGTGAAGACCCCCTGAGTGACCGATAAAAGCCGAACTCCACTCGCATTGACAATGGGCGACCCTGCGGGTGTGGGCCCGCCGATCACAGTGTCGGCGTGGAACGCGCTAAAGCATGATCCGTCTTGCTGTTTCTTCGTGATTGGCGCGCCACGTTTGTATGCTCGGGACATTTCGGTGCAGGAAATTTCCAGCCCGGCAGACGCACAAGAGATATTCGCTCATGCGCTACCCGTCATTCCGTTGGAAGGGGTACCGGACATCCAGCCTGGACAGGCAGACGACCGCGCCGCCGCATCCATCATCAAATCCATCGAACTGGCCACCACCTTGTGCCTTGATCGCTCTGCAGACGGCATGGTCACCAATCCAATCAACAAGGCGCTGCTCTATGGGACGGGCTTTCGTCATCCGGGCCATACAGAATTCGTGGCCGCGCTGTGCGCGGAAGGCTCTCAGACTTCGTACCTACCGGTCATGCTGTTGACCGGAGGTGGTCTGCGCGTCGCACTCGCAACCATTCATGTCGCTCTGAAAGATGTGTTCAGTCATTTGAACATCAAAGACCTCGTCACACTTGGAGAAATTGTGGCGGCGTCAATGCGTGCGGACTTCGGCATTGCCTCGCCCCGCCTCGCCTTCACCGGATTGAACCCACACGCTGGCGAGAACGGTACTATAGGGCGCGAGGAAGTCGATATCATCAATCCTGCAGCCAGCACCCTGCGCGCCGCCGGCATCGACATGTCAGACGCGCGGTCAGCTGACACAGTGTTCGCCGAATCTCTGGACGGACGGTTCGATGCCATCATCGCCATGACCCACGATCAAGGGCTCATTCCGGTCAAGACGCTGGACATGTGGGGCGGCGTCAACACGACGATTGGCCTGCCCATTGTACGCACCAGCCCCGATCACGGCACCGGCTATGATGCCGCCGCGAATGACACAGCTCGGCCTGACAGCCTGATCGCCGCAATCCGCCAGGCCCGAATGATCGCTGACAACCGAAAGCAAATTTCATGAGCCGTGACGAGACGCCTCCAGGCCTGACACAGGCAACTGCGCGCAAGGCGCTAGGTCAGCATTTCCTTTTCGATCCGGACATTTTGAAGCGAACGGCACTGGCCGCAGGACCGATAGAAGGCCGGACAGTCATCGAGGTGGGCCCAGGTCCGGGCGGGCTCACGCGCGCCTTGCTGGACAATGGCGCCGCCAAGGTCATCGCCGTGGAGGCTGATGAGCGATTTGCCCAGGCACTACAATCATGGCCAGAAGCCAAAAGCGGTCGTCTCCACGTAATCCTGAAAGACGCACGCAAAGTTCGCTGGGAAGAAATGCTGGCAGAACTTGGCGGCACCACACCAGCCATGATGATCTCCAATCTTCCTTACAATGTTGGCACGCCATTGCTCGTAGCCTGGCTGAAGTCAGGCCCCTGGCGTGGCGAGATGGCCCTGATGTTCCAAAAGGAAGTGGCTGAGCGCGTGTGCGCCAAACCGAATACGGATCAATATGGTCGCCTCGCCGTCCTGACCCATGCGGTTACCGATCCCCATATTGCCTTCACGCTGCCGCCGGGTGCGTTCCGACCCCCGCCGAAAGTGGACAGCGCCGTAGCCGTTCTGCACCCGTTGCCGCCGGAAAACGTCTTTCCCCATCTCGACAAGCTGGAAGAAGTGGCCGGTGCGGCGTTCGGACAGAGGCGGAAGATGCTGCGTGCGGGCCTGAAACCGCTTGCCAAGCGTCATGGGCTCAAAGCGGTGGAATGGCTCCAAAGCCTCGACATTGACCCGACGGCCCGTGCCGAGACGCTCAGCCAGGACGAATTCAGACGGATGGCCGCCTCCCTCGTCAAATAGAAAACGGCGCCCCGGTTTCCCGGAGCGCCGCGTTTTAGACAATGTGTAACCAACTAGTCGCGTTCAAGATCGAACCGATCGGCTTCCATGATTTTCGTCCAGGCCGCGACGAAATCGTGCACGAACTTTTCTTTCGCATCATCCTGGGCGTAAGTCTCCGACAAGGCCCGCAGTTGTGAGTTCGAACCGAAGACGAGATCAACTCGCGTGCCGGTCCATTTCACTTCTCCGGTATTGCGATCACGTCCTTCGAAGACATCCTGCTTCTCAGTGGCTGCTTTCCAAGCGACGCCCATGTCCATCAGGTTCACAAAGAAGTCGTTCGACAGCGTGCCGGGGCGATCCGTGAAGACGCCATGCTTGGAATCAGCATGATTGGCGCCGAGTACACGCAGGCCGCCGACGAGAACCGTCATTTCTGGTGCAGTCAGAGTCAGCAACTGCGCCCGATCCAGCAGCAATTCTTCAGTCGGAACCGAGAATTCGACCTGAAGATAGTTGCGGAAGCCATCGGCTTTCGGCTCGAGGAAGGCATAGGATTCAACATCCGTTTGCTCCTGCGAAGCATCCATACGGCCCGGCGTGAACGGTACCGAAACATTGACGCCCGCATCCTTGGCGGCCTTCTCCACGGCAGCGGAACCACCGAGCACGATCAGGTCGGCCATCGACACCTTCTTGTTGCCTGTCTGGGCGTAATTGAAAGCGCGCTGAACGCTTTCGAGCAGACCGAGAACCTTGGCAAGCTTTTCAGGTTCGTTGACTTCCCAGTTCTTTGCCGGGTCCAGGCGGATACGGGCGCCATTCGCACCGCCCCGCTTGTCGGAGCCGCGGAACGTGGAAGCTGCGCCCCATGCCGTCGAGACCAGTTCGGACACAGACAAGCCCGAAGACAAGATCTTCTCTTTGAGATCAGCAATGTCACTGGCGTTCACCAGTTCATGGTCAACTGCCGGAATTGGGTCCTGCCAGAGCAATTCTTCGCTTGGAACTTCCTCACCAAGGTACCGAACGGCTGGCCCCATATCGCGATGGGTCAGCTTGTACCAGGCGCGGGCGAACGCGTCTGCAAACTGATCCGGATTTTCGTGGAACCTGCGAGAGATCTTCTCGTATTCCGGATCCATCCGCATGGCCATGTCGGCCGTGGTCATGATGGTGATCTGCTTCTCGGACGGATTGTGAGCCTTTGGCGCCATGTGCGCCTCGTCTACATCCTTTGGCTGCCATTGGAACGCGCCAGCGGGGCTCTTCACAAGTTCCCACTCATAGCCGAACAGCATATCAAAATAGCCATTGTCCCATTTGATCGGGTTTGGCGTCCATGCGCCTTCGATGCCGCTGGTGATCGTGTCATCGCCATGGCCAATACCGAACTTGCTCTGCCAACCAAGCCCTTGTTCGGCGATGTCGCCGCCTTCAGGCTCTGCACCGACCATCGCCGCGTCACCCGCACCGTGGCACTTGCCAAATGTGTGACCGCCAGCAGTCAGCGCAACAGTTTCTTCGTCGTTCATGGCCATCCGGGCAAACGTTTCACGGATGTCCTTTGCCGAAGCCAGCGGATCAGGATTGCCGTCCGGGCCTTCGGGGTTCACGTAGATGAGGCCCATTTGAACGGCTGCGAGCGGGTTCTCGAGCACACGCTCGCCGCTATAGCGGCTGCCGGGCTTATCGCTGGTGGCCAACCACTCTTCTTCCGTGCCCCAATAGATATCTTTCTCCGGCTCGAAAATGTCTTCGCGGCCGCCGCCAAACCCAAACGTTTTACCGCCCATGGATTCAATGGCGCAATTGCCCGCAAGGATCATGAGATCGGCCCAGGAAATCTTGTTGCCGTACTTCTTCTTGATCGGCCACAGCAAACGGCGGGCCTTGTCGAGATTGGCATTGTCCGGCCAGCTGTTCAGCGGCGCAAAGCGCTGCGACCCAGAGGTCGATCCACCCCGGCCGTCACCGGTGCGATATGTACCGGCGCTGTGCCAGGCCATACGGATGAAGAACGGACCATAATGGCCGTAGTCCGCAGGCCACCAATCCTGGGAATCCGTCATCAGCGCGAAGATGTCCTGTTTGATCGCCTTCAGATCGAGTTTCTTGAATTCCTTGGAATACTTGAACGTCTCGCCAAGTGGATTACCGACCGGCGGGTTCTGGTGAAGGATGCTGAGGTCTAGCTGGTTGGGCCACCAGTCGCGGTTTACGCGCCCTCGCAGCGAATGCATTACGGGGCACTTGCCCTCTGGAGCTGCGTCATTTCCGTCCATATTCATCTCCCTGGATTGGTCTGGCCGGAGAGCAGTCCCTCCCGGAACAACCCTCCTGATTTCACGGTCGCCGAGAGAACATCAGCGCGGAGTAGGCGCAATCCTTTGACGACAGTCTTGAGGCTACGCAATGATTTTGAATAGAACCAATCAATAGAAGCCTACTCCGGTATCGATATTTTCTATGCATTGAATTAGTGGTACAAAAACAAAGGCCCCGGCACTTTCGCACCGGGGCCTTCCATAAAAAATTCATTCAACTAGTGGCCTGCGAGGACCGCGAGCATGAGCAAGGCCACGATATTTGTGATCTTGATCATCGGATTCACGGCCGGACCGGCAGTATCCTTGTAGGGATCGCCAACCGTGTCTCCGGTTACAGCGGCCTTGTGAGCTTCTGAGCCCTTTCCGCCGTGATGACCATCTTCGATATACTTCTTCGCATTGTCCCAGGCACCGCCTCCGGACGTCATCGAGATGGCCACGAACAGGCCTGTCACAATCACACCCAGGAGCATCGCCCCAACCGCCGCGAGGGCCGCGCCTTTGCCGGCAATGGCAAAGATCACGCCGAACAGGACAATCGGTGACAACACTGGCAGGAGTGACGGGACGATCATTTCCCGGATAGCGGCCTTCGTCAGAAGATCGACCGCCCGGCCATAATCAGGCTTCACTTCGCCTTTCATGATACCCGGCATTTCGCGGAACTGTCGACGAACTTCCTCAACCACCGCTTGCGCAGCGCGTCCGACTGCCATCATGGACAGGCCACCGAACAGGAATGGCAACAGGCCACCGAACAGGAGGCCGACCACCACATATGGGTTCGCAATCGAGAAATCAGCCGTTGCATTGTAGAAGAAGTCCCCTTCCACGGCGCGCGCCGAGAAGTATTTGAGATCTTCCGCATAGGCCGCGAACAGAACGAGTGCGCCGAGCCCGGCCGAACCAATGGCATAGCCCTTGGTCACAGCCTTCGTGGTGTTGCCAACCGCATCGAGTGCGTCCGTTGTCTCGCGAACTTCCGATGGAAGCTCCGCCATTTCAGCGATACCACCCGCATTGTCCGTAACGGGTCCAAAAGCGTCGAGCGCCACGATAATCCCGGCAAGCGCCAGCATGGTCGTGGTCGCAATGGCAATGCCGTACAGGCCTGCGAGGTTGAACGTCAGTATGATGCCCGCAATGATCACGATGGCCGGAAGGGCCGTCGATTCCAGCGACACAGCGAGGCCCTGGATCACGTTCGTCCCATGACCAGACTCTGATGCCCGCGCGATCGAGCGTACCGGACGATATTTGGTTTCGGTATAATATGCCGTGATCACGACGATCAGTCCCGTCACCACGAGGCCAACCACGCCGCAACCGAACAACATCCAACCGGATACGTCATTGGCAAGACCAAGCCGCTCGCCGGCATCGTCGAGCACGCCGAACCCGTTCGGTAAGACCGTTGCGATTGCGATTGCGAGACCGCCAATGGACAGTACGCCAGTCACGATGAGGCCTTTGTAGAGCGCCCACATGACATCCGTCTTGCCGGGTGCGAGGTTCACGAAATAGGTGCCGACAATCGACGTGACGATACAGACGGCGGCAATCGCCAACGGCAGCATCATGATTTCGACGATGTAAGTTGCGCCAGAGAAATAGATTGCACCGAGCACCATCGTCGCCACCAGCGTGACCGCATAGGTCTCGAACAGGTCGGCCGCCATGCCGGCACAGTCGCCGACATTGTCTCCCACATTGTCTGCAATCGTCGCAGCGTTGCGTGGATCATCTTCCGGAATGCCGGCTTCGACCTTGCCGACCATATCACCGCCGACGTCCGCGCCCTTGGTGAAGATACCACCACCAAGACGCGCAAAGATCGAGATCAGCGACGCGCCAAAGCCGAGGGCCACGAGCGAGTCGATGACGAGACGTTTCTCGCTTTCAACGCCCAGATTCAGTCCAATGACCATGGTGAGCAAGCCGTAATAGACAACGATGCCCAGAAGAGCGAGGCCAACGACCAGCATGCCCGTGATGGCACCTGACTTGAACGCAAGCTTGAGACCGGCGTTGAGGCCGGATTTGGCCGCTTCAGTTGTGCGCACATTTGCCTGCACCGACACTTTCATGCCGATGAACCCGGCCGCGCCGGAAAGCGCTGCGCCGACGATGAAGCCGAGCGGCACCTGCCAGTTTCGGAACAGAATAAGCAACAGAACGACGACAACGACGCCGACGATCGCAATTGTACGATACTGGCGCCCAAGATAGGCATTTGCGCCTTCCTGGATCGCTTGAGCAATTTCGCGCATACGCGCATCACCAGCCGGGGCCTTCATGATCGAATTGATCTGGAGCCAGCCATAAAGGACTGACAAGACCCCCGCCGCGAGAGCGAGATAATACCACATGGATTACGTTTCCTTCCCTTAAAACAGAACTTCGACGCCAGGTTATTCCTGATCATGCACTGTTTATTATAGGTGACCAGCCTGCCCGGCCCTCGGGAAATAGGCAATATGCCTCCCGTCAGGGGCGAGTCAGCCCAGTCCCACTTCAGCCATGCTCAAAGCCGAGAGTTTCCGGGAGGTTAATGGGCGAATTCCGCAGGGTGACGGAAAGTCCTCCTTCGGGTCGGGTTTCGCCGATAAGCGTAATAACTACGCCAGATCTGCCCGCATCCGCCAGGATTTCATCGCGCCGCGTTTTTTCTGAGGTGAAGAGCAGTTGATAGTCGTCTCCCCATGTCGACAGGCGGATCATTTCGTCCAATTCGATTGCATCCCCCGCGAAGGGCACGGTCTCAAGTGCTATCTGAATGCCAATGTCGGACGCGCTGGCGAGACTCGCAGCATCCCCCAGCAGTCCGTCGGAAACATCCATCGCCGCCGTCGCGAACTGAGCCACAAGATGCGCGGCGGCAAGCGGTTGGACCGGCGGCACCCGATACGCCTCGATCTCAGAACCTTCAACCGCCCCTTTCTGGATCGCGTCAAAGCCCAGATACGCCGCACCGACACGACCTGTGACCCAGACATCTTCGTCGGGCCCAGCGCCCATCCGCCGAACAGGTGTTTCACCAAGACAAGTCCCGGTCATGGTGAGTGACAGGAAAAGACCACCCGGGCTGCGCACGGTATCTCCGCCGATCAGGTGGATATCGAATGCATCCAGTTCTGACCCAAGAGCAGATGCGAATTCAGCAAGGTCGGATTCCGGTCGTTCCTTGGGCCATCCGAGCGTGAGCAAAGCTTCAGAGGGCAAGGCGCCGGCGGCGTAGACATCAGACACATTCACGCGCACAAGCTTTCGGGCAACGGACGCCACCGGATCAGACGCGAGAAAATGCACGCCCTCGACCAACGCATCAACCGTGATGACCGTCGGAGACTTGCTGTCGGCCAACTGCGCAAGATCGTCCCGCAAGCCAGCTGCCCCGCCCGCTCTGGCGAGCGGCGCAAAATATTTGGCGATCCAGTCTTTCTCAGCCATTGGGTCAGCGCCCCATGCGCCTCACGGCGCTACAACCCTTCGCGGCCGATGGCGTAGAAACGCTCCTTGCGCTGGGTGCGCAGTTCGGACGGGCTCAGGCCTTCCAGTTCCTGCAAGGCCTCATCAAGCGCTTTTGCGGCAGCAGCCATCGCCCGTTTCGGGTCACGATGTGCGCCGCCGACTGGCTCCTTGACGACACCGTCGATGACTTTGGTTTTCAACAGGTCCGGCGCTGTGATTTTCATCGCGTCAGCCGCATCCTTCGCCTTGGCAGCGTCGCGATAAAGGATCGAAGCGCAGCCTTCCGGAGAGATCACCGAATAGATGGCATGCTCCATCATCAGGACCTTGTTGGCCGCCGCGATGCCGATCGCGCCGCCCGACATGCCCTCGCCGATGATCAGCGTGACGAACGGCACGCCCAGTGACAGGCCGCGCTGTGTGCCGCGCGCAATGGCTTCCGCCTGCCCACGCTCTTCGCCGCCCTTGCCCGGATAGGCACCCGACGTGTCAGGGAAACTCAGGACCGGCAGATTGAACTTCTCGGCCATGTCCATCAAGCGCACCGCCTTGCGATAGCCTTCAGGGTGGGCCATGCCGAAATTGTGCTTCAGGCGCTTCTCGATCGTGCGGCCCTTCTCATGGCCGATAATGACCACCGGACGCCCCTTGAAGCGTGCCAGTCCGCCCATAATGGCTTCATCATTCCCAAACACACGGTCGCCCGCGAGTTCCTCGAAATCGTCGAAGATGTTCTCGATGAAGTCAGACAAATGCGGCCGGTCTGGATGGCGGGCCACAAGAGTCTTCCGCCATGCGCTGAGATCGGAATACATGTCCTTCAGCTGCTTGCTCGATTTGGCCTTCAGCTTTTTCAGCTCGTCGGTAATCGATGGACCTTCCTTGCTGGAAGCAAGCGCTTCCAGTTCGGAGATCTTCGCGTCCAGCTCCGCAATGGGCTTTTCGAATTCAAGATAGGTCGTTGTCATGGTGCGCAAGTTAGCAATGACGGGCTGACTCGCCTAGCCGGGAATTCACTAAAGTGCGCCTTGCACCTTTACCACGGCCGGCAGGATCAAAACGCCGAGCAGGACGGGAAAAACGAATATAATCAATGGCAAAGTCAGCTTTGCCGGCAGCGCCATGGCCTTTTCCTCCGCCATCAGGATGCGACGCTTGCGCATATCTGCCGAGAAAACTCGCAAAGTCTGGCCCAGACTGGTGCCCATTTCCTCTGCCTGACGGAGCATCGTGGCCAGAGAACTCGCTTCTTCGATGCTCATGCGATCAGCAAAAGCGCGCCAGGCATTCTTGCGCGCCTTGCCCGCGCGTAGCTCCAGCGACAGCTTTTTCATGTGCCCAGCAATGATCGGATGCCGCAATTCCAACTCTTCGCCGACCCTCTGAACCGAGGCATCAAGGCTGAGACCGGCTTCTACGCAGGCAACCATCAGATCCATCATATCGGGAAAGCCAGCCGAGCATTGCTGCTGGCGCGCTTTGGTACGGCGCGAAACGAGCATGTCAGGCGCGAGCAAGCCCGCAATGATCAGGCCAATGCTGAGCATGATCAGATGTTGCTTCGAAAAGCCACCGAGATGCGGCAAAGCCACCAGCAGAGCGAGCTGAGGCAACACGACGCAAGCAATTCTGGCCATGTAATACCGCCCCACCGCCGACGGGTTTGTGAACCCTGCGAGCAGCAATTTGGCGCGCACCTCACTGACCGCATCCTCGTTCGAAGGGGTCGCGCGATTGGCAAGCCCGATGACCGCCCGACCTATCCGTGTATCGTTCCGGCTTTCTTCCTGCACCGCAGGACGTGACTCGCGTCGCTCCAGCCGGCGCTCAAGATCTTCCTTGGCCTTCCAGCTTCTCACGAACGCCATAATCGCAGGCACGGCGAGGAAACCGGCAATGGCCAGCATGATGATGGGCAGAAGAGCAGATGCGGAGAAGGACATGGGTTTGCTTGGGGGCCTACATCTTGAAATTGATCATCTTACGCATGACAAAATTGCCAATCGCCATCCATACAAACAGGATCGGGAACACCACCCGCACTAGCGGCTCATCGATCACTTCGCCGTAAAATTCCGGGCGCAGCACGTGGATGCCAGACATCACGATGAAGGGTGCCGAGGTAAGGATCATCGCCGAGGCCCGGCCCTCTGACGAAGCTGCCTTCACTTTCAGACGCATGGTCTGGCGCTCACGGATGGTTGTCGTGTTCGCTTTCAGGAGTTCGCAAAGGTTGCCACCAGTCTTTTCCTGCAGGCGTACCGTGGCGACGAACAGCTCGACGTCCGGGTCGCCCGCCCGCTCGGCCATGCGCTGGACCGCATTGGTCAGCGACATGCCGTATGACACTTCATCCGCCGCCATGCCGAACTCTGTTCCAATCGGGTCAGGCATCTCGCGGGCCACCAACGACACGGCTGTCGCAACCGGGTGCCCCGCCTCCAGACTGCGGCAAACTATCTGGAGTGCGTCGGGCAATTGTTCCGACATTTTCTTCATGCGCCGCCCAGCAACCATTTTGAGCCAGACGATGGGTCCGAGCACAAGAATGAGCGCGGCAATGCCGACAGCCGGTCCGGGCCCGCCAACAAAACGCCAATAGGCCAGCCCCGCGACCAGGGCTGCCCCGGCTGACATCCCGAACCAACGCAATGGCTGAAACTTCAGGCCAGACCTGACCACCAGCTGATTGAACCAGCGCAACGGCATAGCAAGATTGCCATTCTTGTCGAGGCCACGACTTTTGCGCAGCTCGACCATGGCTTCACTCGTCGTTTCAAACCGTTCCTTGAACTGAAGACGCTTGTTGACCACGCGGCGGGTTTGGGCTTCCGTCACCAGCCCCATAACCGACTGGATCGCCAGAAATACCGCGCCGATCGCCATGATCACAGGGATCAGGACAGTCAGGCTGATATTGGTGATGTCAGGCATCCACGACAAGAAGCTCATCTCCTAGAAACGCGTAGAGGGGTCAAACATGCCCTCCGGCATGGGAACGCCGCGACGTTCCATCTCATCGAGGAATTTCGGGCGTAGACCAGTCGCGGCGAAGTGCCCCTCGACCTTGCCCTCATCGGTTGTGCCAGTGCGTTCAAAGCGAAAGATTTCCTGCAATTGAACGACTGAGCCTTCCATGCCCGTCACTTCGGAGATTGATACGACTTTTCGCGAGCCGTCTGACAGGCGCGTGGCCTGGACGATAAAATTGACTGCGGAAGCAATCTGTCCACGGATCGCCGTCTCGGATATTTTCATACCACCCATCATCACCATCTGCTCCAGACGGGTCAGTGCATCGCGCGGATTGTTAGCGTGGATCGTCGCCATAGAGCCTTCGTGGCCCGTATTCATGGCTTGCAGCATGTCAAACGCTTCTTCTGAGCGAACCTCGCCCAGGATCACGCGGTCAGGCCGCATGCGCAGTGCGTTCTTGACCAGTTCGCGCTGACGGATCTCGCCCTTGCCTTCAATATTGGGCGGGCGGGTTTCCATGCGCGCAACATGAGGCTGTTGCAGCTGGAGTTCGGCAGCGTCCTCAATCGTGATGAGGCGTTCATCTTCATTGATAGCGGCTGATAGCGCGTTGAGCAGAGTTGTCTTCCCCGACCCGGTGCCCCCGGAGATAACGGTAGAGGCCCGGCACTTCACCGCCCCGAGGATGAACTTTGCAACCGGCTCAGGAATTGCGCCAAAGCCAACCAGCTTCTCCATTGTCAGTGGCGATTTGGAAAATTTCCGGATGGAGACAAGCGGCCCATCAATGGCGATTGGCAAGACAGCGGCGTTGACACGGCTGCCATCCAGAAGGCGTGCATCAACCAGGGGCTGGCTCTCATCGACACGTCGGCCCACAGCCGCCACGATCCGCTGCACAATGCGAAGCAAATGGTCATTGTCCGCAAACCGGACCGGTGCCAGTTGGAGCTTGCCGTGCCGCTCGACATAGACCTGGTCAAAACCATTGATCAGGATGTCGGCAATCGAGTCGTCCTTCAGTAGCGGCTCGATGGGCCCAAGCCCCGTCATCTCGTCCATCACAGCATCGGCAAAGCTTGCCTCTTCTGTGGCCGAGAGCGCCATCTCTTCCTTCTTGATGATCTCAGAAACAATTCCCCGCACACGGCGCCGCATGGTTTCATCATCCAGCTTGTCGAGAACGGACAGATCCAGTTCGTCGATCAGCTTGGCATGGATACGCAATTTGGCATCGAGCTGGTCAAAAGCCTTGGTGTCGGCAGGAGCGGGCGGCGCGGGCTTCGGCGCAGTTGGCTCAGCCACTTCAGGCGCGTTGACCGGTTCCGGCTTGGCGGCGGCGTTCGAAAATCCAAAACGGCTCATTTCGCTTTCCTCTTACCGGCAACTTGTTGAACGGGCTGCCTCGCGGCGTCGGGCATCATCTTGTCGACCAATGTCAAGACATCTGCGACGAGCGCGCTTTTCGGTTTCACGTCACCAATCGGCTTTCCGAGATTTACCGCAGTGCGGGCAGCATCCCAGTCCGACGTGATCGTTGCATCAATCTGACGGTCGATGGCCTTCTCGGCCTTGTCGACGGCAAACTCGGCACGGAACTTCTTTTTCGGGAACATACGGTTCAGTACGAGCTTGGCCTTGCGATCGGGCCCACGCAGCATATCAACTTCGCGCGCCATATCCGCAGCAGCGTGCAGGCTTGGCACGGTCAGCTCACTGATAATGATCGCCTCATCAACCGCGCCCAGTATGGGCTTGGTCCACGGCATCATGTGGCGAGGCATGTCCACCAGAACAAATGGGAACTCGGCGCAGGCAACGTCCAGCAATCTGAGGATCGCCGCTTCCGTGGCCAATGCATCTGCGTCCGGATTGCGCGGCGCCGAAATTGTCGAAACGCCATCCTCGTGTTGCCAGCACCATGCGGCCAGCAAGCGCGCATCAAGGCGCTCCGGCGCAGCAGACAAGGCTGCAAGGTCGAGCTTTGGCACCGCTTCCAGAAACGAACTTACCATGCCGTCAGACACATTCAGATCAACAAGGCATACCTTGCCGGGGCCGACTTTCTCACAGATTGCAAATGCGCTCTCAATAGCCAGTGTTGAGACACCCGCTCCTCCCACAGCGCCCCGGAACGCCCAGCATACGGCGGACGCTGGTCCGTCACCGCCACTCTCTGCGGCTTCTGCAGCGGCGCGGATGCGTTCCACGGATTCCAGGATTTCGTCCGCACCGGCGCTGACCGGAAGGATGTCCGACGCCTCAATTTTCATTAAGGCTCTAACGATGTGAACTGGCAGATTATCTGACACCATCAAGACGGCGCTGTCCGGTTTTTCGACCGCCAGTCCCAGCACAACCTGTTCCGCGCCTTTTTGTCCTTGTTCCAACAGGATCAGTGCACCACCGAACTTTTCGACAATGTTCGCGGGGTCCATTGAAGAAAGGTCAATAACATTCCGGCAGATCGACTTGAGCTGCATCAGCCGTTCAGGCCCCGCCAATGCGGCAATCGCAGGGATCATTGCCGGCGCGGATGCCGGAGGGGATCCATCAGACAGTTTTCGCGCTACGCCTGACATCAGCTGCCTCCCGACGCGCTGACCGAGGAATCCCGCAAGTCTTTGGTTTTACCTTCATTGAGGGCCTTCACGGCATTGGCTGCACGCAGGCCAGACGTGGACTCGACGGCCTTGGAGTTGCTCAGATTGACGTCACGAACCGATTGCTCACGTATGTTGCTGGCATTGGCTTCACCCAGCAGAAATTTGTCCTGATTGTCATAGCTTGCACATCCGACGAGGAACACGCTCACCATCATGACACTGATAATACGGCGCTTGAAAGTCATGTTCAGTCTCCTTCGCCAACCAGCGGCGCATGAGTGGTTTGGTTCATGAGAAAGAATTCTTCTTCCGTCGGTTCAGCAAATGCGTCGAGTGGAGTCCGAAGCATGGAAGGGTGCGGAGTAGGTTGAACCAGACGCGGAATGATGATGATCACCAATTCGCTTTCCTGGCGCTGATAGCGCTTGGAAGAGAACAAGGCTCCCAATACCGGCACATTTCCAAGCCACGGTGTCTGCCGAACATCATTGGAATAATCATTTTGCAACAGGCCCGCGATGGCAAAGGCCTGTCCGTCATGTAGCTCTACCGTTGTATCGGCGCGGCGGACGGAAATACCGGGAATCTCGATGTCCTGCGCTCGGATACCATTGTTCCGGTCAAGCTGGGACACTTCCGGACGCACCCGCAAGTTCACAAGCCCGCCACCCAAAACGGTCGGCGTGAAATCGAGGCTCACCCCAAACTTCTTGAACTCAACCGATACCTGGCCATTCTCGCTCGAGACCGGAATGGGGAACTCGCCCCCGGCCAGGAAGCTCGCCGTGTCGCCTGACAGGGCCACCAGATTGGGCTCAGCCAGCGTACGCACGATTCCCTTCTCTTCAAGGGCGCGCAGTTCGACATCAATATTCTCTCCACCAACATTGGTAAACAGGGCAACCGTCTTGGCGGCCAGTCCGGACACGGTCGATGGCTCCGTGAACGCAACCGCGTCGCGCCCATCCATGGAGTTTCCAAATCCGATTTCCTTCACCGCACTACGGCTGGCTTCGAGAAAACGTACCTCCAGCAGGACTTGCTGACTCTGGCCAACAGACAATCCATTGGCCACACCACCCGGAACATAGCGCTCGGCCACTTGCACCGCCATCTCCGCGGCTGCCGCCGTGGTCAGCTTGCCATCCAGGAACACGCCATCATGTACGGGGTATACTTCAATACGCTCGCCTGGCAGCAGATTTCCCAAATCGGCGCGAAGTTCATCTAGGCTCAGCTCAACTTCAACATCAATCAGTTCAGAGATCTCGCCCTCTGCATTGTAGATGAGCACGGTCGTTGAGCCGGGCACTTTGCCACGCAGGAAGAAGGACCGGTTGGAGGTTGCCATCGCTTCGGCGATATCAGGGTCGGCTACGACGAGCGTCGAAAATCCCTGATCGGACTCGATGACGGTCGAGCGTCCCTTCTCGAGCACGAGCACCTTGGCATCAGGGCCGGTCGTGCGCTCGGTCCAGGCATGCGCCGGCGCAATGGCGACGACGCCAACAACCAGAAGAAGCAGGATATAAGTCAGTTTAGGCATCAGTTCGCCTCCTCGGTCAGCGGCTTCGGCTGCGCGACTGGCGCGGTCACACTTGTTTCACGATCCCCATTTATGATGCGCACGGTCGCAGTCGTTACGCGCTTGGACGCAGCACGACGAACAACAGGGACCTTTTTAGGCTCCGCCTTCACCAGCGTGATGACATCTGCGTCTTCTTCGCGTCCAATCAATGCCAGTCCCAGCGCGCCTTGCATGCTGACCGCACCCAAGCGGAGTGCACCTTCTGGCGTCACTTCCAGCGTTACCGTGCTGGAGGGACGTGCGCCCTCAAGATTCGATTCAAATGTCTGATCGACCGCCAGCACTTTCACGCGCTTGAGCACAGGCCGCGCTATCAGATCCGATGTGACACGTACGGCATCGCTGCCAAACGAGTTTGCAGACTGGCCAGGTTCGCGCTGGATGAACTCGTTCACGTCGACCCGGTCACCGGGCAGGACGAAGCCAGCAACTCCGGTATCACTCCGTACCGTGATGGCCACGGCACGCATGCCGGGCTCGATTGCAGATGCCAGGGTAAGCAGGTTTCCGGCCGCGTCGAGCTTTTCCAGCATGATTGGTTCGCCAGGCAGGATCGGGCCACGTGCATAAAGGATTTCCGACAGTTCCTCCGTCGAGGCCAGAACGCCCTCAGGAACAGAGTCACTTGGCCATTTAATGGCTTTCACATTGCTGGCCGAGACCTCCTCACCTGCTTCGATAGCCGCAGATGCAACGAGAACAGACGACATCTGGACCGCCGGTGTGGCAATCTGGGCCGTCGCGTCATTGGAATTCGACGTCATGTAATAGCGGCCAAGAAACACAGCTGCGATTCCCAGTACCGCAGAAAGACCAAGACTGATCAGGGGTGCGAGTTTCATTCTGAATGCCCTCTCCCGCGCAAAATACGCAATCATCAGCATTCATGATTAATCTTCAGGCGATAAGGTCTCTTGAAGACTTGTAGGGAAATCTAAATCACGAACAGAACCGCGCATTAACCATGCCGCAACTGTTTCGCGGCCAGGTCCTAAAATTCAGCACACGCATGTTAATCTGCTAGGCCGATTTAGCCTCTCAAGACAGTGGAGAACATGTCTGCGTCGACGTTCCCACCAGTGATAAGAACGCCGACCCGCTGTCCGTGCATCTCGGATGGCAAGCCCTGCACTGCGGCCGCCAGCGCGGCTGCCCCGCCCGGTTCGGCAACGACCTTCAAGTATCGGAAGGCCAAGCGCATCGCCTCACGCACCTCGTCATCCGACACGACCAGCCCACCACTCAACAAGCGCTTGCCGAGGGCAAAGGTGATCTGGCCGGGCATGGGCGTCAGAATGGCATCGCAGATCGACCGCGTTCCGGGCAGATTGCTGCGCAGTTCGCCCGCTGCTAGCGACTGCGCCCAATCATCATGTCCTTCTGGCTCAGCCGTCCAAATACTTGTTTGCGGCGACAGTTCGGCCATCGCGATCGCCACGCCCGTGATCAGCCCGCCGCCGCCAGCACAACAGATCAGATGGTCCAATGGCGCACCGAATGCTTCCATCTGGTGCGCAAATTCGAGCCCCGCGGTGCCTTGCCCGGCCACGATGTCTTTGTCGTCAAAACTCGGCACGACGACCGCGCCGCGGTCTTCGGCGATCCGGGTCGCGATCTCCTCGCGGCTTTCAGTCTCCCGGTCATAAAAGCGAACCATGCCGCCATCTGCCTCGACGCCTGCCACCTTTATCCGAGGCGCATCAGATGGCATGACAATTATCGCGGGCATACCCAGCAAACGCGCGGCCCGCGCAACGCCCTGCGCATGATTGCCAGAGGAAAAAGCCACCACACCCGCTGCGCGTTGCGCCGCCGGGATTTGTGACAGGCGATTCATCGCGCCGCGGATCTTGAAGCTGCCGGTCACCTGTAGGCACTCAGCCTTGATGAACAGTGATCCGCCAGCCAGGGCGTCCAGCGCTTCATGTGTCAGAATCGGCGTCTCACGCGCAACACCGCGCACACGTTCAGCGGCGGCAAGCACATCTTCGAAATCCGGTAGCGCGTCAGCAGCAGTCATGCCGGTGGCCTAAACCGAACCGGCATGCCCTGCAATGCAATAGGATCGACTAGAGTTTGTCGAGCATTGCCTTGGCAAGTGCCTTGGCGTCTTCGCCTATCTCTTCATTGGCAAGCGCATAACCCAGAACAGCTTCGAAATAGCCGAGCTTCGAGCCACAATCATAATCCTGCCCTTCATACTCGTAGGCATAGAAGGACTGGACTTCCATCAGGCGCGCCATGGCGTCCGTCAGCTGGATCTCGCCGCCGGCGCCCTTGCCCTGGCTTTCGAGCAGGCCAAACACTTCGGGCTGGAGAATATAACGACCCGTGATCTTGAGATTCGATGGCGCGTCGGCGACGGGGGGTTTCTCCACCATGCCCGTCATCTCGATCAGGCGTCCGTCGCGATCATTCCCTTTCGGAGCAATGACGCCATAAGATGAAACGCGATCCATCGGCACCTGGTCTACGGCAACGATATTCCCGCCGACCTTGTCATAGGCTTCCACCATCTGCGCGAGACAGGAGGGGCTGCCCTTGACCAGAACATCCGGCAGCAACACGGCGAACGGCTCGTTGCCGACGATATCTCGCGCACACCAGACGGCATGGCCAAGTCCCAGAGGCGATTGCTGGCGCACAAAGCTGGCGGAGCCCGCTGGCAAAGTGGTCTGCTTGACCTGTTCCAGAATGGCCTTCTTGCCCTTGGCTTCGAGCGCGACTTCAAGCTCGTAAGGGATGTCAAAATAGTCTTCGATCGAACCCTTGTTGCGCCCGGTCACGAAAACGATGTGCTCAATCCCGGCTTCCAGCGCTTCATCAACGACATATTGAATGGCCGGCCGGTCGACGACGGGCAGCATTTCTTTCGGGATAGCCTTCGTCGCGGGCAGGACTCGCGTGCCAAATCCGGCCACAGGAAGAACAGCTTTTCTAACGCGCATGAACAGGAAGCTCCTTGGAGTTCAACATCGGGACCGCGAAAGGCCACCTATGCGGGTTTCTAAGCAGACTTGGACTTAAATCGCGTTAACTCAGAGCAATAAAATGGCCGTAAGTCTAAATCCAGCCAAGGCTGTACAAGCTTAACGCACCAACGCTGCACGCGAGTGACAAAACGAGCACTGTGGCCATGGACCGTTTGGCGGAGGGTGCACGTGTCCCACGCATTTCGGCTTCGAGCAGGCTCTGCAAACGACGCGCAGGAGATCGCGTGGGCGGATAACGCGGCTCAGATAGGCTGGCGTCCTGCATATTCGCTGCCGCCAGGTCTGTGGATTTCGCGGCTTCCTGGGCGGTAGATTCGTCTTGAATCGCTGGCTTGCTTTTCGGAAGGGCCATCTGAATTCTCCGGTATCTTCCAGAGAGTGTGCCAGATGAGAGCTAACCGATAGCTAACAAAATCGGATGTACTGAAGTCAGTCCGGCACCGGTCCGAAGAAAACGCCACCGTTTGGCGCTTCATAGCCATTTGAGCAGCGCAACGTGCCATCAGAACCGCGGTCATCCAGAACGACGAAAGTCTTTAGACGGGATTCGCCGAATTCGCGCGCTTGCGATATGGACTCGCCGCCATCGCTACGCACTGTCGTTGTCGGTGCGAGGCTTCCCGAAATCATCACGGCGACACCGGTGGACAAAATTTCTTTGAGCATGTTTCGGCCTTTTGGGGGTTACCCGAAATTTACCAACGATAAGAGAGGGAGCGCCGCCTATATTCGTCTGACCGGGAAACTTCAAGAGTTAAAGCGGGGTCAACGTATGACCGCCATCCACAACCAGTGTGGCGCCCGTCATGTAGCCGCCCTGCTCCGACGCCAACAGCAGAAGCGGACCAGACAATTCGTCATAGTTTCCGAACCGACGCATCGGGACGCGCTTTGCCATTCTCTGACCCGCTTCCGATTCGAGGAACTCATCATTTATTGCTGTCTTGAAGTATCCAGGCGCAATCGCGTTAACGCGGATCCCATGCCGAGATGCCTCAAGTGCCATCGTGCGAGTCAGATGATCCACCGCAGCTTTCGACGCTGAATAGGCAGAGATCATGTTTGACGGCCTGAGCGCCGTAATTGACGCAATATTTATGATCGCGCCGCCACAGCCCGCATCGATCATGGCCTTGGTAGCGTATTTGGCAACTCGCCAGACACCGGTGAGATTGGTCTCGATGACAGTGTCCCAATCCTTTTCGGGCATGTCCCAGAACCATCCCTCACGCGACATTCCGGAATTGTTGACGAGAACATCGCACGGACGACCAAGCGCTTCGCGAATCTCTGCAAACGCTCCCGTCACGCTGTCGTCGGAAGTGACGTCCATCTGTACAGGCAGCGCCTTTCCGCCGCGCTTCTCAATGCTTTCTGCAACTTCTTCCAATCGGTCCAGGCGGCGCGCCGCAAGCACGACATAGGCCCCGGCATCGGCCAGAACATGGGCGAAATGCTGGCCCAAACCGCTTGATGCTCCTGTGACCAATGCCGTCTTATTAGTTAAACTGAACAATCTCATGCCCTCCAATTAGAAAATTCGTGTTGCGCGCCGCAATATTTTTCCTCTATCCCAGCGATATGAAAATATCTGTTCTGAGGGAGCGACGAGCTGGTGAGACCCGTGTGGCGGCTACACCAGAAACCGTCAAGAAGTTGGTGGCCTCCGGCCACTCGGTAACAATTGAGTCCGGAGCGGGCACTGTCGCAGGCTTTCCTGACGACAGCTTTTCTGAGGCGGGGGCCACCCTTGCACCAGACGCGGCCGCGGCAACCAAGGGGGCCGACATTGTCTTCAAGGTGCGCGCTCCGGAAGACGGCGAAGTTAGCGCCCTGCCCGACGGCGTCGCGCTGATCGCCTTGATGGACCCCAGCAACCTGGATGCGACGCCGCTCAATGGGAAAAAGATCGCGGCTCTTTCCATGGAATTCACCCCCCGCATCACGCGCGCACAAAGCATGGACGCCCTGTCGTCCCAATCAAACCTTTCCGGCTATCGCTCAGTCATTGAAGGTGCGCAGATCTACGGCCGCGCCATGCCGATGATGATGACCGCTGCCGGCACGATCGCCCCGGCCAAGGTCTTTATCATGGGAGTAGGCGTCGCCGGCCTTCAGGCCATCGCCACGGCGCGCCGCCTCGGCGCGGTCGTCACCGCAACCGATGTGCGTCCCGCTGCCAAGGAACAGGTCGCTTCGCTCGGTGCGAAATTCATCGCGGTCGAGGATGAAGAGTTCAAGGCGGCTGAGACCGCTGGCGGTTATGCCAAGCAGATGTCGCCGGAATACCAGGCCAAGCAGGCCGAACTGACGGCCAGCCACATCACCAAGCAGGACATCGTGATCACGACCGCCCTGATTCCCGGCCGCGCCGCGCCGGTCCTCGTCACCGAGGAGATGGTGAAAACGATGAAGCCGGGCTCGGTCATTGTCGACATGGCGGTTAGCCACGGCGGCAACTGCCCGCTCTCCAAACCTGATGAGATCGTGGACGTGAACGGCGTGAAAGTGGCCGGGTTTTCGAACCTGCCCGCGCGCCTGCCCGCAGACGCCTCGTCCCTGTTTGCCAAGAACCTCCTCGCCTTCCTGCCGCTGGTCACAGCCGAGGATGGCAGCCTCAATCTCGACACCGATGACGAAATCGTCACCGCCATGCTGCTCACGCGCAATGGCGAGACGGTGAACGAAAGGATCCAATCATGAAGCGCGCACTCCTGACGCTTTCTGCGGCCAGCTTTGCGCTGCCCGCCTTCGCAGATGCCGGTGGCATCGACTCGACCGTCTTCCTCGCTGCCATCTTCGCGCTGGCCTGCTTCGTTGGCTACTATGTCGTCTGGTCGGTCACCCCGGCCCTGCACACGCCTTTGATGGCTGTGACGAATGCCATTTCGTCCGTGATCATCGTTGGTGCGCTCGTCGCAGCCGCCACGATGGGGCTCACCTCCGACAATTGGGTCTCCAAGATTCTCGGCACGGTCGCCGTGATCCTTGCCAGCGTAAACATCTTCGGCGGCTTCCTCGTCACCCAGCGTATGCTCGCCATGTACAAGAAGAAGGGGGACTAAGACGTGGACTCCTTCCAAACCACTTGGGCGCCGCTGCTGTATCTCGTCGCTGGCATTCTCTTCATTCTGGCCCTGCGCGGTCTCTCCAGCCCGGCGACCAGCCGCGCTGGCAACCGCAATGGCATGATCGGCATGGCCATCGCCGTCGGCACCACGCTGGCGCTGGTCTGGTCACAGCTTGACCTGCAGACCTGGGGCCTGATCCTCGGCGGCGTCGCCATCGGCGGCACGATTGGCGCGATCATCGCCCGCAAGATCCCGATGACAGACATGCCGCAGCTCGTCGCCGCCTTCCACAGCCTCGTCGGCCTCGCCGCCGTGCTCGTCGCGGCTGCCGCGCTCTACTCTCCGGTCAGTTTCGGTATCACCGGCATCGCAGGCATCAAGGCAGCGTCCCTGATCGAACTCGGCCTCGGCTCCGCCATCGGTGCGCTGACCTTTACCGGATCGCTGATCGCGTTCGCCAAGCTCAATGGCAACATGTCCGGCTCGCCGATCATGTTGCCCGCCCGTCACCTGCTGAACATCGCACTGGCTGTCGGCATCGTGGTCCTGATGGTCATCCTGATCCAGTCAAACGGTTCGGCACAATGGGCTTTCTGGGGCGTCACGGTGCTTGCCCTGATCCTCGGCATTACGCTGATCATCCCGATTGGCGGCGCGGACATGCCGGTCGTCGTCTCGATGCTCAACTCCTATTCGGGCTGGGCTGCAGCGGCGCTCGGCTTCACGCTGGGCAATTTCGCCCTGATCATCACCGGCGCGCTCGTCGGCTCGTCGGGCGCGATCCTGTCCTATATCATGTGCAAAGGCATGAACCGGAGCTTTATCTCGGTCATCCTCGGCGGCTTTGGCGGCGACGATGCGGCCGCCGGTGGCGCGGGCGCGGATGCAGACCGTCCGTTCAAGCGCGGCTCAGCCGAAGACGCGGCGTTCATCATGAAGAACGCCTCCAAGGTCATCATCGTGCCCGGTTACGGCATGGCCGTCGCCCAGGCCCAGCACGCTCTCAAAGAGATGTGCGACAAGCTGAAGGAAGAAGGCGTCGAAGTGAAATACGCCATCCACCCCGTCGCGGGCCGGATGCCGGGGCATATGAACGTCCTGCTCGCCGAAGCGCAGGTGCCGTATGACGAAGTCTTCGAACTGGAAGACATCAACTCGGATTTTCGCAATTCCGAAGTTGCCTTCGTGATCGGTGCCAACGACGTCACCAACCCGGCCGCGAAGACCGACAAGACCAGCCCGATCTATGGCATGCCCGTTCTCGATGTCGAGAATGCGGGAACGGTCCTGTTCATCAAACGCTCGATGGGCTCCGGCTATGCCGGCATTCAGAACGAACTCTTCTTCCGCGACAACACGATGATGCTGCTCGCCGACGCGAAGAAGATGGTCGAGGACATTGTGAAGAACCTCTAGGCGCTTCGGAGCGACGCAAACCGACGCGTTGCCGCCTCATCCAATACACAAATCTGATCGGCCGCCTTCTTTTTGAGGGCGGCCGATTTGCTTGTCACAGTGCCATCTTCCAGAGCCCAGTCCGGCGCAATCTCCGCCAGCGGCTCCAGCACGAACCGGCGCTCCGCCATGCGTGGATGCGGGATGGCCAGCGTCTCGGTGTCGAGCGTCACGCCCTGCATCAGCAACACGTCCACATCCATCTCGCGCGGACCCCAGCGCAAACGTTCCTGTCGCCCCAGTTCGGCCTCCACGGCCTTGCAGGCATGCAGCAATTGCAGCGGTCCAAGACCTGTCTCGATCAGCACGCAAAGATTCAGGAAATCCGGCTGGTCCGTAACACCCCAAGGCGCGCTGCTGTAGAGATTGGAGACGGAAGCAAGCTCAATACCCGGCATTGCGGCCAGCAAGTCCACCGCCTGCGCCAGCGCCGCCTCGCGGTCGCCCAGATTGGTGCCGAGGCCGAGCGCAGCCTCAGCCATTGCGGCTGCGTGTGATCGACACGCCGACATGGTCCACCAGATGTCGAATTGGCGCCGACGGCTTGCGCACAGTGACGGTCACTTCCTCGACAATGTCCCACTTGGCCAGGATCGCATCGGCGATGCGCTCGGCAAAGGTTTCAATCAGATTGAACACAGTCTTCCCGGACAGGTCTTCGGCAAGGTCACAGACCTCCCCATAATGGACCGTCTCTTCCATCTGGTCGGTTGACGTCGCGGGCTGGCCGAGGCGGCAGTCGATGTCGATGAAGAATTTCTGTCCGAGGGATTTCTCCGCCTTGTGGACCCCATGGAAGCCGTGAAGGCAAAGATTTGAAACAAAGATGCGGTCGGTCAAATGGCGCTCCCAATGGCTTGAAACATGTCGAGCGCCTCGCGGTGCACGGCGACATCATGGACACGAAGAATCGTTGCGCCCCGGTAGACGCTGTCGAGCCCGGCGGCAAGCGTCCCGACAAGACGATCCTCCACGGGCTTGCCCGTCATGCGTCCGATAAAGGACTTCCGGGAGACTCCGACCAGGACCGGACATTGGGTATCGACGAGCACATCCAGGTGCGCGAGCACACCGAAATTCTGCTCATATGTCTTGGCAAAGCCGACACCCGGATCAAGCAGGATGTGCGCGCGGGGAATACCAGCACGATTGGCCATGTCGAAGGCACGCCCGAAGAACGCTGTCATGTCCTCGCGGAGGTCTATGTCGCCATCCGTTTTGCCGCGATTGTACGTGATGCAGACAAGGCTTTCAGTCTCGGCCACGGCGTCGGCCATGCCCTCATCCTTGGTCATGCCCCAGACATCATTCACAAGCACCGCGCCCGCCTCGGCAGCGCGCCGGGCGATCTCGGCCTTGTAGGTGTCGATGGAGAGCGGCAAGGCGTCCGGCCCGGCAAGGCGTGTAATGGGCTCACGCACGCGGGCCCATTCGTCTTCGAGGCTCACCGGATCACCTCCGGGCCGCGTCGACTCACCGCCAATGTCGAGAATGTCTGCGCCGTCCTCGGCCATTTGCCGGGCATGCGCTTGCGCAGCGGACAGGGTGTCATGCGCGCCCCCATCGGAAAAAGAGTCAGGGGTCGCATTCAAGATGCCCATGATCAGCGGCGTCGGGGCCGCGAGCCGCTCCAGCAGCCGGTCTCGAACCGCTATCCGCGCGAGCCTGTCCATAAACGCATCCTTTCCGCTTGGCAGCGTTAACGCCTCAGCAGGGCAGGAACAACGGTTTCGCTGCCACTATCCCCCACGGCTTCCAGATTTTACTGAGGCTTTTCAAAGGCCCCACAGTCCTGAATCCGACCGGGTCGCCAGATGTATACACTCAACCTGTCGGCATCCTGCGATGAAAGTGCCGACGAAGGTCCGGAGCGCGAAGAGGATTGTCATCTCTTCTTGGCACTCCCGGCGGATGGACGGAGCCTCGCGTGCACTCGGGATCATTTCATTCCATCCAACTCACTAAAAAGGCCCCAGCATCCGGAGCTTTGCTCCATCCGCCAGGACCCGATAGAAAAACCGGATGGGATTTACCCCAGTCCGGCTCTTTTTGCTGTTTTACTGTTTGGTCTCCACCCCCGGATCGTTCTGGGAATAGGCGTCTTCGAGTTCGTGCGTGTCCGGGGACTGTTTCAACGCGCCCGCCTTTGTGTCTTCGGCCCCTGTATCAGCATTAAGCGTCTCGGGTGCATTTGGATGACGCCCATCACGCGGCATCAGAACCGGGTTCTTGCCCTCATCTAGGCGTTGGGCACGTTCTGCGGCGGTACCGGGTGCGTCTGGGCGGTCCTTCTGACCGTCATCCCGCAAGAATCCGTGCTCGCCGTCCTGCGGCTGGTCGTCCGTGCTGCGGTAGCCAGCCTGATTCGTATCCTCGCGGCCGGGGGTCTCGCCATCACCTCGCTGCTGGCTGAGGTCGTCCTCGCGCTGGGTATCGAGATCTGTTTCTTGCTTGTTCATGATGAGTCTCCTTTCGAAAAACCAACGGGCGACAAGCGCGAGATGTTCCGAGGAGAAGTGGCCGGCGGGGTTAAATCGAGGTAACTGGAAGGGCGCAGATGTCTCAGCTACACTTCAATCATTCTATTCCGATTTTCGATTCACAGGATCGAAAATTTTTGACTTCGTCAAAAAAGGAAAAGAATGGTGTGCCCTACAGGGTTCGAACCTGTGACCTACTGATTAAAAGTCAGTTGCTCTACCAGCTGAGCTAAGGGCACGCCGGAACGCGCGATTTAGGCGACCAGAACCGAGCGGTCAACCGCCTCTTGCATTGTATGGCTTGAAGTCGCCACAATTTTCGCATCACCCTCGCCGCATGAGACGTATATTCCCCCTTTTCCTTACACTTGCAGCAGTTGGCGCATGCGCCAGCCAACCTGCCCCGACAACACAAAAAACCGTATCGACCGGCAACCTGACCGAAAATGTCAGCGACGCGGCAGGCAGCGCCTACACGCAGACCCGCTCGGGCCTGTCGGATGCTGCTCTGTCGCCATTGGAAGACTTCAACCTGCGCCGAGAAGAAATCCCTCCCATTCTCAAAGGGGTACAGAGCCCCTACGAGCTTCCAGAGAAAATGAGTTGCGAGGAAATCGAACAGCGATTGGCTGACCTTGATGCCGTGCTTGGCCCTGACTGGGATACGCCGGTTCCGGATGAACGCCTTCGCACCGAGAAACTGGCTGATTCAGCCGCCGATGCGACGCTTGGCGCAATCGCCTCCGAAGCCCGCGGCCTGATTCCGTTCCGGGGCATCGTTCGCAAAGCTACAGGCGCGGAAAGCCACGAGAAGAAGTATAATCTCGCCTACAAGATCGGTGCGCAACGACGGGCATACCTGAAAGGCATGGGCCTCGCCATGGATTGCCCCCTGCCCGCTCGTCCGGATTTCGCCGCAGAGCGCGACCCAACGGCGGTCACTTTCAAGGGCGATGCGCCGACTGTGCCGAATTCAGGCGCGTATGACGCCTATCAACAAAAGCAACTCGACAATCTTACCCCTGTTGGTCCTTCGGAGCCGACCTCGTCGACGCCCACGCCGTCTGAAGTCGATGACGCAGGGCTTCAAACCGTCCCTCCGCAATACTGAGTCGTATCTCGGCCATGAGAGCCTGGAAGAAAGCCGTATTGTGCCAGCTGAGCAGCATGGGCCCGAGATACTCACCCGCCTTGAAAAGGTGGTGATAATAGGCGCGTGAATAGTCCTGACTGGCCTTGCAGTTTACTGCCTCGTCGAGCGGTGAAGTGTCTTCTGCGAACCGCGCATTCTTGACGTTCACCGGCCCGTCCCAGGTCCAGGCCTGACCGTGGCGACCGGACCGCGTGGGCAGGACGCAGTCGAACATATCGATGCCACGCGCGACGCTTTCCACCAGATCGATCGGCTTGCCGACGCCCATCACATAGCGTGGCAAATGGCCCGGCAGGTGCGGCACCGTCATGTCGATGGTGGCGCACATCTGGTCATGCCCCTCACCCACAGCGAGCCCGCCCAATGCGATGCCGCCAAAGCCTTGCGAGACGACGCCTTTGGCGGACTTCTCGCGAAGGTCTGCGAAGTTTGATCCCTGCACGATGCCGAACAGGGTCTGGCCCTCGCGGTCGCCAAAGGCGTCCAGGCTCCGCTGACCCCAATCAAGCGACAGGTCGAGGCTACGCTCGGCCTCTGCGTGCGAACAGGGATAATCGGTGCATTCGTCCAGCTGCATGGAGATGTCGGCGCCGAGCAGGTCAGCCTGGATCTCGATGCTGCGCGCCGGCGTCAGCCGGTGGGTGGAGCCGTCAATATGGCTCTGGAAGGTGACGCCGTCAGCATCCATCTTGCGGAGCTGTGCCAGCGACCAGACCTGGAAACCTCCGCTATCAGTCAGCATCGGGCCATCCCAATGCGCAAAGCTATGCAGGCCGCCGAGACGCTTCACGCGCTCTGCGCCGGGCCGCAGCATCAGATGATAGGTGTTGCCGAGGATGATATCCGCCCCGGCCTCCTTTACCTGGTCCATATAGAGCGCCTTGACCGTGCCGGCCGTGCCCACAGGCATGAAGGCGGGCGTGCGGATTTCGCCGCGCGGTGTCTTGAGCGTGCCCGTACGGGCCTTGCCCTCGGTCGCCTTGATCTCGAATGGAAATGTCGTCATGGGCCGAGGCCTATAAAGTCAATGCAGGCCTCTGCCTAGGCGTGGCTACAGCCGGTAGATGCGCCGCGCGGTTTCCGTGAACAGCGCGCGTTGCTCCACTTCGGAGTATTTGGCGGCGATCTTCTTCAAGCCATTCCACAGGACCGGGTAGCTGATGGACCAGCGATCCACCGGGAAGTTGCTCTCGAACATGCAGCGGGCTGCACCGAAACAGTCGATCATGTGATCGTAATAGCGCTGTTGGGCCAGCACGAATTCGTCCGAGGTCGGCGGCGTTTCGCGCTCATGCCAGCCCCAGCCATTGTCTGGCATGGCAAGCCCACCCAGTTTGGCCACCACGTTCGGGCAATGGGACAGGTCGGCCATGTCGTCCTGCCACTGCTCGAATATCTCTTCGCGCTTGTCGGCATAGGGGCCGATACCGATGGGCGTCCCGAAATGGTCGAGCACCATGGTCGTGTTCGGCACCGCCTTCACCAGGTCGAGATAGTCCCGGTTCTGGTGGTGATAGTGCCATGTGTCATAGGACAGGTCGTGCTCGCCCAGCAATTGCACGCCCCGGCGAAAGTCTTCATCCGCATAGAGACGCTCAGGCGCCCGACCTGGAATACGCAACGTAGTGCCGCTCGTATCACGTGAGCCCGCATGACGGATGCCACGGAACAGGCCGTTGGCAGCGTCCCTGTGAGCGTCGAGCACGTCCTCCAGATGCGGCCCCCGAAGGTCGGCATGCCCGACGATCCCTGCGATATAGGGACCGCCCTTCGCCTTCATTTCGGCTGCAGCGGAAGCCACGAACTCGGTCTCGCCGACGGGTTTGAGATGATCCGGTCCATCCTCGCGATAGGCCGCACCGCACTCCATGAACACGGTCTGGACAACATTGTGCCCGCTGGTCAGGTCAGCGAGGAATTCCGGCACATTGTAGTACATGTCCGCCTGGGGCCAGAGATGGTGGTGCGGATCGATGATCTCGCGATCAGGATCGACAATATCTTCCTGAACCTGCGCCAGCCAGCCGCTATTGTTGAACACCATCTGCGCTTCCTCCTGTTTTTAGGAGGAGTGTGAGCCCCTGAAACGCGAAAAGCCAGCCCCCGAGGCTGGCCTTTCATAAAATCCATTTCCCAACAGATCAGAATTCGATTTCGGCGCCGACCAGCTCTGGTAGCTGCATGATGATCAGCAAATCGCGCATCTCCTGACGGGCGGCAACATGGCTCATGGTGAAGGAGATATTGGAGCCCTTCTCCGTGAGATCCAGCAGGGTCAGACCGGCCGGGAACAGTTCGCGATAAATCACGCGCTCAGAGAGGCCTGGCGCAAGGCGGAAACCGATCCGCTTGGACAGGTTGGTCAGCGCTTCGCCGACGCGCTCCTTGTTACGTGCCGCCAGAGGCGACATGCGGTTGCGCATCACGATCCAGTCAATCGGACGGCGCGACGTCTGGGCCTTCTTCTTGCGACAGGACCAGACCATTTCTGAGTAGAAGCTCGGACGCAGTACTTCGAGCGTCTGCGGGTTCACATCGCCCAACAGGTCGAAATCGACGAAACTGTCATTCAGCGGCGTGATCAGCGTGTCTGCGTTCACATGCGCAAGACGCGAGAGATAGGTGTCACCGCCAGGACCATCGATGATGATGAAATCGCAGGCTTTCTTGAGGCGCGCCACGCTGCTGAGAAAACGCTGAGTCTCCTCGGATTCAGCCTTGTCGAGATCGCGCTCTGTCGAAGCATCCACGCGCACGATCTCCGGCATCGGAAGTTTCGCACCGGTGGATTGCATCCAACGGAGACGATTTTCGAGATACCGGGTGAGGCTGCGCTGGCGCACATCAAGATCGATAACCCCAACCTTCTTGCCCATCCGCATCAGAGCGACGGACAAGTGCATGGAGACCGTCGACTTGCCCGCTCCACCCTTTTCATTGCCCACGACAATGACGCGGGCCTCGCGCTGCTGCGCTGACAGGTCCGGGCCGCTAACCGTTTCAAGCGGGGCGAATCCATCAGCGGGCATTACGGGCGACTCCTTCAGAGGTATTTCAGTTCGTTAGGGCTCAGGCGACGTGAGACATCTCGGCGCCAGCAGACTTGCTGCTGGAAACCACGTCCATGAAGAGATCAGCGTCTTCAGCCGGTACGTCACCATAATGCGCAGCCATCGGCTCCCCATCGAACAGGACATCGTCCGACGTGATTGGACCAAAGGCAGCCTGCAAGGGCAGCTCGGCGCTGACGGGGGCATGTGCCGCAATGTCAGTGAGCAATGCGCGAAGGCTGGAAAGCGTATTTGAGACACGTCCGAAGTCGCGGGAATAAAGCGTTGCCGCTTCGGTTACCGGGCTGCCGTCGCGATCAAACATCCATTCGTCGACCGCATTCGGGTTCAGATATTCGCGGATCGGCTCTGGAACAGCCGTTTCAGCGAGTCTGGACTTGCCTGCTGCCAGTCGGAGACCGATAGAAAGCGCGAAGGTTTTTAGCGGAGCGAGAATGCGATGTGTCATGAGTTTGAAATTCCTCCGAATGGGTTAACAACGCGTTTACGAAATCCTTTGGCGGGACGTTTTAAACAATCCTCATACGGGAAGTTTTCATAGTGAATTCCATGACAGGTAAGTTAACGGAGGCCGTCCACTCGCGGGCCGAGCTGCAACAACAGATTCGAGCATGGCGCCAAGCCGGTGAAACTATTGGATTTGTTCCCACAATGGGCGCCCTTCACGGGGGGCACCTTTCCCTTGTGCAGAAGGCACGCACCAAAGTGACAAAAGTGGTCGCGAGCATCTTCGTAAACCCCACACAATTCGCACCCGGCGAGGATTTCGACACATATCCGCGCGACGAATCGGCCGATCGGGCCAAACTCGATTCGGCGGGATGCGATCTCGTCTACCTGCCTACGGTCGAGGAAATGTATCCGGAGGGCACCCGCACCAATGTCCGCGTCGAGCAGATGTCAGACCTGCTGGACGGGATCTACCGCCCGCACTTCTTCTATGGCGTCGCGACCGTGGTGGCTCGCCTCTTCCTGCACGTCCAGCCGGATGTCGCCGTGTTCGGGGAGAAGGATTACCAGCAGCTCCAGATCATCCGGCGCATGGTGAAAGACCTCGGCTTTCCAATCGAAATTCTTGGTGGCGAAACCACGCGGGATGGTGATGGGCTCGCGCAATCTTCGCGCAATCTCTACCTCTCGCCCGAACAGCGCCGCGCAGCCGGGGCGATGCAGGCCGCTTTGCACCGGGCCTCGGTCCGCCTGTCGCTGGGCGCGACGCCGTCAGACGTGCTGGAAGAAGCCCGGCGCCTGATCATGGCGTCCGGATTCACGGAGATGAACTATGTCAGCCTCGTCGACCCAGCCTCCCTGGAAGACCTGCCCGACGCGCCCCTGTCATCTGGCACGGTCGCGCGGCTGCTCGGCGCGGCATGGCTCGGAAAGACACGCCTGATCGACAATATCAGCGTGACGCGGTGAACTCTTTCAGCGCGTCCAGGACCGCCTGATTGTCGTGGGCCGAGCCGACTGTAATCCGCAATCGTTCCGGCAGGCCGTAGCCCCCAACAGCGCGGACAAGGATGTTGCACGCCTTGAGGAAGTCGTTCGCCGCCGCAGCGCGCTCTGAGGAGCCGAACTCCGGCAGCACGAAGTTCGCGTCGCTGTGCGGGGTCGGAAGGCCCATCGCATTCAAGGCCGCGATCATGCGGGCGCGCCAGTCGGTATTATGGTCCCGGCTCTTGGCTAGGAAGTCGGTATCCTGAATGCTGGCCATGCCGGCGCCCACAGCGAGACCATTCACGTTGAAGGGTCCGCGAATACGCTGATAGGTCTCAGCGATCTCGGCAGGCATGTACCCCCAGCCAAGACGCAAGGCCGCAAGCCCATGAATCTTGGAGAAGGTCCGCATCATCACCGTATTGGCTTTCCGGTCCACGAGGTCCCGAATTTGCGCTTCATATTCCGGGCCGACATATTCGGCATAGGCACCGTCGACGACGAACAAGACATGCGGCGGCAGGCTGTCCTGCAGCTGTTCCAGCGCCTCGACGGGCAGCATCGTGCCAGTCGGATTGTTCGGATTCGCGAGGAACAGGATTTTCGTCCGCTCCGAGACCGCGCCAAGGATGGCGTTGACGCCCGCGGTCAGATCGGTTTCCGGGACAGTCACTGGCGTTGCGCCGTGCGACAATGCCGAAACGCGATACATGGAAAAGGCGTGCTCGGTGAACAGGATTTCGTCGCCCGGTCCGGCATAGCTCTGGGTCAACAAGTGAATGATCTCGTCAGACCCCGCGGAAACCACCACACGGCTTGAATCGGCAATGCCAACCGCCTCGGCGATCGTCTCCCGCAGGGCACGATATTCCGGATCAGGGTAGACGTGCACATCGCCCGCCACCGCCTTCATCGCCTCAATGGCTTTCGGGCTGGGGCCGAACGGATTCTCGTTGGAGGCCAGCATGATGACGGAGCCACTCGCGCCGGCGAGCTTGCCGCCGGGCACATAGGGCTTGGTCTGGGCGATATGCGGAAGAGGCGTAATCTTGGTCATCGCCGCGCGACTTACACGAAAGCGGCTGACTGGGAAACTCGCGATTTGCGCGTCATGCGTGTGGCGCGGCAGTGGATTCCCGTAGCATCAACTTGTATTCGAGCAACTTGTGGCGGGGCGCATCGCCGGTAGGGGCAGCCTCTTCCAGCAACATGCTGACGGCCTCTGCAGCAAGTTCGCGACTTGGCTGGTAAATCGTCGTCAAGGACGGACTGATTGTCGTGGCCAGCGGCGTATCGTCGAAACCCACGACGGAAAGGTTGGCTGGTACATTCACCTGGCGGCGATACGCCGTCGCGAGTACACCGGCAGCCATGTCGTCATTACTCGCAAATATCGCGGTCGGACGGTCAGGCAATGACAAGAGTTTCTCAGAGCATGAGACACCGGAGTCAAAGGCGAAATCACCATCCTCGATTAGATCAGGATCGAGGGGGATGCCCTCTTCTTCCAGTGCCTGCCGGTAACCGGCAAAACGCCGGACAGCCTGCGCATGAGAATCGGCCCCCTTGATGAAGCCAATCCGCCGATGGCCGAGTCCGATCAGATACTCCGTCATCTCTCGCGCAGCCGCAGCATCGTCGATGGCGACATCCTGACCATGTTCGACGTCTTCTGCAGGCGCAATTCGAACGAATGGAATACCGCGATTTTCGAGTTCAGAGATAAGGTTTTTATCGTCCGACAATGGTGGCGTCAGGATCGCTCCCGCCAGTTTGGTTTCAGCCCTCAGCGCAAGCAGCGATGTATGATTGTCACTGCAATCCTCGGTGATAAGGCTGTAACCATAGGCTTGGCAGCGTTGCAGGGCGCCCAACTGAACTTCACCAATATAGTTGCGTGATGGGTTGGCATAGAAAAGGCAAATTATGTGACTATGGCGAGCCCGCAGATTGCGCGCATTGTGATTGGTCCGATAGTTCAGCGTCTTGACGGCTTCGAGCACCTTCAAACGGGTCTCTTCGCGCACATTAGTCTCGCCATTCAGCACGCGACTGACCGTCTTGAAGGACACGCCTGCTTCGCGGGCAACATCAATGATGGTGGCAGGCCGGACATGTCCGGAAGTCCTATGCGCTTTTAGCCCGTCAGTCATCGCGGCTCCTCGGTTAGAACCCTTGGGAGCAAGCCAATCGCGCAGCAGAATCCGCCGCCAGCTAGTTTGTCCGCTCATAGGGGTATGGCGGACAAACCTAGCTTCTTTTTCCCTACAGTGACAAGGCCTTGCCCGCGTTCATTCCGCCCGGCAAGGCCTGCCGCTGTTCAGTTTATTTCAGGCTGCGGTTCACGAGGTTTTCCAGCATTTCCTGACGGCCGCTTGTATGGGACGGATTGACACCCGACTCGGCTGCCTTGTTGGCGATGCTTTCGAGGCTCGCGCCTTCCGACAGCATCATCTTGCCGAGGTCGGAATTCTCCCAGCCAGCATAGCGTTCCGTCTTGAGCTTGGCGATCTCGCCCTTTTCAAGGATGTCGGCCGCCGACAAAAGCGCACGGGCCAGCGCGTCGACGCCGCCGACATGAGCGTGGAACAGGTCATCGACCGTGCTTGACTGACGGCGCACCTTGGCATCGAAATTGAAGCCGCCGGTGTCTAGGCCGCCGGATGGCAGCAATTCGATCAGCGCCAGCGTAATGTCGCGGATGTCGAGATTGAACTGGTCGGTATCCCAGCCATTCTGGTAGTTGCCGCAATTGATATCGATCGAGCCCATGATGCCGAGCGAGACAGCCGTGGCGATCTCATGGGCGAAACTGTGTCCTGCCAGTGTGGCGTGGTTCGGCTCAATATTGACCTGGACTTCATCTTCGAGGCCGAAGCGCTTCAGGAAGCCATAGACGGTCGCGGAGTCGAAATCATACTGGTGATACATCGGCTCGTGCGGCTTCGGCTCAATCAGGATTTTTCCTTCGAAGCCGATCTTGTGCTTGTGGTCGACGACCATTGCGAGGAAGCGACCGAAATTGCCGAGTTCGCGGTCGAGATCAGTATTCAGCAGGGTGTCATAGCCTTCGCGGCCACCCCAGAGCACATAATTCTCGCCGCCAAGCGCCTGCGTTACCTCCATACAGTCGCGGATCTGGCGGACCGCAACCGCGGCGACTTCGGGGTTCGGGTTGGTCAGGCCGCCGGCGCCGAAGCGTGGATTGCTGAACAGGTTGGCGGTGCCCCAGAGCAGCTTGATGCCGGTCGCTTCCTGATAGGCTGCGAGACGGTCGGCCTGGCGCTTGAGATTGTTCGACAGGTCATCCGGTGTCGGAGAGTCTTCGGTGACGTCGACATCGTGGAAGCAATAGTAAGGCAGGCCGAGCTTGCTGAAGAATTCGAAAGCTGCGGCCATCTTCGCGTCAGCTGCGGCGCGGTCATTGGCGGCACCGTGCCAAGGACGGTTAAACGTGCCACCGCCAAAGACGTCAAAGCCATCCCAGCAGAAGGTATGCCAATAGCAAACAGCCATGCGCAGATGGTCTTCCATCCGCTTGCCCATGACCATTTGGTCCTTGTTGTAATAACGATAAGCCAGCGGGTTGTCGCTGTCTGGTCCCTCAAACTTGATCGGGTCGATGCCCTTGAAGACGGGTTCGCCGCCTACATTGATCTGTCCATCAGCCATGTCTTTATTCTCCTCAGAAGGCATCTTTCAGTATACGGTACAGTGTACCGAATTTCTCGTATTTCGGGGCCAGCCGGTCGCGGTCGCTTTCTTTTGGCTCAACAATCTGCAGCACTTCGGGTGCTTCGAACATTTCCTCGACTGAACCGCCCATGCTGGCGTAGCGAGCCAGGCGCGCAGCGCCATAGGCCGGGCCAGTGGCCGCGCAGTCGCGGTAAACCATGGGGCGGTCCAGCACAGCAGACAGGATACGCCCCCAATAAGTGGATTGTGCGCCGCCGCCGATAACCGAGATCGAATGTACGTCCACACCCGATTCCACAAGGGCGCGGAAACCATCCGCCATACCGAAGGCAACCCCCTCAAGCACGGCCTGGCCGATCTGCGCAGATCCGGAATCATGGGTCAGACCGAACAGGACACCCGACGCATGGGGATTGTTGTGAGGTGTGCGCTCGCCAGACAGATAGGGGAGGAATTGCTCAGACCCGGCTAGGCCTGCCTCTGTCTGGGCGAGCTTCACAAGCTCTCCCGCGTCGGATGTCCCGGTCAGTTTGACGGCCCAGTCCAAGCAGCTCGCTGCACTCAACATGACCGACATCAGGTGCCACCGATCCGGCAACGCATGACAGAATGCATGCGCCGCAGAGTCGGGATTGGAGCGGAACGTATTCCCCGCCACGAAAATTACGCCGGACGTGCCGAGCGACAACAGCGCTTCACCCTCATCGATCACGCCGACACCCGCCGCACCGGCCGCATTGTCGCCGCCGCCAGCAACCACCGGCACGCGGTCCATGCCCCATGCTTCAGCCGCTTCCTGGCGAAGCACACCGGTCACTTCATGGCCTTCATAGAGCTTTGGCATATGGTCGATCGTGAGACCGCAAGCGGCAAGCAATTCCTCTGACCAGGTCCGCGCCTCGACATCCATCCAGAGCGTGCCTGAGGAATCCGACATGTCGGAGGCGAGATCGCCAGTCATCCGAAGGCGGACATAATCCTTGGGAAGGAGTACCTTGTGCACTTTCTCGAATGCACCTGGCTCATGCCGGCGCACCCATTCGAGTTTCGGCGCAGTAAAACCAGGCATGACAAGATTACCGCCCTTGGACACAAAGGCTGGTGTACTCTTTTGAAGGTCGCGGCACTCTTCAAAGCTGCGCCCGTCGTTCCAGAGGATCGCTGGCCGAATCGGAGCAAGAGATTCATCCAGAAGCGTCGCACCGTGCATCTGTCCGGACAGGCCGACAGCCTTCACCCGATGACGGCGGTTCACGTCCAGCTTGGCGACGGCCATGTTCGTGGCGGTCCACCAATCAGATGGATTCTGTTCGGACCAGAGGGGTTTGGGACGCGAAATCGGAAGCTCCGCCTGGCTGACTTCAACCTGGCGTCCTGCCTCATCAATCAGCGCTGCTTTCACGCTGGATGTGCCTATGTCGATCCCTAGAAACACGTTCCGAATGTCCTCCCTGGCAGCCCGTCTGAGTGCGGCTGTCCACTAAATGATACCGCTATCATTTCAGCTTTGCCATCGCAAGAGCGGAATATCAACTTGCCGAGACGCAGCAGATCCGCCTCTGTCGCAGCGTCAAGTTCCGGTGAAAAGACCGATCCTACTTTCCATGTTAGCGTTAGCATGCTTTTTAGCCAACACTTGCGAATAAGGGAGACCGGGGTTTGGCCGATTCAACAGCGCTGTCGCGCCTCATACTCGAAACCAAAGCCATGAAGCTGACCTTGCTGCCCGACCTTGGCGGCAGTGTGGGCGGGTTGACCTACATGGCCCAGAACATTCTGCGTCCATTTGCGCGCACTGCGGATGGAAGCCCGCTACAGACTGCTGGCTTCCCCCTTTTTCCGTTCTCGGGCCGAATTTCCGAAGGCCGTTTTGCTTGGAATGGCCGTGATGTGTCTCTCGCGCTGAACTTCCTTCCAGAACCGCACGCAATTCACGGCCAGGCCTGGCACGCGGCCTGGCAGGTTGCAGAGCATGGCAGCAATCATGCACGACTGGTGTTTGACTACAGGCCCGAAGATTGGCCGTGGGCCTATCGCGCGGAGCAGGACTTCAGGCTGCGGGATGACGGTCTGGACCTGATGCTTCGCCTGACCAATCACGGGGACGACTCCATGCCCGCGGGGCTTGGCTGGCACCCCTATTTTCCCCGTCTGGATGCGCGCGTGAAAGTACCGGTCGACCGGGTCTGGATGTCGGATGAGGGCATGATCCCCGACAGGCTGGTTATGCCAGCCGCTGGTGCCGATCTGTCAGACTGGCGTATCGTTGATGAGCTCGACCTCGACAATGCCTTCACCGTGTCAGACCGGATAAGTTGTATCGAATGGCCAAGCCTGAACCTGCGCGTAGAAATGGTCTCGGACGCAGAGCTTGGTCACATGGTGATCTACACGCCGAAGCAACAGGAGTTCTTCTGCGTTGAACCCGTAAGCCACGCGCCCGACGCGGTAAACAGCCAGCATCCGGCCGAACTGACAGGGCTGCATAGCCTCGCGCCCGGCGAAACGCTGTCGGCTCAGATAAGCCTGACCATTCGCGAGATCTAAGGCGTCTGGCTTCAGACCTTGATGACCGAATCCCGCTCAATGATCGCAACATCCAGAATCGGATTCAGCTCGCCCAGCTCGGCTTCGTGGTCGGAAATAAACGCAGCAAGCAAATCGACGGACTGATAGCCCATTTCTGCAATTGGCTGGCGCACAGTAGTCAGCTGCGGCCAGATCGCGCTGGCGATGGGCGTGTCATCATATCCGACCACGGAAATGTCTTCCGGCACGCGCTTACCATGACGGAAAGCCGACGCGATCACGCCTGCGGCCATGTCATCATTGCTGGCAAAGATGGCCGTAGGCTGGTCGGCGAGATCCAGCATCCTGTCGGCCGCCTCCATGCCGCTGCGATACGTAAACCGACCGCGCCGGACGAGATTTGGATCAATGTCGAGGCCGTGTTCCTTCATCGCCAGCTGGAACCCGCTATAGCGGCGATGTGACGATATCTGATCTTCGGCGCCGATCACAAAGCCGATCCGAGTATGGCCACGTGCGATCAGATATTCCGTCATGCGCTTGGCTGCGGCTTCGTCGTCGATCGCGAGGCTTGTTCCGGATTTCGGCGGAGTTTTTGGGGCAATAAGGACGCAAGGAATGCCCGCCTCCTCCAGCCTGGATAGCAGGAGGTCATCTTCGCTGAGCGGGGGAACGACGAGAATGCCGTCCAGACCGGCGCCGCTGACGCGGCCCACAAGCTCATCTACATCGGAAGGGTCTTGGTATGAGGAGAAATCCTCAAGCACGAGATGGTGCCCCGCTTCCCGGCAGCGGTTCATCGCACCGATGAGCAGTTCACTGAGATAGGAGTTGCTGGGGTTGTTGAAAATCATGCCGATGAACAGGGAGCTCCCACCCGCAAGGCTGCGCGCGAGTAAATTCGGTCGGTACTTCAGTTCGCGGATGGCATCTTCAACACGCGCCCGGGTAGTTTCACGAACGACATCTCGGCGATTGAGCACACGCGAGACCGTCATCTGTGAAACGCCAGCGAGTTCGGCGACCTCCTTGATGGTCGCGTGCTGGCGACGTCCCGACTTTGTAATTTTTTCGGACATACTTGTTCTTCTTATCCCGTGAGCAGGGTTCCCGTCCTGCTTTTCATTCTATGTCTTGCGCCGACTTAACACCCAAACCTCAAGCCTTTATGTAATTTTTTCAAGACGATTCAGCCAGATGGGGTAATGTGGCGCAGTTCACGCACGGGTTGGCGCAGCCTTGAGCGCGGCCGCGACGGCGTCACGCATCAGCTTGGGGCGATAGCTGGAATCGTAAAGAGTCGGTCGTTTCTCTATCCCGTCTTCGCGCGGTTTGAATCCCTGCAGCCAGCTGTGATTATCCGCCAGACCCCACATCAACAGATCCTTGGTCTCCCGATAGCTGAACATCATGTCGAGATAGTCCCGCGTAAACGCGGCAATCTCCTGGTCGCGCTGAACAATGCCAGGAGCCATCATCGAGTCATTCACATCGAATTCGGTGAGGTAGATGTCCAACCCCATACCGATGGCCTCTTCCACGAAGTCCCGCCAGACTTTTTGCTGGGTCGGCGTAAAGGCCGAAGGCGGTGCATCATTGGAATGACTTTGAATGCCAAGTGCATCAATGGGTGCGCCGTTGCGTTTCAAACGCTCGAGCATGCGCAGCACGCCTGTGCGATGTTTTTCGTGGCTGGGCTCCCAGCTCATATAGTCGTTGTACGCCAGCGTTGCGTCCGGCGCTGCTGCGCGTGCCGTGCGGAACGCGAACTCCAATACGTCCGGCCCCATGACTCGGGTAAAAGAGGTTTCACGGATATCGCCGGTTTCCGGGTCAATAGTCTCGTTCACGACATCCCAGGAATAGATGAAATCAGCATCCCGCGACGCCACCGCTGTGATGTAACCGCCCAGGACGGCCTCCGCTTCCGAGGCGTTCGCAAAATCTGAGTCATTGATCCAGTCCGGGAGCCATTGCGGATGCTGCCACAGCAGAGTGTGGCCCCGCATACCGAGATTGTTCGCTTTCGCAAACGCCACCAGCGTATCGCCCGGCGTCCAGTTCATGGCATCCGGGGTTGGCTGAATCGTGTACATCTTGTGTTCGTTTTCGGCTACGATGACGGCGCAATCTCGCAAGACAATATCGAGATAAGCTGGATCGGAGACCTCGCGCACATCCATGGCCGTGCCGAAACGGATGCCCTTTGCGGCGGCCAAATCCTTCAACGGCTCGGAACCCGTCCCAAGTTGCACGGCTGGCCCGCCTGCCGACGTGCACGCTGCACCCGTTGCCGACGCCATCAGAGCGAGCGCATGGCGTCTTGTAAATTTGGACATCGAATTCCTCCCGGTTGATTTCGGCTCTTGGCGGCCTTGGCATAGCGATAATGATAACGCTATCATATCGTGAATTGAAACCGGGTCCATACCGGTAGAACGACAGAGGGAGTCGGAAGCGTGATTATTCAAATGCGACATTGGAAGGCGTTTGCCAGTTTCGGGGCGATCGCGATCGCAGCGTCGTGCGGCAGTGTCAGTGCGCCTGCGCCTGCGCCTGCGCCGCTGGAAACATCGGAAGCCCGCTTCTCCTATCTGACATATAGCGGCACTGACCCGATCTTTGATCTGCCCGTCTCCGACAGTCAGGCTCGGAATCCGATCCTGGCCGGATACTATCCAGACCCCAGCATCGTGAAAGTCGACGCCGACTACTACCTCGTGAACTCATCCTTTACCCACTATCCGGGTATCCCGATCTTCCACAGCCGAGACCTGATCAACTGGACCCAGATCGGAAATGTGATCGACCGGCCGGACATGCTCGACTTTTCCGGGCTGACCGTGTCGCGAGGTGTGTTTGCGCCGACAATCGAATTCCATGGCGGCGTCTTCTACGTGATCAATACCTGCGTGGATTGCGGCGGCAATTTCGTCGTGACGGCTACCGACCCTGCCGGGCCATGGTCCGACCCGATCTGGCTACCCCATATTGGCGGGATCGACCCGTCGCTTTTCTTTGACGAGGACGGCAAGGTCTACATCCTGAACAATGACGCCCCTGAGGGCGAGCCCCTCTATGAGGGGCATCGCGCGGTCTGGATCCGCGAAGTTGATGCACAAACGTTCGAACCGGTTTCGGATGCGGTCGTAGCGGTGAATGGCGGCCTGGACTTGTCCGAACAACCCGTCTGGATCGAGGGGCCGCATCTCTACAAGGTTGATGGCAAGTACGTGCTTAGCGCTGCTGAAGGCGGAACAGGCCCGCAGCACTCGCAGGTGATCCTCATCGCGAAGTCCCCCTTGGGGCCGTTTACGCCCCATCCCGATAACCCGATCCTGACGCAACGCGACCTACCGGAAGACCGGGCCGAACCGATCACTTCGGTTGGCCATGCTGACTTCACCCAAGATTCTGAGGGCAATTGGTGGGCCGTATTCCTTGGCACGCGCCCCTATCAAGGCAACGAATACAATACCGGCCGCGAAACTTTCCTCATGCCGGTGTCATGGGACAATGGTATCCCACGCATCACCAAGCCCGGCGACGTCATCCCGCACGTCATTGATCGTCCCGCCCTGCCGGCGCAGCCGAAGGCTTCTTTGCCGCTGACTGGTAACTTCACCTATACGGATGAGTTTGAGGAAGACGTACTTCCGCTGCACTGGCTGACGGTCAGAATACCTGCCCAGAAAGCGTATCGACTGGAAAATGGCGAACTCGTTCTGGAAGCGCGCGCAGACGGAGTCGGCAGCCCTGGACAGCCTTCCTTTCTCGCGCGGCGGCAGCAACACACAAATGCTGAAGCCTATACAGAGGTCTCTTTCGTGCCGGAAGATAGTGACGACGAAGCGGGAATTGCCGCTTTCCAGAATGATGCGGCCTATTATGCGCTCGGCTTGTCGATGAGTGAAGACGGGAAAGCGATTGTGCGGCTGCGCAAGCGCGCTGGTGACGCGACAGACAAGGACGGTGAGATCGTCGCAGAGGTCCCTGCAGCCGCGCCTTTGGGGGCCTCCCTCAAACTGCGGATCGTATCACGGGGCCCTGAGATCGACTTCTATCAGGCTGCCCGAGGCGACGACTGGGAGCCCGTGGCACTCGGCGAAGACAGCACAATTCTGAGCACGGAAAAGGCTGGTGGGTTTGTCGGTACGCTTCTCGGTGTTTATGCCCAGTCCGCCGGAGACTGATCATTAAAAATGAAAATGGCGGCCTTCGAACGAAGGCCGCCATTTGATTTCAGACCTATCTTTCAGGCTGGCGCTATTCAGAGCAACCTTGATCACGCTCGGAAGGTTCGAAGCGGATGTCCGCCACTGCCACTGTCCCAGCATCCATCGTTCCGATAACCGCCGGGATCTGCACGGCAGTAAGGTCAGTCAGACCGAGACAGGCCGCAGGCGCTCGGTATTCCGCCCAGTCGGAACCTGTGACGGTGATCTGCTCAACGGCTTCGCAATTGCCATTCTGGTCGCAAGAGCCACTGACGGATATGACGTGCTCCCCGCCATCCGGCACCTTGGCTGCGATTACGATGTCCAGCGCGGCGTCGCCAGCCGCATTCAGATTGACCGGATTGGCAAAGGAACCAATGGACAGGACGCCAGTCGGATCCGACCATGAAAGCACCAGTCCATCCTCCTGAATTTCGTAGTCCGTCCGACTGATCGAAAGGCCCGCCAGTTCGGTAAGCCCCGGCTGCAGCGTCGTGTAAGCCCCCTCAAACGCGAGGAGCGCGCCCCAGCGGTCTCCTGGGCGTCCGCGCCTGAACAAGGTCCGCGGATCCGCATTGCCCATGAGGTCTTCGGACAGCCCCGGATCTTCACTCAGCTCCCCAAGCTCGGTTGCTTCGGAGGCATAGCTGAGGCCGTACCCGTAAGCGAATAGCGGCTCATAAGGTGTGTCTTCCGAATTGAGACGCGACGGCTGAGCTGTCGCCGGCCATGAGAAGGAGAGACGTCCCGTGAAGTCGTAGTCTGGTTCCGTCTGGAATAGCACATCGGCAATCCCGGCACCTTCAGAGCCCGGGAGCCAAGCTGCTACGAACGCATCGGAGTCATTGAGTTCGGGGTTTACCCAAAGCGGCCGACCCGACAGGAAAACCGACACGACCGGCACGCCCTTGTCCTGGAAGGCTTCGAGCTTGCTTGTGTCAAAACCATTCGGCACAAAATCCATCGTCCGAATATCGCCGATGCCTTCAGCGTATGGATTTTCTCCGTACACAGCAATTACAACATCCGCATCTACATCGGACTCTCCTGTGGGGTCGAAGATCAGCGTTCCGCCGCCCGGCAGCAGCGCATCCTCAATACCTTCCAGAATGGACTGTCCATTGGGGAAGTGGCCATTGTCATAACCACCGCCCTGCCAGGACAAGGTCCAGCCACCAGCGGCCTTGGTGATACTGTCTGCACCATCACCGATCACGAGAACGGTTTGCTCCGTGCTGAGCGGAAGGAGATTGTCATTGTTCTTCAGCAAAACGAGCGATTCCCGCACGGCGCGGCGGGCGATCTCTCGGGCCTCGGGCGTTGCCATCAGGCTCTCGTCGTTCGCTCCAGGGCGTTCGCTCGGCGCAGGCTTGTCGAAAATGCCATAGGCGAGCTTCACACGCAGGACACGGCGCACGGCATCGTCGAGACGCTCCATCGGGATGTTGCCATCCTTGGCGTGCTGGAGCGTACTTTCATAGAGCCCCTTCCAGCTGTCCGGTGCCATGTACATATCGAGCCCAGCATTCAACGACTGTGGACAGTCAGTATTCGTACAACCCGGCACCTGACCGTGACCATTCCAGTCACCGACAACAAAGCCAGTGAAACCGAGGCGGTCTTTCAGCACTTCGGTCAGCATGACGTGGCTGCCATGCATCTTGACACCCTGCCAGCTGGAGAATGACGACATGACGGTCTGCACACCGGCTTCAAGCGCGGTGAAATAGCCTTGGGCGTGAATGTCGATAAGTTCCTGTTCGGTGGCGAGCGTCTCGCCCTGATCGATGCCATCTTGTGTACCGCCGTCGCCGACATAGTGTTTGGCACTGGAAATGACACGGCCCTCGCCGAGAAAGTCCTCATCATCCGGACGGCCCTGCAATCCGTAGACGATCCGTTCGGCATATTCGCGGACAATTTCGGGGTTTTCTGAATAGCCCTCATAGGTGCGGCCCCAGCGGTCATCGCGCGGAGTGGCGATCGTGGGGGCAAATGTCCAATCATGGCCGGAGACAATGAGTTCCTCGGCGGTAATGCGGGCAATGTCTTCGATCAGGTCCGGATCATTGGCAGCGCCAAGACCAATATTGTGCGGGAAGATGGTCGCACCAAGCAGGTTCGCATGGCCATGCACGGCATCGATACCCCAGATGACGGGGATGGCGATTTCAACACCTTCTGGATCGACCGAGGCGTGCCAATAAGCGTCCGCATCCGCGAGCCACGCGTCCATGGACGCGAACGGTTCGTCACCGGGCGCCGAGCTGCCACCACTGAGAACGGACCCAAGGCGATAGGACTTTACTTCTTCGGGGGTCACACTGTCGCTGTCCGCCTGGATGACCTGACCGACTTTCTGCTCCAGAGTCATCTTCGCCATGATCTCGTCAATGCGCGCTTCGATCACAGGGTCGAGATCCGGCACAGTGATTTCGGGCCAAAGTTCTGGTGTTGCAACGAGATCCTGCTCAGTCATGAGCGCGGTCTGCACGGGCTCTGCAGCTACCATGGTTTCGGTGGCATCGGCATCGGTCGGCGTATGGCTACACGCAGCAATGAGCGCCACACTAACCACGCCGCCGAGCAGCGAAATGATTGACGATTTCCGGACAGCCTTGGCCATCGCGACCTCCCTTATTCAGTTTTTAAAAAAATGCCCTCGCCGACAGATCGGCGAGGGCGGAATGTATATGCCGGGCCTAACCCTGCATTTCCTCGAGTTCGAGACCTTTGGTTTCCCTGACCGCCTTGAAGACGAAGAAGACGGAAATCAGCGCACACACAGCGTAGAAACCGTAAGCACCCGCCAGACCGATACCAGCCGTTGCCAGCATGATCGGAAAGGTCATCGTGATCGCGAAGTTGGCGATCCATTGCGCAAAGCCGGAGATGGCGAGACCTGCGCCGCGAACCTGGTTCGGGAACATCTCACCAAGGGCGACCCACATGACAGGGCCCCATGACGCGTTAAAGAACACAACATAGGCATTCGCGGCGAGCAGAGCGATCAAGCCAAAGCTGCCGGGCAGACTGACTGCCCCATCAATCGTGACCGCTTGTGAGAAGCAGAATGCCACGATGGCAAGTGTGACCGTCATACCGACCGAGCCGATCCACAATAGTGGTTTGCGACCGATCCGGTCGATCAGCAGCAGCGCAATGATCACGGCAATAATCGAGACCGCACCGGAAATGATGTTGATCAGCAAGGCGTCGCTTTCGGAGAAGCCAACCGCCTGCCAGAGCACGGCGCCATAATAGAAGACGACATTGATACCAACAAGTTGCTGGAACACGGCAAGACCGATACCGACCCAGACAATGGGTTTGAAACCGAATTGACCAAGCGCGTCCTTGAGGGACGGCTTGTGATCATTGGCAAGCGACTGCTCGATCTCGTCGACCTTGCGGTGAGCGGCCTTGGCACCAGAGAGACGCGAGAGCACCGAACGCGCCTTGTCTGTAGAACCTTGTGCCACGAGGTAGCGCGGGCTTTCCGGAATGAACAGAAGAGCCACGAGGAAGAATGTAGCCGGCAGCAATTCCATCCAGAACATCCAGCGCCACGCTTCAAAGCCGAGCAGCCATTCATTCATGGCAGACCCGCCAGTTGCTTGCGCGATCAGATAATTGGACACGAATGCCAGAAAAAGCCCGCTGATGATGGCGACCTGCTGGATCGACGTGAGGCGACCGCGATATTTGGCCGGAGCAACCTCGGAAATATAAGCTGGTGACATGACGCTTGCCGCGCCGACCGCAAGACCACCAATGATGCGATAGACGACAAATTCCGCCGACGAGCCCGCCACACCGGAGCCCCATGCGGAGATTATGAAACAAACCGCAGCAACGATCATCATCGTGCGACGACCGAACGCATCCGACAATGTGCCTGCCAGTGCCGCGCCAACTGCACAGCCAAGCAGCATGGAGGCAACGTTGAAACCTGTGCCCATTTCTTGCGAGTTGAAGGCAACACGGAGACCATCAACAGTTCCGTTGATGACGCCTGAGTCAAAACCAAAAAGAAATCCGCCGATCGTGGCGACGGCGGTGATCAGCAGAACCTGGCCAAAACTGCCCTGTCCTGTATCCATATTTACAGTCGATGATGCGTCGCTCATACCGCGCGCCCTCCCTTGTTTCGCGGCAGGCAACCCCCTGCCCGCTTTTTGCTTATGCCGAAGTCTAGCCTCGAATGTTATCGCCAACAAGAAGTCTATCAAAATTGAGTTGTCAACGTTGACAAGTGTTTCTGCTGCAACGGCTCCTACGAGTCGGGGCGACGACGATGTGCCAGTTGCGCATCATCGCAGGCTGAGGTCCAGCACGAATGGAGAAGGGAATTGCCGCCTATTTGGCGGTGGCGCAGCTCTGATTATATGAGGCAATGTCCTGATTGAACTGGCGTGCAACGGCTTGCAGCCCACGCTCTTTTGCCATCAGCTCCTTCCTGGCAGTCTGATAGGCAGACTTGGTCTCATCAGCTGTCGCAGCGTGCGCAGGCGAGGCCAAGCGATGGATTTCGGCGTCTTCCCAAACCTCACCCAACTCTTCCACACGGGTCGCCAATTCATCACGTTTGGCCTGCAGCGTTTCGATATCCGCCTTCTTCGGCGCCATGGTTGCCGCCATGGCATTGCACCGCTTCACGTCAGCAGTCGTCATCGCCTGAGCGACGGCTGTTTGTGCAGCAATGACAAGCATGAAACTGGCGACAATGGATTTCATCATGAAACGGGACCTCTTGCTAAGTTCACGCTTTTTATGGCGGAAAGTCACTGAAGCAAAGCTGAACGCTGTTGCCCCCGAACCGCCTCATTTGAACGATCTCAGTCGCGCTCCTGGCCTTCACGGGCACGACCGAGAATGACAGCATCCATGATGCGGAATATGGCCGCAAAATCGGTCAGCAATTCCCGGACGCGATCCACACTATCGAGGGGTTTGAACATACTGCCAGGCTCAAACAGGTTCCCTCCCTCCAGCGTGATGAACATCTCTCCACCATCAAAACACGCCTTCAGCCGACCGCCGTGGAATGCCTTTTCCAAGTCGACAAGATTTTGCATGAGGTCCGGCGTCAGGAGGTAGCGGCTCTCCACCTGATCGGTGGTGTAGACCTCAAATATCTTTTCAAACACCGGGTCTTCCAGCATGGCACGGGACATGCCCTTTCCCCCGCCAAATCGGTTGAAGAAGCCCGAATCACGCGTGATCAGCGTGCGGCCATAGAAGCGCTTGGAAAACTCGAAGCGCAGGCATTGGCCCTTGAAGACCGTTCTCCAGCGGGTTTGCGTATTGCCTTTGGAATCGGTGGACGTACTGCGCTCTTCGAGATGCGCCTCGAACAATTCGAAATCCACGCCTTTGCGCCGTCCCGTCAGCCGATCCTCATAATTGGCGCGGTCCCAGCTGGGCACGATTCCAACATCATGATGCTTATAGATAGAGTCGACAGAGCCGGGCTCCGCCAAGAATTGCAAACCAAGCTTTCGCACAACGGGCAGGACAATCAGATCCTTGGCTTCCTTGCCAAGTCGACGCACATCGCGGCCTCCCCAGTACAGATAGCCCACACCGACCACCACAGCGATGATTGCGGCGAAGGGATGCCGAACAAGAAACACGCCGGCAAGCGCACCGATAACAGCAACCGCGATCCCCACATAGCGGGCTTGTCGCGCCTTCGCGACGGCGACTTGTCGTTCGGCCTCACGAGTCAAAAGCGTTGGCCTGATCTCATCCTGGAACAGGCGGGGAAACTCCTGGAATTCCTCTGGAAGATCGCCCAATGCCTTTACAACATCCGGATCGACAGGAGGTTGTGACGGGAGTGAATCGGTCGATGGCATATCCTGACTCATCTGGGGCGGCCTCTCATAAACAGACCGCCCCAGTTAAGCTTGGATTCCGTGACAGGTAAAACCTGTATCAGATATCGGCGTAGACGTGCCGCTCACCCGCGAAGCCCGGATGGGTCGTCGCGCCCTTGTGTGCAGGGCCGACCAGCGCGGCAAATTTTTGCAGCGCACCGGAGCCATAGGCCGTTATACGCGGCTTCCACTGACGTTTGCGGTCTTCCAGCTCAGCAGGCGTCAGGCGGACATCAATCGTGCCTTTTTCGGCATCGATCGTGATGATGTCGCCATCCTTCAGCAGGCCGATGGGGCCGCCTTCCTGCGCTTCCGGTCCGACATGGCCAATGCAGAAGCCACGCGTTGCACCGGAGAAGCGACCATCAGTAATCAGGGCCACCTTGTCACCCATGCCCTGACCGTAGATCGCGGCCGTGGTCGACAACATCTCCCGCATACCGGGGCCACCCTTGGGGCCTTCGTATCGGATGACGAGAACTTCGCCTTCCTTGTAGTCGCGGTTGGACACGGCTTTGAAACAGGCTTCCTCGCCATCAAAGACGCGCGCCGGCCCGGAGAATTGCAGCGTGTGCAGTCCGGCCACTTTCACGATGGCGCCATCGGGGGCGAGCGATCCCCACAGGCCAACGACACCGCCGGTTGGCGAGATCGGATCGGTTGCCGGATGGATGACCTTCTGGTTCGGATCCCACTCGATGTCTTCAAGATATTCGGCCCAAGTTTGGCCGGTGACCGTCAGGCAATCACCATTGATCAGGCCGGATTCGTGCAGGGTCTTCATCAGCATGGGCACGCCGCCCGCTTCGCCGAAATCCTTGGCCACATAGTCGCCGCCGGGCTTCAGATTGGCGATATATGGCGTTTTCTGGAAGATCTTCGCAACGTCTGCGAGATCGAATTGAACGCCGCACTCATGCGCCATGGCGGGCAGGTGCAACGCAGCATTGGTTGAGCCCCCCGTCGCCGCAACAACGATGGCCGCATTCTCGAAAGCTTCGCGCGTACAAATATCGCGCGGGCGCAAATTCTTCTCGACCAGTTGCATCACCACTTCACCACTGGCCACAGCATAGCCGTCACGGTCGGTGTAAGGCGCTGGCAGCGCCGAGGAGAGCGGCAGGGCGAGGCCGATGGCTTCAGAGACGCAAGCCATCGTGTTCGCGGTGAACTGGCCGCCACACGCCCCGTCGCCCGGACAGGCGACCTTTTCCAGCGCGTGGAGCTTCTCGTCAGTCATGGAATTCGATCCAGCGGCGTGCGCCCCTACGGCTTCAAACACGTCGAGCACGGTGACGTCCCGGCCCTCATAGGAGCCCGGCAGGATCGAGCCGCCATAGAGGAAGACGCTGGGCACGTTGAGGCGCAGCATGGCCATCATCATGCCCGGCAGGGATTTGTCACAGCCGGCAATGCCGACCAGCGCATCATAGGAATGGCCACGCATGGACAGTTCGACAGAGTCCGCAATCGTGTCGCGGCTGACCAGCGAGGACCGCATGCCCTCATGCCCCATCGCGATGCCATCGGTCACTGTGATGGTGCAGAATTCGCGCGGAGTGCCGTCGCCCTTCTTGACGCCTTCGGAAGCCGCATGCGCCTGGCGCATCAGGGCTGTGTTGCACGGCGCCGCCTCGTTCCAACAGGACGCGACGCCGACGAGGGGCTTCTGGATGTCCTTGGTCGACAGGCCCATGGCGTAGAGATAGCTGCGATGCGGCGCGCGCTCCGGCCCTTGCGTAACGTGGCGGGAGGGCATTTTCGATTTGTCCCAAGTCTTGCTCATGACGGTCCTATCCTGTGTGTTCTGCAATGCCCCTAGCGCGCAATCCTGTTGCGGAAAAGGGACTATTCGCCGCCATAGATGGCAGTTCTTGCCCCTGAAGCATCCACGACCCCACGATACATGCCTTCGGAGTTGAAGACGAAGGCATATCCACCGTCACCATCGAGGACGATCACGCCACCATCGCCGCCGAGTTCTGCGACTTCTGCGAGCGCGGATTCGGCGGCCGATTCAATCCCGTCGCCCGCTAGTTTCACCCGGTCGCAAATGGTCTTTGCCACGCCCACGCGGATGAAATATTCGCCGTGTCCAGTTGCAGACACGGCGCAAACGCCGTTCTCGGCATAGGTCGCTGCGCCAATCAGCGGCGAGTCCCCGATCCGGCCCGCTGCCTTGGCTGTCATGCCGCCGGTCGTCGTCGCCGCGGCAAGATTGCCGTCCTGATCGATCGCGACCGCGCCGACGGTGCCATGACGGTCGGCGGCGGTCCGTACGCGCTCTTCGAGCACGCGCTCCAGAGTCTGCCTGCGCCGGTCCGTGTCGAAATAGGAATTGTCAACCATATCGAGGCCCTGCGCTTCAGCAAAAGCGTCGGCCCCTGATCCGGCGAACATGACATGTTCGGACTTGTCCATCACGGCGCGGGCCGCCTTGATCGGGTTGCGCACGCGGGTGACGCCAGCGACGGCGCCGGCATTGCGGTTCCGGCCATCCATGATCGACGCGTCGAGTTCGTGCGTGCCTGCGGCAGTAAAGACCGCGCCATAGCCGGAATTGAACAGCGGATCGTTTTCCATCGGGATGACCGCCGCCTCGACAGCGTCCAGCGCGCTACCACCGTTTCGGAGCACGGCTGCGCCAGCTTCCAACGCAGTCTCCAGCGCGGCGGTATAGACCGCTTCCTTTTCCGGGCTCATGCCTTCGCGGGTGATCACGCCTGCACCGCCATGGATCACCAGCCGCCACTCGGTCATGGTGGGCCCAGGGTCCGGGGTCGCAGCGCATGCGCCGAGGAAGACCGCCGCAGCGATCACCAGTTTGCGGAAATTCATGAGAGCAACTCCTGTTCATGCTGAAACAGGATGCCCGCATAGGTCAGAGACCTTCAAGCCCCTTGCGGGCAGCTTTCAGCTTTTCCCTGCGCGCGGACCAGTCACGGATCCGCTCACGATTCTCTTCAACAATCTCTGGCGGGGCGCGCGAAACGAATTTCTCGTTTGAAAGCTTGCCCTCGGTGGATTTGATGTCCTTGTCGAGTTGGGCCAGCTCCTTGTCGAGCCGATTGCGGGCCTCGTCGATGTCGACAATGTCGGCCACCGAAAGCGCAGACATGGTCTCGCCGATGACCGCAGTCACCGCACCTTCGGGGGTCGCATCCGTCATCGAGATGTCTTCAAGGCGCGCAAGGCGCTTCAGGACGTCCTCATGGCTCATCGCGCGGTTTTCGATTTCCGCGCCGGCATTGACCAGGGTCAGCGGCAGCTTGGAGCCCGCCGGAACGCCCAGATCGTTCCGGAGCGAGCGCAGCTCGGTAATCATGTCGATCACCCAATTGATCTCTTCCGCGGCAGCCTCATCCGTGAACGGCTCAGTCGATGGCCAAGACTGGTGCATCAGGAAGCCCTTGGCCTCAGCGCGGCCCTCAGCGCGGCGTTCCCACAACTCTTCCGTCACGAACGGCATGAAGGGGTGGAGCAGCTTCAGCGATTCATCCAGCACATAGCCGCAGACCATGCGGGTTTCCTGCTTGGCGGCATCATCCATGCCCGCCAGCAGCGGCTTGATGAGTTCGAGATACCAGTCGCAGAGCGTGTTCCAGATGAATTTGTAGAGCGCGCCCGCAGCTTCGTTGAATTTGTAGTCCTCAATGCCCTTGCTGACTTCTGCCGCGCATTGGGAGAGTTCGGACAGGATCCAGCGGTTCACCGGGCTTTCGACCCTCGCATAGTCGATCTCGCCGGGCGCGCCGCACTCATTCATCTCGGCAAAGCGGGCCGCATTCCAGAGCTTGGTGGCGAAGTTGCGGTTGCCTTCGACGGCCTGTTTGGAGAGACGGATGTTGCGCCCCTGCCCGGCCATGCGGCCCATCGTGAAGCGCAGTGCGTCGGCGCCGTACTCGTCGACCAGTTCCAGCGGGTCCATGGCATTGCCCTTGGACTTGGACATCTTCTGGCCCTTCTCGTCGAGCACGAGGGCGTGGATGTAGACGTCCTTGAACGGAACTTCCCCCATGAATTCGAGGCTCATCATCATCATCCGGGCGACCCAGAAGAAGATGATGTCGAACGCGGTAACAAGCGTCGCGGTCGGGAAGAAGGTGTCGAGATCGACCGTCTTGTCCGGCCAGCCCTGTGTGGAAAACGGCCAGAGGGCGGAAGAGAACCAGGTGTCGAGAACGTCTTCATCCTGAACAAGCTTCTTGCCTTTGCCGGCTTGCGCTTGAGCTTCCGCTTCGGTGGACGCAACGTAGGCATTTCCATCTTCGTCATACCAGGCCGGAATCCGGTGTCCCCACCAGAGTTGGCGGGAGACGCACCAGGGCTGGATGTTCTCCATCCAGTTATAATAGGTCTTCTCCCAGTTCTCGGGGATGAACTTTGTCTTGCCATCTTTCACAGCGGCGATGGCAGACTGGGCCATTGTCTTGGCATCGACATACCACTGGTCCGTCATCCACGGTTCGATGACGACATTAGACCGGTCGCCGAAGGGCTGTTCGATCTTGAGGTTCTCGATATCCTGTAGCAGCTCCGCGTCCTCGAAAGCCGAGACAACTTTCCGGCGTGCGTCAAAGCGATCCAAGCCGCGATACTCAGCCGGAATGCCGGCCGTGTCAGCCTCTTCGCCGTCCACGATATGCGCGGTCGCATTCAGGATGTTCAGCGGTGTGTGGCCCGCGCGCTTGCCGACTTCGAAATCGTTGAAATCATGCGCGGGGGTGATCTTCACGGCGCCAGAGCCCTTGTCCGGATCAGCATACTCATCCGCAATGATCGGTATACGACGGCCAACAATCGGCAGTTCGACAAACTTGCCAATCAGGCCTGCATAGCGCGGGTCTTCCGGGTGCACAGCGACGCCGGTATCGCCGAGCATGGTTTCCGGGCGGGACGTGGCAACGACAATGTAGTCGCGCATCTCCTGATCCACGACATTGCCGTCTTCATCCTTGACCGGATGCAGATAGGTGACGCCATCGGCGAGCGGGTAGCGTAGATGCCAGTAATGGCCCGGCACTTCGCGCTGGTCGACTTCAAGATCCGAGATCGCAGTCTGAAAGTGTGGGTCCCAGTTCACGAGCCGCTTGTCGCGATAGATCAGACCCTTCTTGTGGAGCTCGACAAAGACCTTCGTCACCGCGCGCATCATGCTGTTGTCGGGATCGTTGCGGTCGCCCATTGTGAAGGCTTCTTTTGACCAGTCGCAAGACGCGCCGAGACGTTTCAGCTGGCCGACAATGGCACCGCCGGATTCCTCTTTCCAGTTCCACACGCGATCGACAAAGGCCTCGCGACCCATGTCGCGGCGGGTGACATTGTCACCGGACTGGGCCATCTGGCGTTCGACCACCATCTGCGTTGCGATGCCGGCATGGTCGGTGCCCGGCTGCCACAGCACATTCTTGCCGCGCATGCGCTCGAACCGGATCAGGACATCCTGCAACGTATTGTTCAAGGCGTGCCCCATGTGCAGAACGCCGGTGACATTCGGCGGCGGGATGACGATGGAATAAGCTTGTGCAGACGTGTCGCCGGAGGGTTTGAAGCATCCGTTTTCTTCCCAGGCCTTGTACAGGCGGGGTTCGGCTTCGGCGGGGTCAAATCTTTGGTCGAGCATCGTTTCAGGCGTATTCCATCTAAAAGAAAAGGCGCGCCAGTGACGGCGCGCCCTTCCCTATAACGTATTTGTCAGGAGAGGCTAGCGCGCCATGCGGGCAATGCGCTGTACTTCGGCCTCGACCTTTTCCTCGACGATCTTTGCCAGGTTGGCATCGAGCCAGTCCTTCATCATCGGCTTGAGCATCTCGCGCACGAGGCCCTCGATCGTATTGTCCCCGCCCATGTCCATTTTGGAAATGAGTTTGCCAAGTGCACCAGCGGCCACATCGGCAGTCTGGTCGTCGGTCAGGATGGTTTGCTGATAACGTGCGGTAGCCGCCATGTCTTCCTCCACGGATACGGATGCAGCCACCGGTTCGGGGGCAGCGGGTTCAGGTTCAAGCTCTGGTTCGGGCTCCGGAGCGACTTCTTCAACGAGCGCTTCGGGAAACACTTCTTCTACGACTTCCTCAGCCTCTTCGGCCTTGGGGGCCGCCACGACAGCGCGCGCCGCGCCAAGCATTTCTTCGAAGCTTGGCGGCTCGCTGACTTCGTCGGCGCTGGAGTCGAATTGCTCGAATTCTACTTCAAAGGCGTCTTCGTCAGCCACAACCTCTTCGGCAGAAGCCTCGTCCGCTGCCGGTTCGTCCTCGAACATGACGTCATCTATATCGTGCAGATCATCCTCATCGAATGAGGCTTCAGCCTCGACAGGCGCGGGAGTCTCTTCGGCGTGAGCCGATTCTTCCGCCTGTGGAGCCGTGTCATCATCTGAGATGATCTTGCGAATCGACGCGAGGATTTCCTCCATCGTCGGTTCTTTGTGTGCTTCATTGGCCATGGCCAGCCCCTTGATATTTGGTGCAGTGCGAATCCCTATGCATTAACCGCTACGGGGATTGTGTTAACAACCGTTTATCGTCGTTAACGCGAGTCTCAGCCCGCGCCATCCAGAACCAGCATGTTCGGAGACAATTGTCCGGTCGCGCGCAGGAGATTGTGAGCGGCGACATAGGAGTTCCGCTCGGCCTGCACGAGGGCAAGCCGGGCTTCGAACAATTGCTGCTCCTGGTCCAACACATCCAGCGTAGTGCGAATGCCCACGGCCAGCTCTTCCGTGGCGCCGTCATAGGCGATCTGGGCTGCGTCGACCTGACGCTCGGAGGCCGAGATGGAGCGCAAGGAAGCTTCATAAGCGAACCAGGATTGTGCGATTTGAGCGCGAATGCTGCGCTGAAGCGTATCGATCTGGCGCTGCGCCTGAGCGCGCTGCAGCTTGGCCGATTTCACCTGGCTTTTGATCAGGCCGCCTGAAAGCAGCGGGATGGTGCCTTGGGCCACAGCTGAGACGCTCGAATCCCGCTGAGTGAAGTCATTATAGGTTTCCTGGCGCGCCGCAGTGCCCACGATGCTGATCTGAGGCTTGTACTGACCGCGGGCAACGTCAATTGCCTCGCGAGCCGCACGTTCAGCATGGCGGGCGGCGATCAGGTCCGGGTTCGTGTCGAGCGCGATCTGGACTGCTTCGTCCAGCGAGGCCGGAAGGGGCGGCAGCGGCGGCGGCGGCGCGAGATCGACCGGCGCAAGACCGGTGAGGAACTGATAGTTTGCAATATCTGCTTCGAGAACTGCTTCGGCGCCGGCCAGAGCGGCGCGCGCGCCTTCGAGGCGAGCTTGAGACAGCGAAACATCGGTCCGCGTCACCACGCCCACGTCGAACCGGTCAGACGCCGCACGGACCTGCTCACCGGTTACTTCGACATTGTTTTCGCGAATCGAAACGGTTTCGAGGTCGCTGCGCACATCGACATAGGCCGTTATGACCTGAAGGATGAGATCCTGGACGGCGGCATCATATTGCGATTCAGCGGCCTCCACGCCGGCCTTTGCCTGACGGATGCCGGCGTTGATACGTCCTCCGGTATAAATGGGTTTGGCAGCCTGAATCTGGGCGCTGGCAATCGGACGGTCGCCATTCGTGCCGGAGAGCGACGCAAAAGCTGCGTTTGAATCTGTGTATTGGTAGCCAGCACTCCCAGTCAGATCGACCGTGGTACGCCCCTGTGAACGGGCCTGCTCCACACTCTCACGAGCAATATCTGTCTCAACTCGCTGAGATTGCAGCCCCGGATTGGTTGCGAGCGCTGCATTGATGGCGTCGGCGAGTGTGTCTGCTTGTGCTGCGGTCATCCCGGTCAGGCCGAGGGCAAAAAGGCTGACAGAGAGGGATCGGTGGAAATTCATGCGGCGCTCCTTGAGGCCCAGACCGACTGAGCCCCTTATATGCTTGATCCCTAATATAAGGGCTCTGACGGCATTAGTGAACACTGTTCACTTTTCTGGAGTCTTAACAAATTGTCGCGGCCTGTCGCTTGTCAGAAGACAAATGACTTCTTGCGGTCGAATGCAGGGAATTTTGGTGGAAAAGCATCGAATCCTTCGCGGGCCGATACTGTGTCGCCTGCGCGCGTGTAAACCTTGCCGCGTCCAAGCCCTTCCCGCTCGAGCGTCACGACGGCCAGTCGACCGCCCTCAGCCAACTGCGAAGTCCAAGCTTCTGGAAGTGTTTCGACCATGCCGCAGACATAGATAACGTCGAAAGGCGCCTGGTCAGGCAATCCTGCAGCGAGATCACCTTCGACGGCAACCGCCTGATCGATCCCAAGCGCTGCAAAGCGCTCTGACATGGCGTCCACGCGCGCATCGGTATCGTCGAGCGCGATAACGGTTTCGGCCAAATGACTGATAAGCGCCACCTCGTAGCCAGAGCCAGCACCAATCACTAGCACAATGTCGGATGGTTTGATGTCGGCCAGCTTGACCAATTTTCCCGTATCGCGCGGCGTCCAGAGGGCACGGCCCACGGACGTCTCGATTTCCAGTTCAGAATAGGCCACCGATTTGCGCGATGTCGGCACAAAGGCTTCGCGAGGCGTTTTGAGGAAAGCCGAGACGATATGCGGGTCAGAGACATCATTCGGGCGCACTTGCGTGTCGACCATGATCTCACGGGCTTTGTCGTAGTTCATCTCGATTCCCTCTCGGGCTTTGTTATAGCGCGGTTTCCCTGCCCTTTAACATGGGTTTTCGGGGGCGCAATGCGCGATAAACGCACGCCGCATGAAAAGGACAGATTGCAAGCTACGAAGTTCGTTGCTAAGTGACGCGCCTTCTGGGACGGCTCTGTGGCGGAGTGGTTACGCAGCGGATTGCAAATCCGTGTACGCCGGTTCGATTCCGGCCGGAGCCTCCAGACTTTCAAATGACCACTCCTATCCGCCACACGCCTGACCAGCGGGCCCAGCAGGTGTGCCAGCACCCCGACGCCCATGATTTCGGAGTCGTAAACGCGATCCGACTAATTTTCCCTCACACATTTGCAAACCGTTTACAGCCCGTTAACCAATTTGAGGGATTGTGTACTCGTCTTCTCTTGGAGACACCCACCATCACCCAACGCCTCGGCGGGAGCTTGTCTCCCGCCTTTTTTTTGCGGAATCTGCAAGTTTTTATGACTTCGCAGCATGTGGGGGCTTGAACGGGTATTCGGGTCTGCTATTCACCCGTCTCCGGCTGTTCCGCGATAGCTCAGTTGGTAGAGCAGGCGACTGTTAATCGCCCGGTCGTAGGTTCGAGTCCTACTCGCGGAGCCACCTTCCCCAAACCAAGCAGAACGACGCTCAGGTCCCGTGCCTGCGCCTACCTAACCAATCAGCCGTTCCCACAACCTGATCACGACATAACAGCTGCTGGCGAGCCCGAGCCCCGCCAGAATCAGTACAAATCCGTCACGCGCTGTAAGCGCCAACCCGAACAGCAAGACTGTCAGCCCCGGCAATACGGGGCCAAACGGGATCAAACCGAGCGGAAACGATACCAGCGCTGCTGCGATACAGATCAACGCAACCAGCTGAACGAAGGGCGGTTCTGTAAGAAACGCTAGTCGCGGCTTCAGGAACCGGTCGACCTGACAGACATATGGATGCGCCTGCTCTACTCCCAGAATCAACGCCGACCGGGGAAACTCGAATTCCAGGATGCGACGCGGCACCCATGGATACTTCATGCCGAAGACGATTTGACCCGCGATGATCAGAATGATCAGGGCGACCAGCCAGTTTGCGCCCGGGATGATGGTCAACGGGCTGATCGACACAAAGCCCAGAAGCAATAACAGCGGTCCGTAAGACCGTCGTCCGACCGCATCAAGCATGGCTCCGACAGTAACCTTCTCTCCCGATGTCTGCTCCCGCAGGCTGATCAGTAGCGATCCGAGATTGTTGACTTGCGTCATCAGCACTCCACGACATTGACGGCCAATCCGCCCTGACTGGTTTCCTTGTATTTCGAAGACATGTCGAGACCGGTTTGTCTCATCGTTTCAATGACCTGGTCCAGGGACACATGCGAATGCCCTGTTGAATGCAGGGCGAGCCGCGCCGCATTGACGGCTTTCACAGCGCCGATGGCATTGCGCTCAATGCAAGGTATCTGGACAAGCCCACCTACTGGGTCACATGTCAGGCCGAGATTGTGCTCCATGCCGATTTCCGCTGCATTGGACACTTGCTGGGGAACCGCCCCCCAAACGGCGGCGAGACCGCCAGCCGCCATAGAACAAGCCACACCAACTTCACCCTGACATCCCATCTCGGCACCTGAGATAGACGCCCGCTGCTTGTAGAGAATGCCGATCGCGCCCGCGGTAAGCAGGAATTTGCGTGTACGGTCACGCGCATCGTCTGTATCGCTGCAATAATGGCGGATCACAGAGGGTATAATGCCAGCGGCGCCATTTGTTGGCGCGGTGACCACTTGGCCACCCGACGCGTTTTCCTCATTCACCGCCATGGCATATACGTTGAGCCAGTCAAACAATTGCTCGCGTTCGTTTGAAGCATGATCTTTGGCGAGTTTCGCCCAGAGTGATGCAGCACGGCGTTTGACATTCAGCTTGCCCGGTAGCGTTCCCGTCTGCGACAGGCCCCGCTCAATGCATTTTGTCATAACGTCAGAGATGCGGTCGAGCGCTTCAAATGTCTCAGACCGCTGCCGCAAGGAATCTTCGTTGGCGAGAACGAGTTGCTCGATCGTGAGATCGTTCTGCGAACACATCATGATCAATTCGGCAGCAGACGTGTAAGGGTGAGGCACGTCGACTTGAGTCTGGATGAGATCGTCTTCAAGTGGCTTTTCAAGCTGGCGCTGCGACGCAATGAACCCCCCACCTGTGGAGTACCACGTCTCATCGGACAAAATTTCGCCTGCTGGGCCGAACGCCCTCAACCGCATCCCGTTGGGATGCAGGCTGGGGATAACTCCATATGCAAATACGATATCCTTATCCGGATCAAATGTGATCTGGTGCGTACCGGCCAGGAAGAGATTGTGGCTGGAGTTGATCTCTGAGACAGCAGCATCCGCCACGTCCGGATCCAAAGTCTCTGGCGCAAACCCGGCGAGCCCAAGCAAAACCGCTTTCGGCGTTGCATGCCCCTCTCCCGTCAGCGCCAAGGAGCCCTGGAGCTCCACCTCGATCCGCTGAACTTGTGAGAGATTGCCCGCCTTCGCAAGTCCGTCAGAGAAACGCGCCGCAATCCGGATGGGCCCAACTGTGTGGGAACTGGATGGGCCAATCCCCACGCGAAATAGGTCGAGAACTGAGAGCATAGGGACCCGAATATTGTTTCAAATGAAACATCTGAATGCCCGCTTCCCAACGAGCTGACAAGCCGTGCGCCGCTCAGCCCAGCGTGACGTCGTGCCCATACAGCCAATCATTCCGCGAATGGATGAAACCCTTCATCATGCGGCCAGCCATCCACATGGGACCGTATGTGGATAATTGGGTTATTGGATTGCTGCGATGGAAAAGGCTCGCATTCTCTCTCGCGCCCGCCTGAACCTTGCTGGTGCGCGGTTTGCGACAGGCCTCGTAGGTCTTGAGGGCGTCTGGCAGGTCTGCCTCGGACGAAACTTCCCTTGCAAGCACATAGGCATCTTCAATGGCCATCACGGCGCCCTGCGCAAGGAAAGGCAACATCGGATGACAGGCATCCCCCATCAATACTGCGCGCCCGTCGGACCAGCGCGGTAGCTCGTCGCGGTCAAACAGCGCCCAGCGATGCAGCACCGGCGCGTGTTCGATGATGCCGGTGACGGATGAGTGCCATCCCTTGAAATCAACGAGCGCATCCTCTCGCGATCCTTCAGCGGTCCACGATTCCAGATGCTTCGCCTTGCGCTCCACCACGCCAACGAAATTGGCGAGACTGCCGCCTCTCAGCAGATAGGTGACCGCATGTCTGCGAGATCCGGTCCAGACTGTGGCCGTTGGAGGCGGGATTTCGGTCAGGTCCGAGACAGCGGACATGGCCCGCCAAGCCGTCATGCCTGTATATCGGGGCGCTTCAGTGCCGAGCATCTGAGTCCGGACGACAGAATGAATACCATCTGCGCCGACAAGAAGCTCGCCCTCGACAGTTTCGCCGGTGTCCAATGTCGCACGAACGCCAGCCTCATCCTTCTGATAGGAAACAACTTTTCGGCCAAGACTGACTGCTTCCGGACGGCGTGCGACCAGTGCATCGTAGAGAGCCTGGATCAGGTCAGCCCGGTGGACATGGAGATAGTCAGCGCCCCAGCGATTGATCGCCGACTTGCGGAGCGGGATGTCGAACAGCCGACGACCGCTGCGGCCCATCCGCATTTCCAGAGCCTTGGGACGGAACGCATCCTTGAGAATGCGGGCGGATACTCCCAGCTGATTGAGCACCTGCATGCCATTGGGGCTGAGCTGGATACCCGCGCCGACTTCATCCAGCACGCTGGACTGTTCGAAAACGAAAACCTCGTGTCCAAAATGATCGAGCGCCAGAGCGGCGGTCAGGCCCCCAATGCCTCCGCCTGCTATCAGGACGCGCATTCGGACACCTCACACATCATCCGGCCGCAATCATCGCGCCCGTGAAGGGTCTTGCTTGCCGCCGATCAGAACGAATCGCCGGTCACAATATTTGCACTCGACGAAATCCTCGTCGCCCATTTCGTACCAAACGCGCGGATGTCCGAGGGCGCCGCCGCCGCCATTGCACGAGACCCTATGGCTCGTCACCATTGAGATTTCCGGCGGGTCGAACACATCGCGTTTCGTGGACATGACTTGTAATTCCATCTGCAATTTCGTCGGCATGGTTGTTACCGGTGCCACATGGTCCTACCTAGATTGCACCGCCCATCGGCGCAAGATCGAATGGACAGAGTGAAAAGGCCCCCACATGTCGTCCAGCAAACCTGCCCCTGACTTCGCCATTGAAGTCAAAGACCTCAACAAAATCTATCGCGCATCTGGCAAGATGCCCGAAAAGCATGCGCTAAAGGGCCTGAATCTGGAGATTCCGCGTGGCTCTATCTTCGGACTGCTTGGTCCGAACGGTGCGGGAAAATCGACCTTTATCAACATTCTGGCTGGCCTTGTGAACAAGACGTCTGGTTCGGCGAGCATTTGGGGGCTGGATATCGACAAATATCCACGCCAGAGCCGGGCAGCCATCGGAGTGGTCAATCAGGAAATCGTTGCCGATCCCTTCTTCACGCCTTTGGAAATGCTTGAATTGATGGCTGGTTTTTACGGCGTGCCGAAATCGGAGCGCCGCAGCCTTGAAATCCTCACAGCCGTCGGGCTCGATGACAAGAAGGATGCCTATGTGCGCCAATTGTCGGGCGGCATGAAACGTCGCCTGATGGTGGCCAAGGCCCTCGTCCACAATCCCCCCGTCCTGATTCTCGACGAGCCAACAGCGGGTGTCGATGTGGAACTGCGCAGGTCTCTGTGGACCTATGTGCGGGAACTTCACGACAAAGGCACGACAATCATCCTGACGACTCATTATCTGGAAGAGGCCGAGGAGCTGTGTGATTCAATCGCCATCGTGAACCATGGTGAGATTGTTGCTTGCGAGCCGACCCCACAACTACTTTCCCGCCTCGACTACAAGACGCTGGTGATTACGCCGAAGGAACCGCTTGCGACCGTGCCCGCTGCCCTGTCGGATATGGATGCAGTGTTGCGCCCCGATGGCGATCTCGCCATTACGTTCCGGTCAAGCGAAACCGGTATCGGCAGGTTGCTGGAGACTGTACGCTCAAACGGAATCGGAATTGGCGACCTGGTTACAGAAGCACCTGACCTTGAAGACGTCTTCATCGCCCTGACCACGCAAGCTGCATAAAAAAACGCCGACATCGCTGCCGGCGTTTTTTCACTATCTACTTAGCAAGACGTTTTAGACGCTTTGCTTGATCCAGTCAGAGATGGCCTGTTTGCTCATCGCGCCCAAGTGCGTCGCGGCAACTTTGCCATCCTTGAAGATCATGAGAGTCGGCATACCCCGGACTCCATACTTCGAAGGCGCGATTGGGTTCTCGTCCACGTCGATCTTGGCGACCTTGATCTGGCCTGCCAGCTCTTCGGACACCGCATCAATGTGCGGCGACATCTGCTTACATGGACCGCACCACTCAGCCCAGAAGTCCACAACCACCGGCAAATCGGAATCGCCGATCAGGCCGTCAAATTCATCGTCGGTAACATTCACCGCAGCCATAGCGTGGCTCCTTCATGCTTTCTGTTTCAGTTGGAACATACATAGGAACTCTATTGGGAAGTCAAACCGGGCTCTGCGCACCCTTTAGAGCTTCTAATAGCATCTCCTCAGGCAAGAACATCAGGCGTGGACCGTCAGTCCAGCAAAGCGCCGTGCGCACCGTCCGTCCGGGATAGGCCCGCCTCAGAACAGCCCAATAAGCCGCCATCTGGGCACGATACGTTTCTGCTACACCGTCCGGACTGTCAGGCGCAGGCTGATCGGTCTTGAAATCGACAATCAGCACTTCGTTATCCGTCACCACCAGCCGGTCGACCCGGCCATTGATGATCAGCCCGTGCGGCAGCTCAGGCGCCGAACCGACAATCGCAGCCTCCGCGCGCCCGCCGGGCCGGAACAGACGCTGCATGTTTGGCGCGTCCAGAATGCCAAAGACCGCAGCGTTCATTTCGTGGCGATCAGAATCTGTGAGGTCGGATAGGCGGGACAGGTACCTATCCGCGGCCGCCTGGCGCGCGGCAGGGTCCAGCGCCGGCAAGTATTCCAGCAAGGAATGAATGATTCTACCGCGGCGCAGGCGCGTCTGCCGCGTCTGGCTGAAAGGCGCAAGGACCGGTGTCTTGCGGCCAAGCAGGCTGGACGGCGCGCCGAACCTGCGCTGGCGTTCGGCCTGACGGGGGGGCGTAAACACCCAGTCTGGCAGCGCTGAATGCGCTTTGGATTCTTCAAATACATCCCGGTCTTTCGGAGGCACCCGTCCAAACCTGCGGATGCCATCCTCATCAGCCTCTTCAGCAAACCGGCTCATGGCCGCGCCACACAATGCGTACCAGCTCCGGTCATGATACCCGGGCGGGCGCGCACCATGCCAATGACCGGCAATGATCAACCGGTCCTGCGCGCGGGTCAGCGCAACATAGAGAAGCCGGCGAAACTCTTCTTCGGATTTTGCGTTCGCAACAGCACGTTCATGCTCTGCAGCGGGGATGTCGCTGTCCTTGCGGGGAGACCAGATCGGCATGTCGCTGACGGTGAACATGGACGATGAAACAGACTTCGGCCCAGCGGTCGTATCGGGCAGCACGACGACCGGAGCCTGAAGCCCCTTGGCACCATGCACCGTCATCACCCTGACCTTTCCTTCAGGCGCGGCGAGATCTCGCTTGATCTCGACAAGCTTCGACTCCATCTCTGCAACGAAGGCCTGCAGTGAAGACGGCTCCGTCGCATCAAAGCCTTGAGCGCGGGAAAGCAGTGCCTCGACAGGATCATGAGCCGGCGTACCAAGCCGTGCATTGATCTTGTCCCAACCCGTCAAATCGTCCGCCCCCGGCACATCCAGCACCCGCGAGAGAAATTCGTATGGCGGCTCATGGCGACGCTCCAGCAGGCCTGACAAAAATCTTTCGGCAGCCTGCACATCGGGATCGTCACTCGCGCGAACGCGCGACCAGAGCGTCTCGCCCTTTCTGCGCTTGCTCGCAAGCCGGAACAGATACCGATCATCGTCCACCAGTCCGACGAAAGGCCCGCGCAGGACTTCCGCCAGTGTCAGATCACGCTCTGGCAGGAGCGCAAACCGAATCAGGTTCAGGCAATCCTGTACTGCAATCTGGTCGGTGAGCTTCAACCGGTCGGCCCCAGCAACCGGGAGACCTTCGGACTTGAGCGCTGAAATCATTGCATCGAAGAGGCCACCCGTCCGGCTACGCACCAGGATCAGAATATCCTCAGGCTTCATGGCCCGGCGCTGCCAGTCCCGTGTCGGCAATTCCTCCCATACGGTCTCACCCCGATCCACCATGGCTTTCAACTGTTTTGCAAGCCGGCTTGCAAGCTGCGCCTTTGGAGAACTTGAACGCAGCGCATTTACGGGTCGTGACCACGCATCAGCGTCTTCGTCCTCGTCACGCTCATCCACCGGCCAGAGCTCTACCAGGCCGGGCTGGTTCGCGCGACGAGCCGTATGTGTCACCCCATCCGCCGTCAGCGGAGGTTGTGCGCCAGATGCAATGTCGACCGGCGGGGCCGAGTTCCAGACCGCGTCGACGAAGCCGAGAATTTCCGGCGATGACCGGAACGACATTTCCATGGTTTGGGACAGGGCCGCCGGATCCTTCTGGATATAGGCCTGCTCCTGCGCACGAAGCTGGGCAGGCTCTGCGCCCTGGAAGGAATAGATAGACTGTTTCTCATCCCCCACCACGAACAAGGTACGCGGGTCCTGTTGGCGTTCGGCGCCGATGCCCGCGGTGAATTCTTCCGTCAACGCATTGATCAGCTGCCATTGTTCTGGGCTGGTATCCTGTGCTTCATCGAGCAGTATGTGACTGATTCCTCCGTCCAGTTTGTAAAGTACCCAGTCGGACATGCCGGTCCGGGTGAGCAAGTCACGTGTCTTGCGGATAAGGTCGTCGAAATCGAGCGCGCCGCGACGACGCTTCTCTTCCTGGTATGCGACCAGCGCATCCAGCCCGACTTCCAACAGAGCGGAGGTGCGCTCTACGGTCTCGGCCAGCTTCAACTTCGCCGCGAGCGCCTCAACGCGCGCCACTTCTGACCCAATTTCATCCTTGGTCGCGAACAGCGCGACCACATTGGCATCCTTACCCGCCTCTGCATTGTAAAGGGATTTGTATGCGTTGCCCTGAGCGCCGAAGAAGGCACCCTTGTAACAGCCCCACCGGCGGCCCGGGTCTTCTTCGTAAAGCGCCGCCTCTACGGCATTGGCCGTACGGGTATCATCTCGCTTGCCAGAGGCGCGAAGACTGATGAGGGCCTCTCGCAGTGCACCAACCGGCATCTGCGAGCCCATTTCCAGCTCGAGAATTTCTCCAGGGCTCGCCTGAGGTGCGTTCAGTCCCTCAATGAGAGCAGCACGCATCGCAGCCTGATTGAATGCATGCGTTTCAGCGAAATCAAGATAGGCGCTCATCTGGAACCGCATGGCATTCAACGCAACGTCCGCACCATCATGCCCCCCTTCCAGCGCCAATACGTTCAAGGCTTCAGGAGCCACCTCACTTGCGTGCAGCACCGCTTGCGCACGAACGGATTGCCAAATTGCCTGAGCCTCATCTTCTTCAATCTCTGCGAAGCCGGGTAGCACGCCGGCCTCCAACGGGAAGCGTCGCAGGATGCGCGCACAGAACGCATGAATCGTTTCGATCCGAAGGCCGCCCGGTGTTTCAAGCGCGCGAGCGAAGAGTGCGCGGGCCGCTCTCAGGTCATCTGTCTTGTAGGCATCTTTCGGTCGCCCCTCCAGGCGGGACAATTCCTCACGCAACTTGTCGTCGCGCATAATCGACCATTTGCCGAGCGTTCGAAACAGACGCGACAACATCTCGTTTGCGGCGGCCTTGGTGTAGGTTATGCACAAGATCGAATCCGGAGCAGCGCCCACGCGCCCATCTTCGTGGCGCAGCAACAGGCGAGCGACGCGATCAATCAGGACTTTTGTCTTGCCGCTGCCCGCATTGGCCATAACGAAAACCGGACGTGCCGGATCGGCCGAAACGAGCTGGGCAGTGTTCGCACGACGGTAGTCTTCCGTATCCGGCGGAGTAATGAGCATCTTCACGTCAGGCATCCCCGCCCTCCCCGTCTTCGGTATCACCTGCCCACTCGGCACGGCGGGCCAGGAGATTGTAGCCATTGTCGTATTTCACGAATTTCACCCGCGGCGCAGACAGGAATTTCGAGCTGGGTTCGCGATAGGCCTCAATCAGGCGCAACAGGCCATCTTCAGCCATGGTTGCCATGTCGGCGGGCTCTGTCGGGAGGTTGTGCTTGCCCCCCAGGCTGAATGCATCGGGCTTCGCCTTGAAGGCCACATAGTGCAACTGGTCAACCCGTGCCGCTGGCACCCCGTCATAGCCACCCTTCTGGGCGATGAGGGCCTGCAAAGGCATTTGCTGGCTAAGCCCTGTGGCCACTTCCTTGTCGCGCGGCGGACTACCCGTCTTGAAGTCCACAATGACAAGATCGCCCCGGGCCGTTTGCTCTATCCGATCAGCGGTCGCCGACAAAGTGAACGGCTGACCGGCGACGCTGTACTGAATGGAACCCTTGACTTCCTGCTTCAACTTGCCGCCCGACGTATCTCGCTGACTACGCCAGACCATGAACCAATCTACTGTACGCCGCCACACGGCCTCACGCGCCGCCCATGCGTCGCCAGGTTCGCCCACACGCAGCAATTCCTGCCTGAGCAGGCCCATCAAGTGTTCGGCCGTCTTCGGATTTCCGTCTTCCTCGAACAGCTCTAGCGCCCTATGAATTGCGGTCCCACGCGGCGCAGGGCCGAGTTCATCATTCAGCGCATCGATTGAGGAGAGGCCCAGCACCTGTTCAGCCCAGAGCGCATATGGATCGCGCTGCAAAAGGTCGACGCGTGTGGCGGACAAGCGCGCGGGCCAGCCTTCAGGGCGCGCGGATGGAGTCGGCTCGGCGCTAAAGTCAGAAAATGCATTGACCCGGTTCAGCTTTAGACCCTCCACCAGCTTGATCGGATCAAACGCCGTGGGGGTGAAATGATCTGCAGCCTGATTTTCCAGCGCGCCTTCCGCGAGCGTCTTGAGCCGCCAGACCCAGCGCGACGCGACTGCCGGTGCATCATTTCTCCGTGAAGCGTAAACCAGAGCGACATCCGGCGCGCAGGCAAGCTGGGCAAAGTCGTGCGCGGCAAGTCCCATGCGCTCTTCAGGATCACCCAGGCCGAGGCGCGCACGGAAATGCCGGGGCAGGAACGCGTCTGGCGCCGGGCGCTTTGGCCAAACGTCCTCATTGAGTCCAGCAAGGATCACCCGATCCGCAGACTGAAGTCGCGCTTCCAGCGGTCCCCAGATCGAGAGTTGCGGATGCTCGGCTTCACCAAAACTGACGGTCATCTGGGACGCCTGCGCATTGACGAGATCGGCGAGCGCGGCCGGTCGCATCGGTCCCAGGGATTCAGAGACCTCGCGCACGAATTCAAGCAAGCGGCTCGTGGCTGCGCCGTCTTCCCCAGCCCAAGGCATCGGTGTCTGGCTGACCGATTCCGCCAAGGCTGCGATACGTTGAATTGCGTCGTCTCCGGTTACTTCTTCAATCTGGCTAAGGTCCGCATCGGCATGCTCGAACCGGGCAATCAGGGATTCCACAAGCGTGATCCCCCTAATCTGTTCATCTGGCCCGAATTGCGGATAGGGCTCGATCATATCTCGAGTGCGAATGCTCTCGACCAGTTCCTGAAGGGATTTCCATCGTCGCGGACCTCTCAGGAAATGAAGCTCAAAGTCGGCGAGATCATCGACTGGCGCGGCCAGTTCATGCGTTAGAACCGCCACGATCAGGACCGGGTCGCCCGGATCGACCGCCCATTTCGCGCAGAGCCCCACGAAGCTGCCGGCCGCCGTGCGTCCGACCGGAATACCGGCCGAGGGGGGAACGCTGATGCTCCAGCGTTTCAGCAAGGCGGATACGCGACGCGCGAGGCCCGCATCCGGCGTAACAAGGGCCGCCGTCCGGTCCTTGGCTTCCAATGTCTCGCGCATCATGAGGGCGATCGCACTCGCTTCAGCAGATTCGTCCGCAGCCTCTACGAGCGACAGGCCTTCCAGTGCGTCTCTTGCAAAACTTGGCACGTCGGTGCCAGCTGTTGCGGAAAGTTGATCGAGGGTATCTCGCCAGTCTGCTGTGGCATCGGCTGGCGCGAGCGCCTCCATGATCATGCGACGGCGCGCGTCGCGCTTGGGGCCAATCTCAATGCCAGGCCATTCAGCCACGGCCCCCGGCTCAATTTCGAGTGCGACCAATGTATTGAGCAACGTATTTTGCGGATGTCCGACCTCGGAGAGAATACCGGCACGATGCTCTTCCAAGGCGGCAGAATCGAGCCCAGGCAAAACGATAAGCCCCATCGGCAATTGCAGCGCGGCTTTCATCAACACGCGCCCGGCAGGCGTCGCCCCGGTCGAGCCGGCAATGATGACCGGTGCCTCGGGTGGATGCGCCAGCCAAGCCTCTGCGGTCGCTTCCGCAGCCAGCAATCTCCGTTGAAGGGGGTCGGTGACGCCCTGCTCTTCAAGCCATTTCGGCCAGGCATCGGTTATGATTTCGAGGAATTTGGCCGAGTTCTCCCAATGCTGGGCAAGGTCGGCGTCTTTCGCCAGATCTGCCAGCCCACTCCAGTCGGCCCCGGGGCTGAGATGAGCCTGGTCCAGCAATCGCGCCAGCTCGTTCGCGGCTGCAAGCGCCGACGATGGCGGAACATCCATGCCGGAACTCTCGCGATAATAGGCCTGCACAAGAGAGGCCAATGTTCCGAGCCGCTTGGCAGGCGCCAATGCTGGGGGCAAATCGGTTACTGAAAACTCGGCGACAGGCGGGGCCTCGTCGCTTTCGAGATCGCCCATCGCCCGGATGTCTGGCGACAGGATCGGGGTTTCGTTCGAGGCGAGGAAAAGGGCGGCAGACAATTTCCGCGCAGACCGGCGGTTTGGAACATAAATGGTGGCGTCCGCCAACGCATTCGGAATGTTTTGCAAATCCACCGCGCGAGCCAGTTCCGCTGCGAGGCATTTCAGGAAGTTTTCGCCCGGCGGGATGGACCAGACTTTTGGCGCGCCTACGCCAAACAGGGCAGGATCACGCGCCATGGCAGCGCAACCACATTTCGGCGTCTTTCAGGGCGTCCGGATCGCCCACATGCAGCCAGAAATCATCCAGTGGCAGACCATGCAGCCGTCCGGATTCGACAAGCGGCCCCCAAATTCGCCAAGCAACCGAGAAGCGCTCCACGGCGAGGCCTGAGAATGCTTGCGGTTTGAGGATGCGTACTCCCGCATAGGCCCATGGGGCAGACGGGTTTTCACCGCGTCGCTGGAGGCTGCCATCCTCGGCACGGAGAAAGTCTCCGGCGCCCCCATATCCCAGGCTGTGCTGCGTATCCGCGAGAAGGAGGAGCTCGTCCATCTGCGCTGGGTCAAATGCGCTGGCCAGATCAAGGAAAGGTGTCGGATCACCCTTACCCCAGAACGCATCTGTATTGACCACGAAGACGGGATCATCGCCAAGCATCGGCGCGGCTTTCACCAGCGCGCCGCCCGTTTCAAGCACTTCGCCACGCTCGTCCGACACAATCAGGTCCACACCCTTGATGCCCGAAACATGATCCTCGACCTGATCGGCGAGCCAATGGACATTGACGACGATCCGCTGAACGCCCGCTTCGATCAGTGGGTCGATCATCCGGTCCATCAGACGCTTGCCACCAACCTCAATCAGAGGCTTCGGACATGTGTCCGTCAGCGGCCGCATCCGGGAACCTAGCCCGGCGGCCAGCACCATTGCCGTATGCGGAATACTTGATGACATCAGCTTTCCTCGAACACGAAGGGGGTCGTCTCCCGCACGAAGGCCGCCATGGGCTCCAGTGCGGGGTGGGACAGATTGCGGGCCAGCAGTTTCAGTTGGCGCGGCTGGAATGTGCCATACCGGGCCTTGCCATCACGATGCTGCAACCGGGAGAACACACCTGCAATACGCAGCGCGTTGAGAGCCCCAATCACGGCGAGCCGCTCGTCAAAGGCCTCGCGCGTCTTGCCGGTCTGGTCGAGATAGTGCTGGATCGCGGCTTCGGACGCCTCATGCGAAACGTCCCGTCGCGCATCCTGAGTCAACATGGCCATATCCCATGCATCCCATCCCTTCACCGCATCCTGAAAATCGAGCAACGCAATACGGCCATCGCCCATCCAGAGCAGGTTCTCAGCATGATAGTCACGCAGAGTGAACACACGCGGGAACGCCATGGCCTGTTCGATCAGGGCATCACGTTCGGACTCCCACCTAACGCGGGCAAGTCCAGTCAGCGCAGCGCCACCCGCCTCCACTGGCAACCAGTCCGCATACAGGTCAGCATTCGAGGACAATGCGAGGCGGTCAAAATCAAGAATGGGCCATTGCTCGGACCCATAGATCACAGCCTCGGGGATCGGTTGCTGATGAAGTTTTGCCAACATGCCAGCGGCCAGCATGTAGGCGGGCACTTCCAAAGCCGGATCCTGCTCGATCTGCCGAGCCAATTCCCTACCGTCGCCGTAATCCTGCAGAATAGCCAACCCGGCTTCAGTATCATGCGCAAATATCTCCGGCGCCTCAAAACCGAGTGATCTGAGATGGTGCGCAATCAGGACGAAGGCGTCGACACGAGAGGCCGCCAAACGCGTCTGTGCATTCCAGCCCATCGCATTGCGCGTGGCATCATCGGCATCCGGTGGGCATGGGTCAGCTTCGATGCGTGGGGCATCCATCAGCATCGCCGCCGAACCATCAGCGCGCACCATCCGAACATACCGGCGCGTGGATGCGTCTTGTCCCAATGGCTTGAGGTCTGCACCACCCCATCCATGACGCGCAAGAAAATCAGCGATCAGCGCGTCGCGGGAATTAGAATTGAAATTCATTGCAGCGCGCCCGCCAATCTTCGCCATGGGGTTCCAGGGATACGAGCCGATGTTCGCCTTCAAAGTCAAAGACGATATCCAGCCGCCACGCAGGAAGGTGCTTTCCCGCTTTCTCCGGCCACTCGACAATCGCCACGCCTTCCGGCGTCTCGTCCCACCCAATCTCAGCCATCTCGTCAGGCGATCCCAGCCGATAGAGGTCAAAATGCCAGACGGGAAAATCCGGAGCCTCGTAGGCTTGGACCAGAGTATATGTCGGGCTCGGCACTTCCTGAATGTCCGGTATGAGCGCCCGGACCAGCCCTCGCGTGAATGTCGTCTTGCCGACACCCAGCCCGCCATGCAAGGCAATCACGTCGCCCGGCTTCAGCAAGGGGGCGATCGCATTGCCGAATGCGAGCGTGTGAGCTTCATTGTCGAGTCGGTAGGTCAATTTCATCATCATGTGCATATAAAAGACTGACCTCACACACCATCGTTTCCTGACCAAATTGCGGCAAAACGCGTGGTGACATGCCTTGCAGTAGCAGGCAGACTGGCCTAGAACATTAAAAATGACGCAGGCGTCACGAATTGACCCTACGTAGACCGGGAATAGCACATTGGATTTGACAGACGCAAAACGCATTGTGGTGCTTGGGGCTGGGCAAGCTGCGGCGCAAGCAATTCAATCCCTGCGCATGGGTGGCTATACGGGCGAATTGACATTGGTCGGTGAAGAACCGGCACTGCCCTACCAGCGCCCACCATTGTCAAAAGCCTATATGAAGGGGGAGTTCGCCGAGGAGCGCCTCTACTTCAAACCAGCCGCCTGGTACGAAGACAACAATGTGGAATTGATCCTTTCGACACGTGCAACCAGCATCGACCGGGCGGAACGCAGAGTGGATCTCGAACATGGTGGCCACCTCGAATATGACGCGCTGATCATCGCGACGGGTTCGCGCCCTCGCACTCTTCCGATCGAGGGTGCAGAGCTTGAGCATGTCTACGCGCTGCGCGGTCTTTCAGATGTGGAACGGATCCGCCCGCAAATGGTGGCCGGACGCTCCATGGTGATTATCGGAGCTGGTTATATCGGTCTTGAAGCAGCGGCGGTCGCCCAGCAAATGGGTCTGAAAACGACCGTTCTGGAAATGGCACCACGTGTTCTAGCCAGAGTTACAAGCCCGGTCATGAGCGAGTTCTATGAGGCTGAGCATCGCCGCCAGGGCGTTGAGATTCGCACAGAGACGAGCCTGTCGAAGCTTGAAGGGAATGATGGCGCGGTGACCGCTGCCGTGCTCACCGATGGGACCAAACTCGATGCGGACATTGTTCTGGTCGGCATCGGTATCCTGCCAAACGAAGCACTCGCCAAAGATTCCGGAATTGCCTGCAATAATGGCATTCTTGTTGATCGCGATGCGCGCACATCCGACCCACGAATCTTTGCCGCAGGCGATTGCGCCAGTCGGCCGCTGGTGCATTTTGGTCGCTCTGGTCGGCTTGAAAGCGTCCACAATGCCATCGAGCAGGGCAAGCTCGCTGCCGCCGCCATTCTTGGCAAACCGCGACCGAATGAAGATTGCCCTTGGTTCTGGTCGGACCAGTACGACCTCAAGCTCCAGATCGCCGGGCTCAGCGCCGGCTATGACGAGATCGTGGTGAGGGGTTCACCGGAGGATCGAAAGTTTGCGGCCTTCTACCTGAAGAATGGAACGCTCATCGCAGTGGATGCGATCAACAGTCCGCCCGAATTCCTCGCATCCAAGAAGCTCATCATGTCAGGCGCCAAGCTTTCGGCTGACATTCTTGCAGACACATCAATAACAATGAAAGAGATTGCCACTAACGCAGTGGCCGCTTGAAGGAGAGAAACCCGCACATGGCGAAAATTACCTATATCGACCACGACGGCACGGAGCGCGTTGTGGAGGCCCAGAACGGCGAGACCGTGATGGAAGCTGCTATCAAGAACTCCATTCCAGGCATTGATGCCGATTGCGGCGGCGCCTGCGCGTGTGCCACATGCCACGTATATGTCGACCAGGCCTTCATGGACAAAGTTGGCGAGCAGGAAGAAATGGAAAAATCCATGCTCGATTTCGCTGAAAATGTTCAGGAAAATTCCCGACTGTCTTGCCAGATCACCGTTTCGGAAGATCTGGATGGCTTGAAAGTCACGACACCGGAGAGCCAGCACTAGGCTGCGCCCTATCGAAAACATTGAGCGTCCCGGTGATATGCCGGGGCGCTTTTTTGTTCACATACCCCAGCGTCATGAGTTGGTTCCCTTCCAGAACTGACTAAATTGGCGCTCTGTAGTCAGGGAGAGACCGATGGATTTCACCACCCTCATGCGCAGCGGCAGACAGACCGGCGACCTTGCCATGTCTTTCCATGTGCCCGAGACCTGGATGCAGGGCCGCACAACCTATGGGGGGCTGACAGCGGCGCTGTGCCTACAGGCCGCGATGCCGACCTCTGGTGGGCGTCAGATACGGTCTGCGCAAGTGGCATTTGTCGGGCCTGTGTCGGGTGACGTCGAGTGCACCGCCACCCTGCTGCGCGAAGGCAAGAATACCGTCTTTACGAGCGTGCGCATGATGGGCGAAGCAGGCGTTGCTGCAGAGGCGATCTTTGCCTTTGGGGCACACCGTGAGTCATCCCTCAATTTCGCAAACCTTCCTGCGCCTGAAGTTACCTCCCCGGACGAGACCATATCTTTCTTCGGAGAGTCGCCGAGGCGCCCTGCCTTCACCCGCAACTTCAACATGCGGCTGGCGAAAGGAAGCCCCCCGATGTCGGGTGCGCCAGACGCAGACATGTCTCTCTGGATGCGACACAAGGATGGCTCGGTTCCGCCGGACGCGGTTTCCGTCCTGGCACTCGCAGACGCACCACCGCCTGCGGCCATGTCGATGCTGACAGGACAGGCCCGTATCAGCTCCATGACATGGATGGCAGAATTCCTGACAGATGACATTCAGACGAACGAGGGGTGGTTCCTAGCCCGGCATGTCGCCGATACGTCAAAGGATGGCTATAACAGCCAAGCCATGACGTTGTGGAATACATCAGGCCAACCGATCATGATCGGCCGACAGACCATCGCCGTCTTCGCCTGAACTAGTTTTCAGGCTCCGGCTCTTCAGTATCATTCACGATCGGCCCCGGCTCGAGCACTTTCATTAGTGATGCTGGCACCTGGCCTGCTGGACAGGCTTCCTGAAGGACATAAGCATTTCCGACACCCGGTGCACCGGCATAGACCGGAGCGGTGATCGTCTGAGAGCGGAAAATCCAGCTCAGGAAAAACATTGCGAACACGGCTGCGCCAACTGCGGCAATCGTGCCCCATCCCATGCCCAATGGATCTGAAGTGGCAGGCGCCGCTGAGCTTGTTAGGCGTTGGCCTGGACCGGAACTTGCGACATGCGGTTTGACGGAAGCCTTTGCCAAGGCGGCTGCGCTGGCCGTCTCGGCCGCTGGCGCAGGCTTGATACCCATCGCCTTCTCACGCTTCTTCTTTGCATCAATAGCAAGCGGGTCGTCCGGATGAGCCGTGAGCCAGTCTTCCCGCGCTTCTTCATCCTTCGAGCCATACCCCATCCACTCTCGAAGGTCGGAGCGCCCATCGCGCTGGCCGAGCTCTTCGATCAGTTTGTAAAAGCCTTCAGGAGTCTTGCGCGACGTCATGCCCTCAATCGAGAAACGTTTGTCGCTTTTGAACGGCTCGTAAGGGATCGTCTTGTCGACGCTGACCTGGGCCAACATGCCAGGCCGCGAATGCCCGACAGAAGCCGCCGCACGCACCCAGTCGCTCTTCACTGCATGTTCGGACCACATGACAAGCATATGCTTGGAATTGCCCGCATTGCGTGCATCCTTGGCATCGAACGTATTGTCCACCTGCTTTTGATCGAACCAGACCTTGAACTTCAGCGAACGCAGCCGACGTGCGACCAACTTCGCCATGTCGCGATCTTCGATCGCCGATACCAGGAAAACATCGTACGCCATATGCGCGCTACCTCTTGAAGTAATGAGCCAAGCATACCCATAGACCCTTAATATTCCACCCAATTCCGCTATCAGGCGATATTTCCGTCTGTTTTTCGGCTGTGAATACGGCTATTTGCGCGGCGAACCAGTTACTCAGGAGACCGGTATGGGCTTCAAATGCGGCATCGTAGGCCTTCCCAATGTGGGCAAGTCCACACTCTTCAATGCGCTCACTCAGACGGCCACAGCGCAAGCGGCCAACTATCCATTCTGCACGATTGAGCCAAATGTTGGCGAAGTCGCCGTACCAGAGCCCAGGCTGGAGAAGCTCGCCGAAGTCGGTGGCTCGAAGGAGATCATCCCGGCGCGCATGAACTTCGTGGACATTGCGGGTCTCGTAGAGGGCGCCTCCCAAGGTGAAGGCCTTGGTAACAAATTCCTCGCCAATATCCGTGAGACAGACGCGATCATCTATGTCCTTCGCTGTTTCGAGAATGACGATATCACGCATGTCAGCGGGAAGGTCGACCCGATTGCCGACTTCGAAGTCGTCGAGACCGAACTCATGCTGGCTGACATGGAAAGCCTTGAAAAGCGCAAGGCCGGCGTCGTGAAAAAGGCCAATTCCGGTGACAAGGAAGCCAAGGCTCAGGTCGCTTTGATTGATCTCGCACTTGCCGAGCTGAACGAAGGTCGCCCGGCCCGACGCGCTGTTGTCTCGAAAGACGACACAAAAGCGTGGAACATGCTGCAGCTCTTGACCTCAAAACCGGTTCTGTTCGTCGCGAACGTTGATGAGGACAGTGCCGCAACAGGTAACGAATATTCCAGTCGTGTCGAGGCCCGCGCGACTGAAGAAGGCGCTGCGTGCGTTGTGATTTCAGCTCAAATTGAAGCCGAGCTCGCCCTGTTGGATGAGCCGGACCGCAGCGAATATCTTGAGACGCTCGGACTGGAAGAGCCGGGCCTGACCCGTCTGATCCATACCGGATACAACCTTCTCGACCTGCAGACCTATTTCACGGTCGGACCGAAGGAATCCCGCGCATGGACCATCCGGAAAGGTTGGAGTGCTCCCAAGGCTGCCGGGGTTATCCATGGTGACTTTGAGAAAGGCTTTATCCGCGCCGAAACCGTTGCCTACAAGGACTATGTCGAGCATGGCGGCGAAGCAGGCGCGAAAGAAGCCGGCAAGATGCGGTCAGAAGGCAAGGATTACATAGTCCAGGATGGCGATGTGATGCTGTTCCGCTTCAACGTCTAGGCTATTTTGCCGACAACGCAGCGCGCCTTTTCCCGCGCTCGCTTCCAGACAAGCTGGCCCAATCCGGACGGACGTACAGGAAATTGAGCGGCGTGCCGCGAATGAGGGCGTGGAAGGCAAGCGGGAGCGCAACAGCGAATGTCAGGGTCAAGGCGGACGCCAGCCCCACATCTCCGAAGGGCGCTCCGATTGCAGGCAGCACCAGTCGCTCCATCGCAACGAGCGGAAACGCGTAGGTCAGATAGATGACGATCGAGTGCCGACCGCAATATCTGAGAAAGTCTGCTGCGCGGAAACGGGTCAGCAGCGCTGACACGACGCAGACGGCAGTCGCGCCGGCAATGCCCAGAATGAAACTGGTAACCACTTCTTCATGCAAGGCGAGGCTGACTGCCCACCAATTCAGAATGCCCCAAGCCAGCAAACCAAGGGCTCCGATCCAGGGCGCTTTGGTCGCCCTTCCGGCAAATCGGAAGATTTGTGGTGCAAACGCGTACCCCATGAAGAAGTAGACATACCGGTTTGCGAACCGGTCGATCACGCCCCATCCCGTATCAATCAGCACAAGTTGGTAGAGAGACTGGAGGATGAAGGCGCCTGCAAACACGATCCAGACCGGCACGTTTCGCAGCAAACGCGTAACCACATAGAAGATCGCCAACATGTGCACGAACCAAAGCGAGTTCGAGGGTTCAACGAAGCTGTAGAACCATAGCTTCAGGACATAACCGGGATGGGACACCAGTGCATCGAACTCCAGAACGGGAAGCTGGAGCGTGAGCCAGAGCACGTAGAAATATATGAAATGCACGACTTTCCGGTCGAGATAGTCGGCGAGCGGCGCATGGATCGACCGGCTCAGGAACAGACCCGCCACGAGAAAGAAGTCCGGAATTCGGAAGGGCCGTGCAAAATCGATGATGGGATGCATCCATCCTTGCTCATCGAACAGATATTCGACCCCGTTTACCGCGTGCATCATTACCACCAGAATGATGCAGATGCCCTTTGCGTAATCTACCCAATCTACCCGTTGCGCAGGTGGTGCGGCGATAGGATGCGTCGAAACCATTCAATGCAACTCCAATGGCGACATCGTTTCAGCGTCGGGATGACGAAACCACCGACAAGGTGGGATGATCATTACAATAGGCTTTGATGCAAGCAGTGAACCAATCGAATGTCTGGTCCACGCGGGTGACTGCATCGCGTTGGCGCGACAAAACGCTGGCCTCGCCATGGGGCAACCAGAAATACGGATTGGCCTCCCATATGATGATGTGCCCATCTGGACGGATGCTATAGTCGACCGCGGCAAAGTCCAGCCCGAGCGCCCTGACCGCCTGAACGAGTTCCTGCGCCTCTTCCAAAGGCGCGGAGAAATATGCCTTGTCTGCAGCAACCAGGTCGGCTCGCAAACGCTCATGATAGCCAAAATATTTTGCCAGACGCCGCAGTCGGCTCGCCTCCCGCTGGAACAGACTGTTGGACAGACCAACAATTCTCTCGGTCGAGAAGAACAGGTGAGATGCCAGAACACGGTCACCACACACGAACGCTCGGGTCTTGTGGTGATAGCGCGAAAAGAGATCGGAGCGGGGCCTGCCAACGTCACAGTATTCCTGACGGATGTCATACAGCTTCAGAACAACTGCTGGCAGTAACCCCTCACTGTCCAGCGCCTTTGCGTCCTCAGCCTTGAACAGGGTCGCAACCCGTCTTTGTGCATGCTCCTGATCACTTCGGACGATACAGGGAAGTCCGATTTGCTCGATCGCGCCAGCCATCTCCTCCAATGTCGATGCCGACGCTGCGGCGGCGCATGGTACGCCTGCGTCAGCCCAGATATGCGCCTGCCTGGATTTGGTCGTGTTGCTGAGCGCGTCTGGATGGTTGAGGATACGAATCCCTCGATCAACCGCCTGTTCGGCAATGGCCACAGCATCAACATAACAGGCCGGGTACTTCTGCATCAGAGGATCGCCCAGCCAGAAGATGACCAGCCCCACACCCTCAAAGTTGGCGGACCCGGAGCCGGTGCGATGGATCCGGATATCCTTGAGCAAGGGATCAGACTTCGCTGCCAGCCGTTTCAGGAAAACATCGCCTGTCGGCACTTTGCGGCCGCGACCCGCGCCATGCGTGATGAAGAGAATCTTGCTGTTGCCGGAGGCGTACATACGCACCTTGGTCTCGAATCCTGACAGTCGCACAATCGTCGCGACACACAGACTCTACGACGCAAAAGGTATGCCAAGATAGAGAAACAAGCACAGGATGCATGCGCCCGAGTGAGGCGAGACTGTGTGGCCCTTGGCGCCACCGAACCTTGCCCGCCGACTTAGTTGTGACGCCCGGATTTTCAGGCTGCGCAGGACATGCGGAAGCAGGTCGGAAAGCCGCGCGACTGACGCCGAACCTCCAGGAAAAAGCTGACATGAGAAATTTGCCGAGCCTGTACAATCGCCTCCGATGCTGCCTAGAACCCCGCCACACGATTTAAGTAAACGGGCATTCTTCATCATGCAGACACCTACAGATACGGATGCATCCCATTCTGAAGCGCAATTTGAAGCTCAGATTCGCGCAGCAATCGACGGCAAAACCAAACCAGTTGGCGCGCTGGGGGGGATCGAAACGCTTGCTGTTCAGATCGCGCAGATCCAGAAATCCCTGACGCCTCGCGCGGACACATGCAGGCTCACCATCTTTGCAGCTGACCATGCCATGGCAACAGCGGGTGTCTCGGCATTCCCGCAGGATGTGACCCGCCAGATGGTGCTCAACTTTCTTTCCGAGGGCGCAGCCGCCAATGTCTTCGCCCGTTCTGTTGGCGCGAGCGTCCGCGTGGTTGACGCTGGAGTAGCTGGACAGCTGATCGATCACCCAGGCCTGATCCCACGTCGGATCGCAGCAGGCACGGCCAACGCCATTGAGCGGCCCGCCATGACCCCCTCCGAACACGCTGCTGCGCTGTCTTCCGGGTCAGCGCTGGGTCATGAAGGCGACGAAGCGGTTGCGTGTTTTGGCGAGATGGGCATCGGCAACACATCTTCGGCAAGCCTCGTGGCGGCCAAAATACTCGGAGTGCCAGTTGCCGACCTGACCGGACGGGGCACAGGTCTCGACGATGATGGTCTTCGCCACAAATGCGAACTGTTGGAAAAAGCTGCAAACCGGACGAACGATAAACTGGAAGCTGGTCTGGCGCTCCAGGAGTATGGCGGCTTCGAGATTGCCATGATGGCCGGCGCCATGATCGGAGCGGCAGCGAGCGGCAAGATTGTCATCGTGGACGGCTTCATTGCGACAGTCGCCGCATTGGCCGCTGAAGCGATTTCACCCGGTTGCCGGAAGAGCATGATCTTTGCGCACCAATCCGCAGAGGCCGGACATGCGCGTGTACTGGACGCGCTAAAGGCCAAGCCATTACTGCATCTGGACATGCGCCTGGGCGAGGGTACGGGCGCATTGCTCGCTTTTCCGCTTGTGAAGGCAGCCGCAGCGATGCTGCGCGAGATGGCGAACTTCGAGAGCGCCGGAGTGAGTGGCCCGGCATGAATGGCGAACTCGCCAAACTCGTACTCGCTGTGCAATTTCTGACTCGGCTACCGCTCAGAACAGACAAGATGTTCACACCGGAACGCATGGCGCAAGCGCCGAGATATTTCCCCCTGGTCGGCATACTTGTGGGGCTCGTGAGTGCGGGCGTCTTCTGGATCGCCGCGCTGGTCCTGCCGGACTTCATGGCGGCGTTGCTGGCGGTCAGCGCAGGCCTGCTGCTGACAGGTGCGTTCCATGAGGATGGCTTGGCCGACACGTTTGACGGCATTGGCGGCGGACATACACCTGTTCGTGCAATGGAAATCATGAAGGATAGTCGGCTCGGCACATATGGGGCCGCCGCGCTGTTCCTCGCGCTCGCAATCAAGGTGGGTGCGCTGTCGGCGATACCCCCAATCTGGGTCTGCGCTGCCCTGCCCGTTGCGCATTGCGTCTCTCGGTTCTCAGCTGTGTGTGTGATCGCGACCAGCCGGTATGTGCGGGAGGAAGGTACGGGAAAGCCTGTGGCAACGGGTATATCTGCGTCCAGCTTGATAATTGCCGGTTTCACAGCGTTGGGTGCTGTTGCAGTCGGTGCTGTCCTGTTTCCTTTCGTCTCACTCCTGTCCGGTATTGTTTCATTGTGTTTCGCGCATGTTCTAATGCGCCTGTTCTTTGAGCCCAAACTGGGGGGCTATACGGGCGACACGCTCGGCGCGGTACAGCAAGCAAGCGAGATCGGATTCTATCTGGGGCTCCTCGCATGGCTCTGACCCTCCTTCGGCATACAACGCCTGATGTCGCACCCGGCACCTGTTATGGTCGAACTGACCTGGCGCTCGCGACCTCTTTTGCGGACGAGGCCAGCATCGTTCTGGCCGGACTGCCACGGATAGACCGCATCGTATCGAGCCCGCTGACCCGGTGCGCTGAGCTTGCCGAATTCGTCGGAAAACGGAGTGGGCTGAACATCATCCGGGATGAACGACTGGTCGAGATGGATTTCGGAACATGGGAGATGAAGCCCTGGAACGAATTGCCGAGACATGAACTCGATGCCTGGGCATCGGACTTCCTCCATGCGAGGCCTCATGAGGGGGAAAGCGTCGCCATGCTGACCGCCCGCACTCAGAACGCCATAGCCGAACTCAACCACCCCGACAGCCACACTCTGGTCGTGACCCATGCCGGCGTGATCAAGGCAGCTTTTGCCGCGCTCGGCGGCCACCATCACTATCAGAGCTCGGTCGCCTATGGCGGCCTCATCACGCTGCTGGAACACCCAGGAAACGCGACATGACCGACGACACTTCCCATACTGAAAAGATGAAGGCGCTGCAGGCAGAGCAACGCAAGAAGACCGACGCGGCCGACGTGCCTGACCGCGGGCTGGTGCTGGTTCACACGGGAAATGGCAAGGGCAAGTCGAGTTCGGCCTTCGGCGTCATTGCCCGTGCCCTCGGCTGGGGCCATCGCGTGGGGGTCGTCCAGTTCATCAAGGGCAAATGGATTACCGGTGAACGACAATTCTTCGACAAGTTCCCCGATCAACTCGAATGGCACACAATGGGTGAAGGCTTCACTTGGGACACACAGGACAAGGCTCGCGACATCGTCGCCGCCGAGGCAGCGTTCGACCGTGCGAAAACCATGATGGCAAATGGCTCCTACAATCTTGTTGTGCTGGATGAGATCAACATCGCCATGCGCTATGACTATCTCTCAACCCACGCTGTTGTCGAGGGACTGAAAGCGCGCGACAGCCAGACCAGCGTCATCCTGACGGGGCGCGATGCCAAACCGGAACTTTGCGACTATGCCGATCTTGTCAGCGAGATGGTCGAGGTGAAGCACCCCTTCAAAGCGGGGCTCAAAGCCAAGCGTGGCGTCGACTTCTGACCATTTTGCCGCGCGTCCTGTAATAGCGGCAGTATTGACAGGTCGCGAGGCTTGCAACATTACCACGTTCAGATGGTGCTTTCTGCAAGGAAAGCTAAGAGGGAAGCCGATGTGAATTCGGCGCTGTACCCGCAACTGTGAGCCGGGAGTTGAAGGCCATACAGCCACTGGAGCAATCGCTCTGGGAAGGCGGCCTGAGACGACGATCGGTGAGCCAGGAGACCTGCCATCGCGTCGTTCGTCCGGAGGCCGGGAATAGTTCTCAGCGGGCGGGAAGGCTTCAAGCCTATCCTTTGTAACGACATCCGAACCCTTGGGCCTGGCCGTCCGCACCAATCACAAGGTGAGGCCAGATTGTCGTTATGAACTGCATCCACCATTCGGGCGGCTGGGATGCGAGGAAAAGATATGTTCTACAAAACCGCCCTGCTGGGGGCTGTTGCGTTCGGCTTTACCGTCTCGGCGACCGCCCAGACTGCAAGCATCGAAGAAACCAAACTCGATACGATCATCGTCAATGGATCACGCCTTGACCAGACGATGACCGAAATTGGCTCAAGTGTCTCCGTCATCACGCGGGACGACCTGGAAGAGTTGGGCGTCGACTTTGCCCTGGACGCTATTGCAACCGCGCCCGGTCTCACGGTCAACCAGAACGGCGCCTTTGGCGGCAACGCCAGCGTGCGTATACGCGGTGCTTCCAATGACCAGACATTGGTGCTGATCGACGGCGTACCCGTAAACGATCCGACCGGCACCGGTGGCGGCTACAACTTCGCTTATCTGGACACAGACACCATTGAGCGTATCGAAGTGCTGAAAGGCCCGCAATCGACGCTCTGGGGGAGTGATGCCATTGGCGGCGTCGTGTCCATCACGACCAAGCGCCCCACAGAAGGCTTGTCAGGCACGGTGTTCGGCGAATACGGCTCCTTCAATACATTGCGCGGCGGCGCGTCGATCAGCAATGCGAATGAAATCGGTGATTTCCGGCTCGCGGCTACCGGACTGACCACAGATGGTATTTCCAAAGCGGATGAGGCGAATGGTAACTCCGAAGACGACGGCTACGACTCACAGACGGTCTCGGCCAAAGGCGGTTTGAACCTGCCGGCCAGTGTTCGTCTCGAAACCAGCCTGATGTGGAGCGACGCAGAGTCTGAATATGACAGCTATGCGTTCGGTGCGCAGGGCAGCGTGGCGGATGGTGATGAGGTCACGAATTCGGAGACGCTGTCTGGAAACATCACCCTGAAAGCGCCACTGTTCGATGGCCGACTCGAGAACCTTGTTCAGATTGGCTATGCCGATATTGAACGCGAAAATACGTCAAACGGTGTCCAGAGTTATTTCACCGAAGGTGACCGCGTGCTGTTTCGCTATCAGGGCACATTCGCCATCAACGACACAAATACATTGGCCTTTGGAACGGAGCGCGAAGAGACAAGTGCCAATGAGCAAGAGTCCTCGATTGACAGTTTGTTTGCGCTCTACGAATTCAAACCCGTGGACAGTTTGACACTGACAGGCGGAATTCGGGTCGACGATCAAAAGACTTTCGGCTCTGAAACAACGGGTCGCGTGGCAGCAGCCTGGACCGCAACAGATCAGCTCACCTTCAAGGCAAGCTGGGGTCAGGGCTTCAAGGCACCCAGCATCTTTCAGTCGACCTATATCTGCACCTTCTGTGGACTGACCGCCCCCAATACCAACCTCAAGGCTGAAACCTCCGAGGCTTATGACATTGGTGTGCAATGGCAGTCTGCTAACGAGCGCATCGTCCTTGGTGCAACCCTGTTCGATCAGGAAACCGAGAACATGATCGATTTCTCTTACACGGCTGGCTACGACAATATCGCCCTTGTGGACTCGCAGGGGGTCGAGTTGACTGGCGCTTATGCGATCAATAACTGGCTGGGTATCGCGGCGAGTTATACGTTCATTGACTCAGAGGATGGCAACGGAAACGCATTGGCCCGCCTCCCGGAAAGCACCGGGCACATCTCAGCTTCTTTTGATCCAGACGGCCCCTTCTCTGGCGCAGTGCTCGTTCGCTATAATGGCGAAGAAGCCAATACAGACGGATCCGAACTCGACAGCTGGACACGCGTCGACCTGACCGGCAGCTATGATCTCAATGATACAGTCGAAATCTATGGCCGGATCGAGAACCTGCTCGATGAGGAGTACCAGCAGATCCTGGGATATGGCACACCCGGACTGTCCGGATCTGTCGGCGTGCGGCTCCGCTACTAGGACATCTCCATGTCGAGGCTGATAATCCCAATTCTTGCGCTTCTTCTGTCTGCTTGCGGACAGGCCGGCAAGAATGTGCTCACAAAGCCTGAGCGCCCTGCCCGGATTGTCAGCCTCGACTATTGCGCCGACCAGTATGTTTTGAAGCTTGTCGACCGGGAACGCATCCTGGCCTTGTCGCCGGATGCGGGCCGGGAATTTTCCTATATGCGGGATACCGCCGGCGGCATCGCGACCGTCAGGCCAAACGCCGAGAATGTACTGATCCTCAAGCCCGACCTTGTTGTACGGTCCTATGGCGGCGGACCGAATGCCGCCGCGTTCTTCGAGAAGGCAGGCGTGCCTGTGGTGGAAGTTGGTTGGACGCCTGACATTCCTTCAGTGATGAAAAACACGCAACGCATCGCCAACGAGTTGGGAGAGCCTGAGCGGGGTGCGGTCGTGAACACTGAGATGCAACACCGCCTTGCGCGGTTGAGAAAGCGCGAGACTGGCCAGACCGCATTGTACATGACGCCCGCAGGTGTAACGACCGGCCCGGGCTCGCTGATTCATGAAATGATTGTGGCGGCGGGCCTGACCAATATGGAAACAGAACATGGCTGGCGATCCATCCCGTTGGAAACGCTTGCCTATGAGAAACCTGATGTCGTAGCGGCTGCCTTCTTCGGATCGCGCACCAATTATCCGGACGCGTGGAGTCCGATGAAGCACCCTGTCGCAAAGGCGCAGCTTACCCAGAGCGAAGTCGTATCGCTTGAAGGCGCGTGGACCTCGTGCAGCGGCTGGTTCTTGATGGATGCCGTCGAGGCGTTGGCCGGAAAGGGCGGACAATGACGCGTGAAACCCTGCTCATGCCGACATTAATCGCCGCAAGTGTGTTGGCAATTCTCTCGGCATGCTTCCTCGGATCAACCGCCCTGCCCGCCGACCGGTTGCTGGCAGCCCTCTTCGGGGGAGCGGAAGCGGGCGACCGCCTGGTCGTTTGGCAGATACGGCTGCCGCGGGCGATCGCGGCTTACATCGTCGGGGCCGCGCTGGGCATCAGCGGCGCTGCCTTGCAGGGCTTGCTGAGGAACCCTCTGGCAGAACCGGGAGTTCTCGGGGTTTCAGCCTCGGCCTCGCTTATGGCTACGTTCGCGCTCTATTACGGGATCGCCTCGATCACGCCCTGGGCCGTACCGATTGCCGCGATCATTGGTGCACTGACGGCAACAGCTCTCATTACCATCGCCGCATTGCGCACCCAGTCTGTTGTCACGCTCATCCTGATCGGTGTTGGCCTGTCGAGCTTTGCTGGCGCGGCCATGAGTCTGTTGATGAACCTGGCACCGAACCCGTTTTCACTATCTGACATGATCAACTGGATGCTGGGCTCAGTTGCCAATCGCAGCTTTGACGAAATTACGCTGGCGGCGCCCTTCATCCTTGCGGGCGGCGCAACTCTGTTTGCTACGCGGCGCGGCCTGTCGGCGCTGACTCTCGGCGAAGAGGCAGCAGCAGGGATTGGCCTCAATCTGCGGCGCCAGCAGATATTCACCGTGGTTGGCGCGGGTCTGGCAACCGGTGGCGCGGTGGCGCTGGCTGGAGCAATTGGCTTTGTCGGCATTGTTGCGCCTCATATCATTCGTCCCTTCGTCGGGCATGACCCAGCGCGCTCGCTTGTGCCGTCTGCGCTGTTCTCCGGATTGATCCTGGTCGTCGCTGACATTTTCGTTCGCCTGATGCCGACGTCAGCGGAGCTTAAACTCGGCGTTGTCGCGGCGCTCATCGGTGCACCCGCTTTTGTCTGGATCGCGATGCAAAGGCGGACCGGAAATGACTGATCTCGTCGTCGAAAACATCTCCGTTCTCGCAAGGGAGAGTGTGCTGGTAGACGATGCCAGCTTCCGCCTCGGCTGTGGCGAGTTCGTCGCGCTGCTTGGTCCGAATGGTGCGGGCAAGACGAGCCTGATCCGCGCCGGTCTGGGCCTGCAATCGGCGAGTGCGGGGCTCAGCTTGCTTGGCGGTAAACCGGTTGATGCTCTCTCACCGACGCAGCGCGCCCGGCAAATAGCCTACCTTCCCCAGACCCGGCCGCTTGCCTGGCCGAATAGTGTCCGTGACGTCGTATCCCTTGGGCGGTTCAGCCACGGAGCGCCGTTGGGCCGCTTGAAAGGATTAGACGCCGAAGCCGTTGACCGCGCGCTTCAGGCCTGCGGACTTCTGGAACTGGCGGGGCGCCGCACGGATACGCTTTCAGGCGGGGAGCTGGCCCGCGTCCATTGTGCGCGCGCGTTTGCCGCCGAAGCGCCTTTGCTCATCGCGGATGAGCCCATAGCTGCGCTGGACCCCCGTCAGCAATTTCGGATTCTCGACCTGATCCGCACCTATGTGGACCAAGGTGGCGGCGCACTGGTCGTGCTCCATGATATTCAACTCGCTGCACGCTACGCCTCTCGCATGATCTGGATGAAGGATGGGCGTATTGAAGCGGATGGCCCTCCGTCCGAAACACTGACAGCCGAGCGAATGAGAGACATTTATGGCGTTGCGGCACGGGTCGAGGGGTTGAACATTCATATTGACGGTGCCGCATGACCGCCCGCGCACTGATGTTGCAAGGCACTGGCTCGGATGTCGGCAAGTCTGTCCTGACGGCGGCCCTTTGCCGGATCGCGCGGCGCCGAGGCCTGAGTGTTGCCCCCTTCAAACCTCAAAACATGTCCAACAATGCCGCCGCCTGTCCAACGGGGGGTGAAATTGGCCGCGCTCAGGCGCTGCAGGCGCGTGCGGCAGGCCTGGATCCCCATGTTGACATGAATCCGGTACTGCTGAAGCCCCAGACAGACCGCACCGCGCAGCTCGTCGTACATGGCAGGGCTACTCACGCCATGGAGGCCGCAGACTATATGGCCAATCGCGACCAGTTGATGGGCGCAGTCATGGAAAGCTTTGGCCGACTTACCAATGCGTACGACCTGGTCATTGTCGAGGGCGCTGGCAGCCCGGCGGAAATAAATCTGCGCGACCGGGACATAGCAAATATGGGGTTTGCCCGACGCGCGGGCGTTCCAGTTTGTCTGGTTGGCGACATCGAGAAAGGTGGCGTCATTGCCAGCCTTGTTGGAACACGGAGTGTAATTGAAAAGAAAGATAGTGCGATGATCCGCGCCTTTCTGGTGAACAAGTTCAGGGGCGATTTAAAGCTGTTTGATGAAGGCGTGACGGAAATCGAAACACGCGCCAAGTGGCCGTGCCTCGGCGTGATACCCTGGTTGCCCGCCGCCTCGAAACTGCCTGCCGAAGACACGCTCGTCCTGGACACGCCACTCACACCCTCTGGAAAGGCTTTGAAAATCGCCGCACCCATACTGTCGCGGATTGCAAATTTCGACGATGCCGACCCCCTCAAGCTTGAGGAGAACGTCAAATTCAGTTGGATTCCTCCGGGCCAGGCCATTCCGCGCAACACGGATGTCGTTATCCTGTTTGGCACGAAATCAACACTCGGTGATCTCGCCTTCCTGCGCGCACAGGGTTGGGACCACGACATCATCGCGCACGCACGTGCGGGAGGCCGGGTGCTCGGTATTTGTGGAGGATACCAGATGCTTGGCAATCGGGTCTCTGACCCTTTCGGCGTCGATGGTGACCCGGGCGAGGCAGCCGGCCTTGGATTGCTCGACGTCGATACGATCATGACCCGGCACAAGGAAGTGAAACCTGTTAGCAGAGCCGTGACGGCCCTGGGACCGACTACATCCGGTTACGTCATTCATGCTGGTCGCACGTCAGGCCCTGATGCGAGCCGGCCATTCATAAATTTTGGTGCGGAGCAGGATGGCGCGCGCAGCGCAAATGGCCGGATCGAAGGAACATATCTGCACGGAGCATTCGCAGGTAATGAGTTTCGCCGCGCGTGGCTGGAACAGGCCGGACATTTTCGCGGGGCAAATCTCGACTATGGTGCGGCAGTGGACACAGCTCTTGACGAATTGGCCGATGGCGTCGAGCAAGCCGTGGATGTTGATGCGCTGCTGAAGCTTGCGGAGGAGCCTGGTTGGCGCCGGAAAGCTTGATGGGGTTCACGCCGTTGATACTGTGCGCATGGGGGTTGGAGGTTACAATTGGTTGGCCTCAACAACTGTTTCGCCGAATTGGTCACCCCGTGACATGGCTGGGCGGGGTAATCGGCACCGCGGACCAGATGCTCAACCGCCCGGATTGGTCGCACGGGGTTCGTTACCTGATCGGCGGATTTGCAAGTGCGGTTCTCGTATTGAGTGTCGCCGCTCTGGCGCACGCCATTTCGAGCCTGTTGCCTCCAACGCTTGTCGGAACTGTTCTGGAAGCAGCCATCGCCTCAAGCCTCATCGCGTCCCGTAGCCTTCATTCGCACGTGGCTGACGTGGCGAAACCGCTAACGGCCGGAGATATCAGTGGAGCACGCCAGGCGGTTTCATTGATCGTGGGCCGGGACCCTGCGCAACTGGAGGAAGATGGCATCGCGCGCGCAGCGCTGGAAAGCCTGGCCGAAAACATGTCTGACGGCGTGATTGCTCCGGTATTCTGGGGGCTTGTATTCGGATTGCCGGGAATTGCTGCGTACAAAGCCATCAACACACTCGATTCGATGATCGGGCATCGCAGTGACCGGCACTATGCGTTCGGTGGTGTTGCCGCAAGACTGGATGACGCGGCAAATTTCTTTCCGGCGCGCCTGACGGGCTTGCTCCTCGCCTTCACCTCCCTGAAGGGACAAGCGTGGAGAGTGATGCTGAGAGACGCAAGACGACACCGTTCTCCCAATGCTGGATGGCCTGAAGCTGCAATGGCCGGCGCGCTTGGCATTCGGCTGTCGGGACCGCGCGCATATGAAGGACGCACCACCAGTCAGCCCTGGCTAAATGGTGGTGCGAGAGATCCGGCGCGGGGTGATGTGTTGAGGGGACTGGCGCTGTACCGCCGCTCATGCGCGGTGGCATTCGCATTGGTGGCATTGGTCGTATTCAGAGCGTACATGTTATGAGGCACGATCTCGTTCACGGTGGCTCCCTCGACAAGATACGCGCCGCATTTCCAAATGCATCAGGGCCATGGATAGATCTATCGACCGGAATCAATCCGTGGCCCTATCCCGTACCGGATGTTTCGCCAGATACGCTGAATGCCCTGCCGACCCGCGACGCATATCAACAATGCCGAGCCGCCATGGCATCGGTCATTGGCGCGCCCGCTGACACATTGGCGCTTGCGCCTGGAAGTGAATTGCTGATCCGGCTGTTGCCGCAGATCATTTCTCCGAAACGTGTCGCGGTTCTGACCCCCACTTATGGGGATCATGCGCAAGTTTGGCGTACCGCAGGATGTGACGTCTTAGAGACTACTTCCCCCCTGTCTTTATCCAGTGACGTAGACGCCGTCGCCATCTGCAACCCAAACAATCCTGATGGGCGTCTCTTCCATCCGGATGAACTGGAGGCAGCTCGTGCGAAGCTGGCAGAGCGGGGCGGATGGCTGATCGTGGACGAGGCGTATACTGACCTTGCACCAGAACTCAGCCTCGCCCGACATGCCGGGGCACCCGGCTTGATTGTGTTGCGGTCCTTTGGAAAATTCTACGGGCTCGCTGGCCTGCGCCTTGGCGCAATCATCGCTTCCGAAGATATACTGCGACCGATATCAAACCTTCTCGGTGTTTGGCCCGTATCCGGATTGGCGCTCGACATTGGCAAGCGCGCCTATCAAGACACTTCCTGGCAAGTCAGCACACGAGCGCGGCTTGACGATGCCCGAAGACGTCTGGACGAGATATTGGTGGGCACCGGAATCAAGGAGATTCACGGAACCAATCTTTTTCGGTTTGTTGAGTGCAAAGATGCTCATCTGATCTGGAGACGACTCGCCGAGCGCGGCATTTACGTGCGTCGCTTTTCCTGGTCGAACCAGCATCTGCGTTTTGGCCTCATCGCGAACGAAGCGGCAGAGACGCGATTGCGGGAAGCGCTCAGCCTTTCAGTCTGAGCGGAAGGCCGGCAGCGACAAAATCTACCTGATCGCAAACAGCAGCAACCTTCTGGTTCAGCCGCCCCTGTGCATCCCGAAAAGCCCGTCCCAAAGATGTCTCTGGCACCAACCCCAGGCCAATTTCATTAGAGACGAGTGCAATCTGCGCCTGTGACGACTGGAGCGCATTACAAAGCGCCAAAGTATCCTGCTCTATATCTCGATTGTGGTGGAATAGATTGGAGAGCCAGAGCGTCAGGCAATCTATGAGTACGGACTCACCCGGATTGATCTCCCCCTGAATCACGGACACCAGATCAAGCGGCGCTTCAATTGTTCGCCAGCCTTCACCGCGATCGGCCTGATGCCGTTTGATCCTGTCGGTCATTTCGGCATCGAGTGCCTCGGCGGTTGCCACGAACAGGCGGTGCGGCGAGGCGGCCTCTGCGAGAGCCTGCGCGCAGGCGCTTTTACCGGATCGTGCGCCCCCCAGAATGAGGAATTTCGTCATCGGCTCAATAAGCAGAATTGCATCGGCTTGGCCAAATTATTCGTCTCGGTTCATGTGCGCTCAGTCGGCGGCTGGATCAGGCGGGTGTATCGTCGTCGTTATCCAGAATGCGATAGGCAGGTCCCTGCATGTCGTCAAACTGACCCGAGCGGATCGACCATACAAACGCGCCCAACCCCAGCAGGCCAAGTGCCAGAGCAACTGGAATAAGATAGATGATGATGGTCATAGACCTTTAGTTCTCGATCTGCAGCCGCATTGCGTTGAGGGTTACAATAATTGAGGACAGCGACATGGCAATGGCGGCGATCAGAGGTGTAACGTGCCCCGTCACCGCGATCGGAACAGCGACAATATTGTAGGCAGCCGCCAGCGCAAAATTCTGCCGCATGACCGCCCGCGTCTTTCGTGCGACGCGCAGAATGACCGGAATGGCTTCGAGCCCCCCACTATATACGGCGTCGCTGGCTGACTGGGTGATGTCGATAGCGGCTCCCGGTGCCAAAGATGCATGGGCCAGGGACAAAGCGCCGGCATCGTTCAGGCCGTCCCCCACCATCAGGACGCGGCGGCCATCGGCGCGGAGACTCTCCAGACGGGCGACCTTTTCCTGCGGTGTGGCTTCTCCGGTCCAGTCGCTGATCCCGAGGGCCCCAGCCAGCGAGGCAACGGCGCTATTCTGATCTCCCGACACTATCTCCAACTCGATGCCTTGGTCTCGAAGCGTCTCAAGCGCCTCAGCAGCACCCGGCTGTACATCATCAACGAAACGAAATTGGACCGCTGGAGTGTCGCCCTGATCTAGCCACAAGGATGGGCCGTGCAGAGCGCCTTTCGCTGCTGCACCTGTCCAGCCGGCCGAGCCCAGCCGCCAAACCTGACCATCCACTTCCGCCTCAAGACCGCGCCCGGCAATTTCATGTACACCTTCCAGCACAGTTCCCGGTCCCGCGATGGCCACGAGGGCACGCGAAAGCGGATGATGGCTGACACGGGCCATGCTGGCAGCATCTGCAAGCATGGCCGCAGCCTCAGTCGACGCAAGTGGCACCGGGCAGCCATTCTGCTGAATGCCTTCTAGTTTCGGCGTACCGAGAGTAAGTGTCCCGGTCTTGTCAAAGACGATATGATCCACTTCGGCAAGACGCTCAAAGGCATCCCCGGACCGTAGATAGACGCCCTTGCGAAACAGTCGCCCCGCCGCCACGACTTGAGCCACTGGCGCCGCGAGGGCGAGCGCACACGGGCAGGTAATGATGAGGGTCGCTGCGGCGATCATCAGCGCCTCTGGCAGTGACGCGCCAAGCAGCAACCAACCGACACAGGCGAGCACCGCTGTCGTATGAACGAACGGCACGTAGATGGAAACGGCACGGTCGGCGATCCGGCGATAGGCAGACCGGCGCTGCTCACCAGCCTCCAGCATCTCGCCAATTTGTGACAGCAACGACTCTTCAGCGACCTTCAACGCCTCACCACGAAGGGGTCCGGTCACGTTGATCGCGCCCGCATGAAGCGTCATTCCCGGAGAGAATGTACGGGGCAGAGATTCACCCGTCACCAGGCTCTCATCCACATCGCTGATGCCTGTGAGAATACGCATATCCACCATTGCGCGCTCTCCTGGCGCGAGCAGGATGCGATCCCCTGCCGCAATGTCGCTGGCCGCAACAGAGACGGCGCTTCCATTGTCGTTCAGGCGGGTGACAGCACTTGTCTGCATTGCCGCCAGGGCATTCGCTGCCGCATGCGCCTGCCGACGGAGACGCGCATCCAGGAACCGTCCGATCAACAGGAAGAAGCACAACATCACGACGGCGTCGAAATAGGCGTGTTCACCGCCGCGTATCGTTTCAAAAACGCTAACCCCAAACGCGAGGCTCAGCGCCAGTGAGATTGGGACATCCATGTTCGCATGCCCCTTGCTGAGCGCGGCCCATGCCGAGCGAAAGAAGTGGCGCCCGGAAAACAGGAGGACTGGAAGAGCAATTATCCCGGAGAGCGCATGCAGCGTTTTGCGTGTCGCCTCGCCCATCTCGCCATGTCCGGCCCAGACAGACACCGACAGCAACATGATGTTGGCGGCCGCAAAGCCTGCGACGCCCATCGAGATGAGGAGGGAGCGTTCTTCGCGCGCCTTGTCGGCTGCGCCGGTATCGGCTGCCTGCGCCGAAACACCATAACCGAGATCGGATATCGTCTGGGCAATCCGGTCAGCGGCAAGCGGGCCGGTCCACCGCACCCGCATCTGTCCGTTCGAAAGGTTCAACCGTGCCTGCGTCACACCCGGCAGGGCCGAGACGGATTTTTCAATCTTGCTGAGGCAGCCACCGCACTTCGCCCCCCGCACAAGGAGATCGATCGCGCGCTCGTCTCCGACAATCCGAACAAAGCCCGAATATCCCCTTTTGGTATCTCGCGTGGCTGCAGGTGCAAGACCAGAGGGGCATCCGGGTACGGAGGGAATCGCTGTCGTCACGGCAGAATCACGATCCGCTTGTTCGCACGGAACACCACCTCGTCTCCCTCAGCATCAAAGACCTTGAACTGAGCGTCCCATCTACCAGCCGGTAAATCGGCAACACTCGTGACATAGTCACCTGAACCATGAGACTCGAGCACTACGACCTCGTCGTGCGTCGTACTGCCGGGATGGCGCAACTCGACAGATACCAAACGCGCCGAAATGGGCTCGCCAGCGGAGTCAGCCAGATTGAACACAAGATTTTCGTCATACAGGCCAGCCGCAGCGCTCCATCCGAGCAGGTCTTGCGAGGCCTTCGCGTCCAGCGTGCTGTTATAGTCCAAACCCTGCAGGTAGGACTTCTTCACATCCTCACCCGGAAAGCTGGTAATCGCATGATAGAGGAAAATACCGTTCACCGTGAACATGAGACCGAAGAAGCCCAGCATGATCCAGAACACATGCCATCCGGTCAATTTTCCACTCTTGGAACTCGGGTCAGCGCTCAGCGCATGGTCTGTCATTGTTCATCTCCTCTGAACGAAGATATGTTTACATCGGTCTCACCCGTGGCCGCGTCGCGCACCGTGAACGTCACTTGTCGGCGAGGAACGGTCGCATCTGCCACTACGAGGATGCGGTAGCGATCCACCCCAAATGCCTCCACAGGCAATTCGAGCGTGTCGCTGCCTTCATGCTCCATACCGATCACCTTGAACGCCCCCCCTTCCAATCCACTGACATCAAGCAGCATTGTACGGGGTTCACTTGCCTTGTTCACGAGCTTGAGTGTGTAACCGTTCTGAATACGTCCGTCCGAAAGGGTGACAAAGGGGGGCGAGCGATCCTTGAGTATGTTTGCTTCAATGGTCGACTTGGTGGCAAGCCCCCACGCCATCAGACTCCCGATGGCAAGCATGACAACAGCATAGACGACAGTACGTGCTCGAATCAGTTTGTGCTTGGGCGGGATCAGCCCTTCATTTCGCGCAGCCACGGCAATCTGTGTATCATAGGCAATAAGACCCTTGGGCCGATCTACCTTCGCCATGATCTCGTCGCACGCATCGATGCATAGTGCGCAATGGATGCATTCGAGTTGCTCACCATCCCGGATATCGATGCCCATCGGACAAACCTGAACACATTGATTGCAATCAATGCAATCGCCACGGTCGTCCCAGCTCTCGGATTTACGCTTCGGACCTCGGGGTTCACCGCGGTCATAGCGATAGGTCACATTGAGGGCCTGCTCATCTGTCAAAGCGCCCTGAATGCGCGGCCAGGGGCACATATAAGTGCACACCTGTTCGCGCATCGTCCCTGCCAGGAAATAAGTTGTCAATGTGAGGATTCCGGCGAACCAATAGGCGGTCAGGGGCGCATCACCGGTAAACCAGCCAGCAGCGACAGTCGGTGCGTCATGCCAGTAGAGAATGAAAGCGCCACCGGTCCAGAATGCGATAACAAGCCAGACAGCATGTTTGCCCAGTTTTCTCGCGATCTTGTTTGCCGTCCAAGGTGCTTTGTCGAGACGCATGCGGGCCGCACGGTCACCCTCAAAGGCGCGCTCGACCCATATGTAGAGATCGGTCCAAACGGTTTGTGGGCATGTGTATCCGCACCAGACCCGACCAAGCAGGGAGGTCACAAGAAACAACAATAGGGAGGCGAGTATCAGCCCGCCAGCCATGTAGTGGATGTCCTGCGGCCAGAGTTCGATAAAGAAAAAGTAGAATTTTTCGCTGGAGAAGTCTGCCAACACAGCCTGATCTGGAATGCCTTCACCGCGATTCCATCTTACCCATGGCAAGCCATAGTAAACACCCAGAGTGGCGGCCATCACAATCCATTTGATCGTCCGGAACTTGCCATGCGCGAGCTTGGGGTAGATCTGCTTGCGCTTGGCGTAGAGGTCTTCATGCCGCGGTGGCTCCCCGCCTGATTGGGCAGGGAGTTCCGAAGCGTGGTCGATCAAGGTTGTGCTGGCCATAGTGGCTCCTACTCGCCGCCGCCGAGCGAATGTACGTAAACGGCAATCGCCTTGATAGTTGCGTCATCCAATCGGTCGTCCCAAGCTGGCATGTGGGAATTGCGGGCATTGTAGATAGTGGCTTCGATGTCCGCTTCGCGGTCACCATACAGCCACTCTGCATCCGTCAAATTTGGTGCCCCTTGGGTGCGATCTCCGGTCCCGTCCGCCCCATGACAAGTAGCGCATTGCTGCTGAAAGATTGGTGCGGCCCGCAATACAGCTTCCGGATCATCACTGTGCCCTGACAGATCAAGAACGTACTGCGCAAGATCATCCACTTCGCTGCGCTTCAGCAGGCCATCTCGTCCAAATGCCGGCATCGCGGAAAAGCGGGTTCCATCATCGGTATCGTGACGGATACCGTGTCGGATCGTGTATTCGATACCGTCCAGGGAACCATCCCAAAGCCAAACGTCATCTGCCAGCGCCGGGTACCCAATGGCGCCGCGCCCACCTGCCCCATGGCAAGTTGCGCAATTGTCGCCGAAGGCACTTTCACCCATGGCCAACGCAAACTGCTGCAAGGTGCGGTCGGTTTCGATCTTTTCGAGCCCAGCATCCAAAAGGACGATGGATTGTGCGTCACGCGCCGTCTTGAGTTCGCTCACCGCCTTGGCGACTTCAACTCGATCTGAATGTCCGCGAAGACCTTTGGTGTTGGTACCGAGTCCCGGCAACGCAGGTATGGCCGGCATCAGGATCATGTAGACAATCGCCCAAGCAATTGACATGTACCAGACATACAACCACCAGCGCGGCAGCGGATTGTTCAGCTCCTTGATTCCGTCCCACGAGTGTCCGGTCGTCTCAACGCCGGAATGTTGGTCAATGTCCTTGGATTCATCAGTCATTTGACGGCCCCTTGTCTTCAAGCGGAGAATTGGCGGCGCGGTCGAAAGTTTCCTGGTTGCTGGGCCACAAGGCGTAGATCAATGCCCCGGCAAACATGAGGACGAAATAGACCAGGCCACCGGTCTGAGCGAAACTTGAGAGTGCTTCATACATGCGAGTTGCCTCCTAGCGCCGATTGCTGAGGTCATCAGCTTCATAGGTCGAGAAGTCGACGAGCGTGCCGGTCATTTGAAGATAGGCCACAATGGCATCCATCTCCGTGACGCGCCGAGGATCACCATCATAGTCGCGAAACTCAACGGAGCCCTCGCGCCCGGATGCGCCATCATATTGTTCAAGTAAGCCATCTAGATAATCATATCCTTTTTCGTCTGGATCGGCCTGAGCGTAGAGGTGCCCTTCCGCGTTCTCGATCATTTCATCTGTATAAGGCACGCCAAGCATGCGCTCGGTGCGAAGGCGATCCTCAATCCGGTCGAAGTTCAGCTTCTTCTCTGCAAGAAAGGCATACGGCGGCATGACACTTTCCGGCACCAGCGCACGCGGATCCTTGAGGTGGTCCACTTGCCATTCAGCAGAATACTTTCCACCAACACGGGCCAAATCGGGACCAGTCCGCTTGGACCCCCACTGGAAAGGATGGTCGTACATACTTTCTGCCGCGAGTGAGTAGTGGCCATAGCGTTCCACTTCATCCCGCAAAGGGCGCACCATCTGGCTGTGGCAAACATAGCAGCCTTCGCGAACGTAGATGTCCCGGCCCATCAGTTCGAGCGGGGTGTAGGGACGCATCCCGTCCACTTTCTCGATCGTGTTGTCCATATAGGCAAGCGGTGCCATCTGGATCAGTCCGCCGATGGAGACCACAATCAAGATACCTATGGTGAGCAGAAGCGAGTGACGCTCCAGCAATCCATGTTTGTTCAGAATACTCATGGATTCGCTCCTATTCAGCCGGAACCAGCGTCGTGCGTGGTTCGGGAGTTGCGTATGGGTCGGGCTTGGCCTCGACCGGCTCGGCAGCGCCATGGCCAAGTGCGGTACGCACAAGGTTGTAGGCCATGATCAAGGCACCGCTGAAGTAAAGGCTGCCGCCCAGCGCACGGATCATGTAGCTGATGTGCTTGGCTTCGACGGTTTCCACGAAGCTGTATTCGAGGAAGCCATACTCGTTATAGGCACGCCACATCAGGCCTTCCATGATTCCGGCAAACCACATGGAGATCATGTAGAACAGGATGCCGATCGTGGAGATCCAGAAGTGCCATTCGACAAGAGACTTCGAGAACAGAGCCTTCTTCTTGTAGAGCCACGGCACGAGGCAATAGAGCGCCCCGAAGCTGATATACCCAACCCAGCCGAGCGCCCCGGAGTGAACATGCCCGATTCCCCATTCCGTATAGTGACTGAGTGAGTTGACGGCACGCACTGACATAAGCGGACCTTCGAACGTCGCCATGCCGTAGAACGCCAACGACACGACCATCATGCGAACCACTGGATCCGTGCGCAGCTTGTCCCAGGCACCAGACAGGGTCATGACGCCGTTGATCATGCCGCCCCAGCTGGGCATCCAGAGCATGATCGAGAAGGTCATCCCAAGCGTTTGCGCCCATTGGGGCAGCGCCGTGTAATGGAGGTGATGCGGCCCCGCCCAGATATAGATGAAGATAAGGCTCCAGAAGTGAACAATGGACAGCCGGTAGGAATAGACTGGTCGATTAACTCGCTTCGGAATGAAATAATACATGATGGCGAGGAAGCCTGTGGTCAGGAAAAAGCCGACCGCATTGTGACCGTACCACCATTGCGTCATCGCATCCTGAACACCCGAAAATACCTGCACTGACTTTGTGCCCGTCAATGACACAGGAATGGACAAGTTGTTTACGATGTGAAGCATCGCGATGGTCACGATAAAGGAAAGGTAGAACCAGTTCGCTACATAGATATGCGGCTCTTTGCGCTTCCACAGCGTACCGAGGAACACGAGCAGGTAGGCAACCCACACAATCGTCAGCCACAGATCTACGTACCATTCAGGCTCTGCATACTCTTTCGACTGGGTCACCCCCATCAGGTAGCCAGTCGCCGCAAGCACAATGAATATCTGGTAGCCCCAAAAAACAAACCAGGGCCACATACCGCCCGCTATGCGCGTGCGGCAGGTGCGCTGGACGACATAAAAGCTTGTCGCTAGCAGCACGTTTCCACCAAAGGCGAAGATCACGGCGCTGGTATGCAACGGCCGCAATCGCCCAAAATTCGTCCATCCCAGTTCAGGGAAGTAGAAGATGTTCGGGAAGGTCAGTTGAAGCGCGATGATGACGCCAACCAATAGTCCGGCAATACCCCAGAACATGGACGCGAACACACCATATTTTACCAGCGTGTCTTCATAGCGCGACTCATCGAATGGATTGCGGTCGAGCAAATTGCCAGCCCACAAACCCGTGCCCACCAGGAACGCCGTGGCCAGCGCGATGAACGTCATCGCCTGGATGCCCATGGCGTGATCAATCGTGCGTCCTGCGATGATCAGGGCGAGCACCCCGAAGATCGCAACCAGCGCGGAGACACTTGCGATGCTCCCCCCGCTGGCATTCGATGAATTGGTTCGTGATATCATCATTCTGTTTAGCCCCTTCCGCAGAGCGTTGCGGTTGCGTCGTATGGGGCCTGATTACGGTGATCGCTTTGCGGCGCGTATAGGGGCTTTCCCGTATGGGACAGTTCGTCCGCCTCTCTTAAACGAGGGCGGAAATTGGAGGGTCTTGCCTGTGAAACGAATTCATTCTTATGCCACCGCCGCCGCGCTGGTGTTTGCGGGCATCACCAAGATGGTCTTGCAGGCTTCTGCGCAATCCACGCTCATCCTGCCGACCTGTTTTGGAAAGTCTGTGACTATTCCGATTGAAAGCGCCGGCGCACAATTGACGCATTGCTGGGGATGCTACGTGCTTCTGCTCGGGCTGTTGGCTTTCGGTGCGCTCCTGTTGAACGACCTGCGTCATTCACGTCTCCGCACGAGGTCTGTTCTTTCCTAAATGCCCAGCCGCACCTACAGTGCTGGGATCATGCCGAATCCCCTGTCTGACCTCTGGCGCTTGAAGAATACCGACTTTCAGGATTCGGATTCGCTCCAGTCGATTCTGAGATCCATCCTGCTGTCGGTCCCAGATGCCATGATCGTGATTGATGACACGGGAGTCATTATGGCGTTCAGCCGGGCGGCTGAAAACTTGTTCGGCTACAAGTCGGAAGATGTCGTTGGTACGAACATCAAATGCCTGATGACTCAATCTGACCAAGCGCACCACGACCAATACATCCGTAATTACCTCACCACGGGAGAGCGCCAGATCATCGGTATTGGTCGGATCGTTGAAGCGCGTCTCGCAAATGGCGATTCCATACCGGTCGAATTGAAGATTGGCGAAGCCAGTATTGGCGACCGCAAGCTGTTTACGGGGTTCATCCGTGATATCACCGAGAAACAGGCCAACATGCATCGTATCGGGGAGCTCCAGGCGGAACTCGGAAACTTCTCGCGGCTGAGCGCGGTCGGCACGATGGCCTCCGCCATGGCTCACGAACTCAATCAGCCGCTCACAGCCGTCGCAAACTATCTCGAAGCCGCACGTGACCTGCTGGATGAACCGAGCGAGAATGACCTAGCCATGGTTCAGGAAGCGGTGTCCGCCGCTGCAGAACAATCAATCCGGGCTGGCCAGATTGTTCGCCGGTTGCGCGATTACGTCTCACGCGGGGAACTCGATCTCAGGCCCGCTCCCCTGAAGGGTGTGATTGACGACGCTGCGGCCATCGCCAAGGTCGGCATCGAAGGCCCCCTCACCCGTGTAATTCTTCGAATGGAAGATCCCGGGATCATTGTCATGGCGGACAGGCTCCAGTTGCGACAGGTGTTCGCCAATCTCATCAGGAATGCCATTGAGGCGCTTTCGGGAACAGAAACACCTCAGATCTGGATCTATACGCAGTCTTCCAGCGAGGAAGTGACGATCGAGGTCAAGGACAATGGCCCGGGGCTTTCAGAGGAGTTGCTCCATTCCCCATTCGATGCTTTTCAAACAACCAAAGCCAGTGGCATGGGGCTTGGCTTGTCGATTTGCCAAACCATAATCGAGGCGCATGGCAGCACGATCGCGGTTTCGTCCGAACCTGGTGCTGGAGCATCGTTTACGTTTACTTTAAGAGTAGCCACGAACGTGGCAGGGTGAGCATGCGATGACGAAGACCATTTTCCTCGTAGATGACGATGATGCCATCCGGCATTCCGCCAGCTTCATGCTGCGGCATGCCGGCTACACGGTGAAGACCTATCCGGATGGCGTGAGCTTCCTGGACGCATATGAGCCGAACGACTCCGCCTGCATACTTCTGGATGTTCGCATGCCGGTGATGGATGGCCTGACTGTACAGCAGGCCTTGTCCGAACGCGGCAACAAGATGCCCATCATTGTGCTCACCGGGCATGGAGATGTATCGGTCGCCGTTCAGGCCATGAAGAATGGCGCCATCGAATTCCTGGAAAAGCCTTATGAGAAAAAGGCTCTGCTTGAAGCCATCGAAACCGGTTTCAGCCGCATTTCCGACGACGAGGCCCAAAGAGGGTTGAAAAATGAGGCGGTCGCGAAACTGACCCGGCTAACGACTCGAGAATCCGAGGTGCTCGACTGCCTTGTTGAGGGCATGACCAACAAGGCCATCGCCGAAAAATTATCGATCTCCCCACGTACGGTAGAGATTCATCGTGCAAATCTGATGGAAAAACTTGAAGCCGACAGTTTGTCTGCAGCGCTGCGCGTTGCATTCATGGCGGAACGAGGCCGCAAAGAGGCGCGCTAAGTAGGTCTACTTAGAGACGTCATACTCCTGCGATCATAGATGTGTGACTCCGAAACTATCGAGACCACGCCTAAATGAATCAGTCCGTTTCACAGCCCGACCTGCTGAGGGTTGCACTTGTCGAGGATGATGAGGAGGTACGCTACTCCCTCATGATGCTCCTGCGATCGCGCGGGTTTGCCGTAGATTCCTATCGGAACGGCATGGAAATCCTGATGAATCAACCAAGTTTGCAAGTTGATTGCCTGCTGATCGATTACAAGCTGCCGCGATTTGATGGTGTGGATCTTCTCGAGAAAATGAGGCTGGCTGGTGATACGACACCCGCAATCCTCATCACTGGCTTTTACTCTACAACGCTTAAGGACCGCGCGCTCAAGGCTGGATATGCCGCTGTTGTCGAAAAATCTTCTGCTCCTCAGGAAATCCTGGACCGATTGTCAGAAGCAACGAAGCAACTCCATTAGGTCCGTCTCGGCTCCCATGGGAATTACTGGTCGTAGAACTTACACAAAGTCTCTATGACTGCCGTGCCAACGCCTCCGGTCGAACGGTAGAATATCGCCTGACCGTCCCGTCGCGACGCAACCAGCCCCTCGGCCTTCAATTTCGACAAATGTTGCGACACGGCTGATAGCGATTGGTTCACTGCCTCGGCAATCTGGTTTACCGGCATTTCACCGTCAAACAGTTCACAGAGAATGCGCAGACGGGTCTCGTTGGCCATCGCCCGCAGTGTCGCACAAACTTCAGATACCTGATCTGACAGCGCCTCAACCAAATCAGGATCGGGACGTGGGTCAGCAGGCCCGCTCATGCCGTCCGGCCTTCTGTGGAAAGATCATCATTGCCATCAGAAACCGCTGGCGCCACCCAATCCGGGCCCTTGAGCGCCACATAGATGGCCGGAATCACCAGCACCGTCAGAGCCGTTGAGGAGGCAAGCCCGAAAAGAAGCGAAATCGCGAGCCCTTGAAAGATTGGATCTGTCAGAATCACCGCCGCACCAACCATCGCCGCCAAGGCCGTGAGCAGGATTGGTTTGAAACGGATCGCGCCGGCATCCAGCAGAACCTCCTTCAATGGCTTGTCCGCAAATTGACCATGCCGAACGAAGTCGACCAACAAAATGGAGTTTCGAACAATAATTCCGGCAAGGGCTATAAAGCCAATCATGGAGGTCGCCGTAAAGGCCGCGCCGAACAGCCAATGCCCAATCATGATACCGATAAGAGTGAGCGGCACAGGTGTCAGGATAACGAGGGGTGTCCGGAACGTGCCAAACTGGGCGACCACCAAAATGTATATCGCGACCAGAGCCACCCCAAACGCCACACCCATGTCACGGAAGGTGACATAGGTGATTTCCCACTCGCCATCCCAGAGCAAGGAAGGTTTCGATTCATCAGATGGCTGACCATAGAGTCGGATGGCAGGCTGCTCCAGCCCTGCGCTTTCCCAATCATACGCTTCTACCTGATCCTGAATTTCCAGCATGCCATATATCGGCGCCTCGAACCGACCGGCGAGCTCACCCATGACCATGTCAGCGAAGTAGCCATCTCTCCGGAAAATCGTCGATGACCCCGCTTCCATCCGGGCGTCCACGAGCGTGCCCAGTTCGACAGCTTGCGCGCCCGACTGTATGGGAACCGGCAAACTGGCCGTGCGCTCGGACCAGACCTGCGCAGATTTCGGTAGACGGATCGATACGGAGAGTGGGTCACGTCCTTCGCCGCGGGGTGCCACACCTACAATCTGACCCGAATAGATCAACGCCAGCGAATCCAGTATATCCTGCTCAGCGACGCCCTGATCAGCCGCAATCGTCTCATTCACGGAAAGGACGAGACGCGGTTGCGGTCCTCCGAAGGAATTGTCCACATCGACAATGTACTCCGTGTCCCGGAACAATTGCTCAATCACATCGGCCGTCTTGCGCCGCGTTTCGGCATCCGGGCCGTATATCTCGGCCAGCAGTGTCGAAAGGACTGGCGGACCGGGCGGCACTTCCACCACTTTCACACTCGCCCCTTCGGGCAATGGAACGACATGTAACTGGTCCCGCAAGACAAGAGCGATGTCATGGCTGGATCGGTCTCGGTGGCTCTTTTCCAGCAGGTTGACCTGCAAATCCCCCAATTCGGGTGCGGTGCGCAAGAAATAATGACGTACCAACCCATTGAAATTGAACGGCGCGGCTGTGCCAGCATATGCCTGAACCGATTCAACTTCCTCTACATCGTACATCGTCGCAGCGAGGGCAAACAGCGTGCGTTCAGTTTCTTCCAACGTCGTGCCTTCGGGCATGTCCAGCACGATCTGAATTTCCGATTTGTTGTCAAAGGGCAGCAGCTTGACGGTAACAGCCTTAGTGGCAAATAGAGTGAGTGATGCCAGCGTTGCAACACCGACAAGGCCCAGGAAAATCCAGGCATTTTTCCGGCTGGCAACAATCGGACCGGCAACAGATCGGTAGAAGCGACCCAGGCGGGTTTCCTCATGCTTCGAATGACCACTGACAGGTGCCTGCCCGGCAATCTTCATCAGCAACCAAGGCGCGATTCCTACCGCGACGAAGAAAGAGAACAGCATGGCGGCCGACGCGTTTGCTGGAATGGGCGCCATGTAAGGGCCCATGAGTCCCGACACGAACATCATGGGCAAGAGGGCTGCAATAACGGTCAGTGTAGCCACAATAGTGGGATTTCCCACTTCCGATACCGCATCAATGGCGGCCTGTGCGCGTGTTCGACCGTCCTTCATCGCCCAGTGCCGGGAGATATTTTCAATCATGACGATCGCATCATCAACCAGAATGCCGATTGAGAATATCAGCGCGAACAGGCTGACCCGATTGATCGTGTATCCCATCATCAGTGCCGCAAACAGGGTCAGCAGGATGGTCGTGGGGATGACAATAAGGGTAACCAAGGCTTCGCGCCAACCAATGGAAAACGCGATCAGCACAACAATCGAAACGGTCGCTAGCCCAAGATGGAACAGCAATTCATTCGCCTTGTGGTTTGCCGTTTCACCATAATTGCGGGTGACGGCAATATGGACCCCTTCAGGTATCATTTCACGTTTCAATAGCTCAAGACGCTCGAGGATCTGGTCCGCAACGACCACCGCGTTGGCGCCTGGTCGTTTCGCCAGTGAAAGCGTAACGGCAGGAAATGATTCGAACTCCGAACGCTCAGCACTCCGCTCCAGCGTCCAGGCTCGCGCTTCAGTCTCAATGCCAGCGACACGAACCCGCGCGACGTCGGAAAGATATACCATGCGACCATCGGGAGCTTGAATTTCTAGCCGTTCCAGATCGCCCACGGCGGCAATCCGGTCACCGGCTTGAATGATGATCGAGTCGCCAGAGCCGCGAGCCGTACCAATGGGACGCGCCTGAACGGCCTGCGCCGTCACATCGACCAGCGCCTGAAGCGAGACGCCATAGGAAGACAGCGCTTCGATGTCAGGTTCGATACGGAGCTCGAGACTACGTCCCCCAATGACGTCAGTCAGGCCGACATCCTCCACCTTCAAGAGTTCTTTTAGAACCTCATCAGCGAGCATCCGCAGGCTGGTATCGTTCCAGACATTTCCGGTCCACGTTTCCGGGGACAGCGTCAATGTAACGATGGGAACATCGTCAATACCGCGCCCCACGACTTGCGGCATCTGAACTTCAGGTGGGATGCGGTCGATATTGGCGCGAATCTTTTCGTGAATTCTCAGAATTGCGTCATCGGCATCGGTACCGACCATGAACCGCGCCGTGACGATAGCGCCGTCATCGCGGCTCTGACTGTAGACATGTTCTACGTCGGGAATCGCCTTGATGATTTCTTCCAGCGGCTCAGTGACCTGCTCGACCGTATCAGCCGCTCGCAGCCCGGGCGACTGGACCAGAATGTCCACCATCGGCACTGATATCTGCGGCTCTTCCTCGCGCGGTATAGTCAACAGGGCGATCAGACCAACAGCCAGCGCTGCCAGAAGAACCAGAGGCGTTAGCGGTGAACGGATCGTGGCTCGGGTGATGGAGCCGGAAACATCGGCCTTCATGAGTTCTCCGCTCCCGGCAATGTGACCACATCGCCCGGTCTCAGTCCGGAGAGCACCTCAAAGACCCCATTGGAAACCAATGGCTCCGCCAGCACGACGGGGGCCTCAACGAAGCGATCACCCACCTTTACGCGCACAAAGTCTACTCCATAGCGCGTGGTGACGTATTCCTGTGGCAGAATGATCGCGCGGCGATCACCCACCGGGGCGAGCACATCGGCCCGTTCGCCCACCAGCGCATTCAATCCGCCATCCACAACTGCGTCCGCGACCACTGCACCGTCTCGCAGCGCTGGATAAATCTTCTCAATGCGTGCTGTGCGCACGTCATTGTCGCGCGCGGGCAGGCGTAACGAAACTTCTCCGCCTTCAGCCAGAAAGTTCAGATGCCGCTCCGGCAAGGACAATCGCACCAGCCCGTCGAGCGTCGCGAGGTTGGCAACGACCTGCCCCGGAGATACCACACTGCCTTCAACCACGAGTACATCTGTCACTCGTGAGTCAACTGGCGCGCGGACATACCCTTCCGCCCGACGGGCGATCAGACTGCGGCGTTCTTCCTCTGCGGAGGCTCGATTGGCCTTCACAACATCCAGAGCGGCCTTTTCCTGCTCGAACCGGGCTTTGGGATAAAATCCATCTGCTAACAGTTTGCTCGCGCGGGCGAGGTCTTCTTCCTGTTGTGTCATTTGCGCCGTCAATCCATCGACGCGAGATTGGAGTGCATTGATTTGCGGCGCTATCGTGTCGTCAGCCACGAAGGCGAGCACCTCACCAGCCTTGACCGTTTGGCCCTCATCGATGCTCAACTGTGTGATGACACCCTGAAGGCGAGACCGCGCCATAGCTGTATCACTCGCCTCAATACGCCCCACAACCGGACGAAAATCCGTGATGATGGACTCCTGAATGGTCAGTGTCTGCGCGGTGGCAGTCATGCTCAGCGCCAAGCCAACAATGAGACCACCGATATGTCGGGCGATCATCTCAATAGTCTCCCTTGTCAACGATCGCACCCGTCGCCGGGTCCAGCCGAATGCAGGGCTGCCCTGCCGACGTCCAGGCCGCGATGCCTCCCGCCAGATGAGCCGCGTCTGCGCCTGTTTCCTTCATGAAAGTGTTGAGCGCCATTCTGGACCGTTTGCCAGATCCACACTGAAACACGATCCGCCTGCTTCCATCCACAGGAATCGCTTTGGGTTCAAACGTGGATAGAGGGTGCAGCAATGCGCCATGAATGCGTTGGTTTGCGAATTCTGCAGGCTCGCGGACGTCCACCAATACGATCTTGCCAGCCTTGAGGTCTGTAAAGACACTTTGCGGTGTCAGGTCATATTTATCAGCCATGATTTTTTCCTCTGCCAAGCCACCCGTCGCATTCGCGCAGTCGGTCTTTGATTTAGCTCAATGCCATCGTGACCTATATAGGTAATGTTGCGTATTTGCGAAAGTGCTAATATACAACATGTTTCCGGCAAGGAGGATTGGTCATGGCGAACATTGTAATTCTCGGCGCGGGCCTAGGCGGATTGATCGCCGCCTACGAAATCAAAAAGACCCTCGGGCGGGACCATCAGGTTTCGATCATCAGCGAAACGGACTACTACCAGTTCCAACCCTCCAATCCCTGGGTGATGGTGGGGTGGCGGGACCGCAAGGACATCACGGTCGACTTGGCAAAACCCCTCCGCAAGCGAAACGTCAACTTGATTGTCGGCAGGGCAGAAAAAGTTGATCCCGCGAACAAATGCGTGCGTATGCCGGATGGGTCGCAGGTAGAATACGACTATCTGGTCATAGCCACGGGCCCTGAACTCGCCTTCGATGATGTCGAAGGCCTGGGCCCGAACGGCCACACTCAATCGGTCTGCCACATCGACCATGCCGAAGCAGGAGCCTCGGCCTTTGAGACCTTTTGCAAGAACCCGGGCCCAATCGTGATTGGAGCGGCACAAGGGGCTTCCTGTTTCGGGCCAGCCTATGAAACCGCGATGATCATTGAGACCGAACTGCGCAAACGCAAGATTCGCGATCAGGTGCCGATCACCTTTATCACCCCCGAACCCTATATCGGTCACCTCGGCCTCGATGGTGTGGGCGATACCAAAGGTCTGCTCGAAAGCGAGATGCGCAATCGCCATATCAAATGGGTAACCAACGCCAGAGTTCTTGGCGCCGAAGCCGACATGGTAAGTGTTGAGGAGTTGAACGAAGATGGCTCTGTCAAGCAAACGCATGAACTGCCGACCCGGTACACTATGCTCATGCCACCTTTCAGGGGGGTCGAAGCCGTGCGTGATGTCGAGGGCTTGGTGAACCCCAAGGGTTTCGTGATTACGGACGACTTCCAGCGTAATCCAGAATGGCCGGATATCTTTGGTATCGGCGTCTGCATCGCGATTCCGCCCATGGGGGAAACGCCCGTGCCAGTTGGCGTACCCAAAACAGGCTTCATGATCGAATCCATGGTGGAAGCAACCGCCCGCAACATCGCGCAGCTGATCGAAGGAACCCAGCCAACACACAAGGCGAGCTGGAATGCGATCTGTCTCGCTGACTTCGGCGATGGCGGCGTAGCTTTCGTTGCGCAGCCCCAGATCCCCCCTCGCAATGTTAACTGGTCGGCTTCCGGGGGATGGGTACACTTGGCCAAGGCGGGATTCGAAAAGTATTTCCTACACAAGCTGCGTACAGGCCAGTCTGAAACCTTCTATGAAAATGCAGCGTTGGGTCTGCTGAAGACTCATAAATTGAAAGACCATTCCTGATGCCTGATCACCAGCATATTGTTTGCACCAAATGTGGCGCCGTAAATCGTGCGCCCATAGGGAGTAGCTTGGCGAGAGGCCATTGTGGATCGTGCAAGGGTGACCTTGCGAGCGATGCTCCCGTCGAGATCAACACGAAGATTCTCAACCGACTCATGTCCCGTGACGAAGGCAGTTTTCTCCTGGATGTATGGGCCCCTTGGTGTGGACCGTGTCGGATGATGGCGCCTTCATTTGCTGAGGCCGCAAAGCACTTTGATGGCAATCTTCGCTTCTTCAAACTCAACACGGAAGCCCATCCGGAAGGTGGAGCCGCATTGAATGTTCGCGGCATTCCTGCCCTCCTGTTGTTCCAGGACGGCAGCGTGATTGATCAGCGGTCTGGTGTAATGACTGCGCCCACAATCATCCAGTGGGTGAATAGCCTGAATATTCTGAAAACCAGCGCCTGACAGTATCTGACGAAAGGAAACAGATATGAATCTTGATCGTGCCGTACTCGCCTTTGCCGGATTGGTCGTTCTGATCAGCCTCGCATTGGGATACTGGGTATCCCCCTATTGGTTCCTGCTGACTGCTTTTGCGGGGCTTAACATGTTTCAGGCCGCCTTTACCGGTTTTTGTCCGGCCGCACTGGTCTTCAAGGCTATCGGCATACGGAGCGGCAACGCCTTCAAATAACGTCTGAGAGATTTGAGTTCGACCTTGGGTCAACAGCACATCACAAGGGCGACGTCCGCCGCCAGCTATCGCACTAAGCTTGATGGCTCATCGCTTGTCGCAAACTGAAGGCCAACATGGAAGCCGTCTGCCGAAGGATCTCGCCTTCATCAATCGACCGTTCATCAAACACCATCTCGACCACCGCATACCCGATCTCAACACTCAGCCTCGCTGATGGCAGGATACGTCCATGATCAAGATCAGGTCGTGTTTCGATTATCCGTTCCGCCAACAATCGCGCAACATGTCGGTGAGACTCAACCCTGACACCCGCCAATACAGGCGTGGCATGCATGGACCGCATAATCCACGCGCCTGCTTTGGTCTGTCGAGTTACCCGTATTGTCTCGAAGAGTAGCGTTTCGATTTCGGCCTCAAGATTGCTCAAGTCACCTGCGTCGAGGCTCCAATTCTCCATCAAAATATTCTGCTGAGCCATCAGTCGCTCGCCCAGTTCTTTCAGGACCGAATATTTGTTCGGGAAGTAACGGTACAATGCCGGCGGCGTGAGTTCAGCTCGTCTACAGATCATGTTTGTCGAGAGCTTCTCGAACCCGACCTCCTCAATCAAGTCAGCCGCGGCGATCAAAATCTGCTCAAGCGTGTCTCGACTTCGCTGCTGGTTAGGCGCGGATCGTCTTGTGGTGTTGGGTTCGATCTTCGTTGTCATCACTCAAACGTACTTCATTGACAGTTCAAGGACGGCTGCCTATCGATAGTCATCGCTACCATTTTGGGGAGGTTGGCGCAATGGGAGTATCCAGACGGAGAGTGGTTCAAGCTGGCCTTGGACTCACGGCAGTATCTGCCGTTCCAATAGTTCAACACGTAGCGTGGGGCACGAGAGACTATGTCCGCGAAGACTACGCTCCAGATTATCCTGAGCCACCTATTGGCGAAGAGAGTTGGAGGAACTGGTCAGGCGCGCAAACTGCTACGCCCAAACAGTTTCAGTCTCCAGCGTCAGCTGCCGAACTTTCGGAAATCATCCGAACTACGCTAGGACACATCCGCCCAAGAGGCAGCGGCCATTCTTTTTCGGGGCTCGTACCCAGTGAAGGAGTTATTCTGGATGTTGGGCAGCTCGCCGGCTTGAAAGCCTATGACCCTGTAACTCAGCGCGCGACCTTTGGCGCTGGAACCGTTCTGTTCCAGGCAGCATCCCAATTGAATGAGATTGATCGGGCCTTTCCAAACCTTCCCGACATCGTCGACCAAACACTCGCGGGATCCTTCTCGACCGCCACCCACGGCACAGGCCAAACCCTGACCGCACTTCATGACTACATCCACTCCTTCAAACTGGTAACTGCCGACGGCAGTCTGTTGGACGTCACGGCCGATTCCAACCCCGATCTGTTTTCTGCGGGCAAAGTCTCTCTCGGTGCGCTGGGCGTGATCAGCGAGTACACGGTTGAGACCATCCCCTCCTTCAATCTGAGGCGTATCGTCAGTGCAGAGCCCATAGATGCCGTACTCGATGACGCTTTTTCCCGTGCCAGCTCATATCGAAATTTCGAATTCTATTATCTTCCAGGTACGGGACTCGCTGCCAGTATCACTCACGATCTGCATCACGGAGAGACGACCGGTCTGGAACCTTCCAACGATGACGATGAAATGTTGGAGGGCCTTAAACAGTTACGGAATGAATTCGGGTGGTGGCCCTGGCTGCGAAAACGCATTGCGCAATCTGCTCTTCCCAGCGGCACGATTGAAGATGTCACCGATACCTCACTCCAGCTCCTGGCCACGACCCGCCCGATAAAGTTCAATGAGATGGAGTATCACCTCCCTTGGGACGATGGTCTCAAGGCCTTGAGGCAGATCATCAAAATGATGGATCAGCGAAAGCACGTCTTCTTTCCCATGGAGGTCCGGTTTACCGCTCCCGACGATGCCTGGCTTAGCCCGTTCCTTGGTGGCCCCCGAATATCCATCGCGATCCATGCGGCAGTCGACGAAGCCTATGATTATTTCTTCAGCGAGTTCGAACCAGTTTTCAAAATGTATGGCGGCCGCCCCCATTGGGGCAAACACCACAGCCTGCAACGCAAAGATTTGGAAGCTCTCTATCCGGACTTTACCAAGTTCGCAGACTTGCGCCGTTCGCTCGATCCGACTGGAAAATTCCTGAACCCCCATCTCGCCGATGTGTTTGGAGTTCCCTTCAATGCCTGAACTTAGCAGAAGGACACTCTTGATCGGAGGAACAGCTTTAGCAGGAGTAGCAACTCTCATGTCGAAACCCAGTGACAAGAGCGGACCAAGAGATCCTTATTTCTTGCAAATGCAAAAAGCTCTCACCGATGCAGGGATCGCAACACCGACCCTGGTGATCGATCGCGCACGGCTCAACGCCAATATTGATACGCTGAAACACCACCTGCCGCAGGGCATGGGATATCGTATTGTCGCCAAGTCCCTGCCATCGCTTCGATTGATTGACCATATTCGCAAGCGAACCGGCACGGATCGGTTGATGACATTCAATTTACCCATGCTGCTGGCACTGAGCACAGAAATGCCCGAAGCCAGCCAGTTGCTTGGCAAACCCCTGCCCATTCAGGCTGCGCGCCAATATTTTCACAAACTACCGCCCGAGCGCTCTGATGCGGCAGGCCGCGTCCAATGGCTCATAGATACTCCGAAGCGACTTGAGCAGTACCAGGATCTCGCAAAGGATGTTGGTCGCACCCTGAATATTAATCTGGAACTGGATGTGGGACTCCACAGGGGCGGCTTCGAACTAGGTTCCGAGTTGGGGAGCGTGTTGCACGAAATAGAACTGGATCCGAGTTTGGAATTTGCGGGTTTCATGGGTTACGAACCGCATATTCCCAGCCTGCCCACAAGCTTGGGCTGGCGCGACAAGGCGCTCGCAGGAGCTTGGCGTTCATACAGGGCGGCGCTTGATCAAGCCGCTGAGGTGTTTGGCAAGGCAGCCATAGAGCAAATCACCCGAAACGCAGCAGGCAGTCCGACCTATCGCTACTACGAGTACACTTCGATTGCGAATGAAGTCTCTGCAGGGTCGTGCCTGATGAAGCCAACGCATTTTGACACTGAATTGTTGGAGCCCCATACGCCCGCGAGCTTCATTGCAACACCGGTCATCAAATCTGTCGCCAAAACACGGATGCCCGGCCTCGAGTTCGCCGACAAAACCAAACGGGTGTGGGATCCAAACTACAGCAAGACCATATTCATTTATGGAGGCCACTGGCTCGCCGACCCGGTTGATCCGCCCGGCCTGGAATACAATTCGACGTTCGGACGCTCCTCCAACCAGGAAATGCTGAATGGTGGGCCGGAGCTGCAAATCGCGCCAGACGAGTTCGTATTTCTTCGTCCGCACCAGAGCGAAGCAGTCTTCCTGCAATTCGGGGATATCGCCGTTTACGAAGACGGAGAAATTGTGGACTCCTGGCCCGTCTTTGAGGCTTCAGCTTAGACTGTTTCATCAGTATCTTCAGCCTGGAGCGCGAGACTGCTCCACAACGCCTCGTCCGCTTCAGCCAGACCGTTGCGGGGTATCATGGCAACTTCCAGAGATCGGGTACGCAGGGCGACCTGGATCACGCCGCGTCTGTCGAGATCTTTGAAGCGGGTCGGGACACGCCGGACATAGTGACACCAACCGCTGCGATCCTTCAGAAATCTTGATCCAAGTGAGAAATGCTTCATCGCCGTTTGTTGTGCAACGAGTTTGCATTTTGTGGGGCAAATTGTAGTGCACGATCAGCAAAAGGCCTGGAGCGCCTGAGCTTTCCCAAGTATTTTCAATGATTTCAAAGGAGGTGTCAGGCGTCACCCTGAAAGAAATGGCGCGAGTGACGTGCCACATTCCATATTTTTTATCCATATTTTTCAATCACTTACGGGAAGTGTAATCGATTCTTGGTCCTC